>Ga0208648_1001452_pt1 | contig 19207 bp, 12 predicted proteins | sample AntAceMetag02UKL_FD_184772 | JGI IMG/M metagenome (GOLD analysis project Ga0208648, IMG submission 184772) | Saline lake microbial communities from Ace Lake, Antarctica - Antarctic Ace Lake Metagenome 02UKL (SPAdes) (version 2) | ecosystem: Environmental > Aquatic > Non-marine Saline and...
ATTATATGATTTTGATATTATTCCACAATCATCATATACAAACCCCTCGGTTGCTCCTAAACATAAGTTAGTTGTGGGATTTCCGGGTATTTCGTCAATTTCAACGTCTTATCACAACAGTGTTTTTGGTATTAATGATATATTAGTTAAAAGATCGCATGATGATTCATTAAAAGTAGATATTGCCAATGTAATTTCAAAACTTGATGATGACAATTACTTTCTAACTAATATTCATAATGATTTCCTATTCTTAGGTTTTAAAATTAACAAAGGCTATTTAACATTGGGAGCTTACCATAATTTTGATTTCAAATTCAAATATCCAAAAGAATTGATAGAATTTGTATGGTATGGAAATGCCGACAGTCGATTTAAAAATAAAATGGTTGATTTTAGTAGTACTGACTTTAATGCACTCAGTTACCTTGCATACCATGTGGGCTATTCAATGCCAATACCTAATTTTGAGAAGCTTGAGGTAGGAGTTCGTTTGAAATTTCTGAAAGGCCTGGCAAATGTGGATGTCGAAAAATTTGATGCATCGTTTTTCACTAAACCCGACCAAAATACAGTTTATTCAATTGAAGGAAACTCCGATATTTTAATAAACACTTCCGGCGTTCAATTCGATGATGATGAGTTGGAATTCTCCGATTATTTGTCTGATAATAAAAATAATGGCTTTGCTTTTGATTTAGGTGCAACTTATACACTTAATGAAAAAATTAAAATCTCGGCAAGTATTCTTGATATTGGTTCAATTAACTGGAAATCAAAACTCAAAAATTACAAAAGCGATAATGCCGATTATAAATTTGATGGCATCTTTTTCGACGAGGCGAATGATTCAACCGATGTTTTGGATATTTTGAAAGATAGCTTAACTGAAATTTTTCATTTTACCGAAACTGAAAATTCATACAAAACAAACCTTCCAACAAAATTTTATATTGGCGGTTCTTATAAAATTGATGATAAAAGTAGTGCTGGATTTGTTTTTTACGGACGAAGTTATTGCAGTCATTTCGACCCATCGTTCAGCTTAAGTTATGCAAGAAGTTTGACTAAGAATATCCATGTAAAGGGTTCTTATTCAGTTATAAATAATACTTATTCGAATATTGGTTTAGGATTGGCTGTAAATATGGGTCCCATACAAGCTTATTTTATTAGCGATAATATAATCGGTATGTTTGCTCCATGTGATACAAGACAATTAAATTTCAGACTTGGTTTTAATGTTGCTATTTTTGATAAAGAGGAATCAGTTTTAATTACTCCCGATCTTCAAATAAAAGGAGAATTAGACAAAAAACTCAAAAAAGAAAGAATTGACGGAAATAAAATTCTTGATAAAAACGAAAGAAAAGCAAATAAACAAAAACAAAAAGACTTGAAAAGAAAAAAAATAGACGCACAAAAGAAAATAGAGGAAGAACAACTTTTGAAAGACAAGCAATTACAACAACAAAGGCGGGAGTATAAAAAAAGTCAGAAGAAAAAGAAAGACGATTCAAAAAATAATTAAAACAAAAAAGCCTGAAAAAATTTCAGGCTTTTTTTATGCTTTTCTATTTTGAACGATCAAGCAATAACACTTGTCCCTCTTTTATTTTTGTGCCGGAAATAATATTGTTATGAGAATATAGTTTCTTCAATTTAATCCCATAAAGTTGTGAAATTGTGTACATCGTATCATTCGCTTTGACTTTATGAGAGTTAATTTTATTTTTTTTCTTTTTTGACTGTAAATAAATAATTTGACCCGGATTTATTTTTTTAGTTTTTTTCAGGTCGTTGTATTTAAAAATCTGGTAAGTATAAATATTAAATTCATTTGAAATTTTTTTATAAGAATCGCCATGCTCAGCAATAATAAGTTTTACACCATTATTTTTATAAATTTTTCTATTATTTCTATTAATCGAAACAAATTCAAATTTCGTTACTTTTGAAAAATCACTTCTTGAAAAATACTTATTCTTTTGATCTTTTGATTTTGTGTTTTTATGTCTTTTGCTATCAAATTTATGAAGCTCATGTTCTTCAATGATTGCAATTAATAATTTCGGGTAGCGCGGATTGGTCGAATATCCGGCTTTTCTTAGTCCTCGGGCCCATGATTTATAATCGGAAATTTTATAACTAAAAAGAAATTTATATCGGCTTCGTTGGCTTAAAAAATATGAGTGATCTTTAAAAGATTCTTCTACCGAATTATATTTTCGAAAGCACTCTCTTCTTTTATCATCATTTTTACGAAAAGTTTTTCCATTCCAATCTTTATGACATTTTATTCCGAAATGATTATTCGCTTTTGTCGCCAGTTTACTTTTGCCCAAACCAGATTCAAGCATTCCTTGTGCAATTGTAATGCTTGCAGGAATATTGTGTTTCTTCATTTCCTTAATTGCTATATTTTTATATTTTTCAATATATTCTTTAGCAGTAGTTTTTGGCCTGATCTGACAAAATAATTGCGAATAATTATTAAAAATCAAAAAAACTATTATAAGAGCAATGAATTTTTTTTTCATTTATTTGTATTCGGTTTTTAAAAAGCTAATATAAAAAGAAAAACAATTCAAAATATACTAGTTAAATATGCTCTTTTAACGACAAAAAAAGTTTCTTATTTTTAATGATAGTGAGGTAATTGACTAATTGACTGGTATTCAACAAACAAAACCATTCATAATTTTGCCATCATCAGCTGATTTTAAATCTTGTAAGATTGTTGTTTTATTGGAATTGTTAATAAATTGTTAATAAATTGTTAAAGAATTGTTATTTTTCATCATCTTCGATTAGTAAAAAAATATCTTCATTGTCTTTTTTCATAAGATATTTTTCTCGGGCAAGTTTTTCCAGGGCTGATGAATCGGATGAAAGTGCTTTAATAATTTCTTTATCACTTTCGATTTGATTTTTATAGTAGTTTTCCTCTTGTTTTAATTCTTTCAGTTGATTACTAAGTTTTATTTGTGAAATGAAATTATTGCCATCAAAAAACAACATCCACACAATGAAACCTATAATAGTATAGAAGTATTTATTTTTTAAAAAAGAAGGGATTTTCATAAGTATGTTATTTTAACCTAGTCCAATATTATCACTAATTTCTTTCATTGCATTTACGCAAAGTTCGGCAAATTCATTAAGCGGAATACCTATTTTTTCACATTCTAAAATATTTTCACGGCTTACTTTTGCAGCAAAAGCTTTTTGTTTCATTCTTTTGGTTACTGATTTTGGTTTAACACTTTTTAGTTTCTTATCAGGATAGACCAGCGTGGTAGCTACTATTAATCCTGTAATTGTTTCACCTGCAGCTAAAGCATGCTGAAAATCAGTATGTCTTTCGATTCCTGTTGCAGCCTTATTATGCATTTTTATTGCATCAATAATATCTTCGTCCACATTTTTTTCACTAAGGATTTTTGCCGATTCGAGGCCGTGAATTTTTGGATCAGCATTCACAATTTCAACATCAAGGTCATGTAAAAGTCCGGCAAGGCCCCATTTTTCTTCATTTTTCCCAAGTCTTTTTGCAATGGCTTTCATAACAGCCTCGCTTGCAAGGCAATGATTAAGCATGTTCTCCTTTTTGATATATTGATTTAATAAGATTATTGCTTCTTCTCTTGTGATTGACATGTTTTTATGTTTTTAATAGATTATCATCATAATAAATCAATGAACATCAAGGTTATGTAGCATAAATTTCAAATGCAAAAGCGTTTTAAAAATTTCAGAAAGATATTCCTTAACAGCTTTGACACTTCCTGGTAATGTATAAATTAATGATTCATCTATCACACCGGCAACTCCGCGGCTTAACAAAGCATTTGGTTTCTCACTACCAAATTTAATTCTGATGTTTTCCATAATTCCGGGAATTTCTTTATCCAAAAGTCCGCTAACTATTTCAGGTGTAAAATCCCGAGTGCCAATACCCGTTCCTCCGGTCGTAAAAATAAAATCAATTTTATTCTGCTTAGCTTTTAATAAAAGTTGCCGGAGTTTGTTACCATCATCCGGGATAATCGTTGTTTCGATTTCAAATTGACGGCCTGTTTTCCTAAAAAAATCTTCAGATAATTCTTTGATCTTCGGGCCGCTTTTGTCTGGATAAATTCCTTTAAAAGCCCTATCACTTAGAGTAATTATCAGGACTTTAAAAACTTTTGGGATATAAGTCATTGCCTGTTCGGGTTTAATTGTACCCGGTTTAATTACTCTGCAAAAAATTCCTTCTTTCGGCATAACGCAACTACCTACTTCGCGATAAATTGCACAAGAATCACCATGACATTTTTTCCCGATTTGGGTTACTTCCAATTCAATATCTTCAATAGTAAATCTATCAAGTGGGTGGGTTTTATAAAGTTCAATACCTTTGGTAGTAATATTTTCGGCAAATTCGCCGTAATTAACTTTCCTTCCGGCTACGATTTCGAATTTTTCAAAACTCTCAACACCGAGTAAACTAATTTGTCGGTGCCAAGGTGCTGCATGAGCATCATTTTTTATTCCATTTTCATCCAGAACAATCTCACAAACAGGTTTTTTGATTGTTCCTTTTTTTTCCGAAATGTTTACAGAAATTATTTCTATTTGTTTATTATCTCTTTTCATTTCTATATGTTTTTCCCCCGCAGATTTCGCTGATTTTCGCTGATGTTTTTTCTACGTTTATCAGCGTAATTTGTGGGAGATAGATAGCTTTCTTTGCTAATATTTCCATGTTATTATAAAGGCTTATCAATGTCTTGCTTTTTTTTACTAATGAGTTTAATTTCTTCAATTTGCATATTTTTATCAACTGCTTTACACATGTCATAAACCGTTAATAAAGCAATATTTACAGCAGTTAATGCTTCCATTTCTATTCCTGTTTGTCCAATACACTTTGCAAAGCTACGAACAACTATCGAATTTTCTTCAATTTCAGCTTTAACATCAATTTTCGTAATTTGTAAAGGATGACAAAGCGGAATTAAATCAGAAGTCCGTTTACCTCCCTGAATTCCCGCTATTTCGGATATTGTCAGCACATCACCTTTTTTCATATTATTTTCTTCGATAAGCTTAATTGTTTTTTCGCTCATCGAAATTTTTCCTATTGCTTCGGCAGTTCTAATTTGTAATTTTTTATGCCCAACATCTACCATTTTTGCTTTTCCTTCTTTATCGGTATGACTAAATGTATTCATAACAATTTTTTTTCTCGGTGTGATTATAAGCAGATATTTTTTACAAAATTAATAAAACATTGCTTTAAAAGTGATAGTTTTTTTGATTGTTTCAGGAAATTCTCTTTGTAATTTTTTTTAAAATAAAATATTTTTTCACCGCCTAACTTGTTGATCAAACAAATTTTAAAAAACATATACATATGTCGTTTGATAACAAAATCAAAATTTTGGTATTAATACTTAAAAACAGGATTTTTTATGAATCAAAAATAATAGAAAAAATCATGAATTATTGGAGAAAGTTTCCATTTGTTCGGATATTAATTCCTTTTATTTTAGGAATTATTTCTGCTTTTATTTTTGAAAAGGAGATACATATTTCTTTAATAATTTTTGCTGTTTTGTTTGTTTTTATTTTTTCATCTGTTTTTTTCTTAGAAAAATTTATTTCTTTTAAATTCAGATGGATTTATGGACTTTTAATTAATGTTTTATTTTTTATAATTGGTTTTGAATTAACTGTTCAAAACACAGAGAAATTTTTTGAAAACAAAATTTTACCAATCAATAATAGTGAGAGAGCTATAAGGTGCGAAGTCCTTGAACCGGCTTCGGAAACAGCAAATTCATATAAAGTTTTAGCAAGAATACTTTGTATTTCCGATGATACTTCGTTTTTACAAAAAAACGCAAAATGTTTATTTTATTTTCAAAAAGACAGCATGAGTTCAAAAATCGCCTATGGCGATAGATTGGTTTTAAAAGCATATATTAATAAAATCAAGCCTCCACAAAACCCCGGTGAATTTGATTATAAAAATTATTTAGATAGAAAAGGCATATATTATCAGGGTTTTGTGAAAGCAACCAAATGGAAAGTCTTCGAAAAGAATCAAGGAAATCCAGTATTTAAATTTTCATACAAACTTAGAAGTTTATTTCTGTCCATTTTAAGAAAAAACAAAATTGAAGGAAATGAATATGCAATAGCATCAGCAATTTTGCTGGGTTACGATGATAAATTAGACCCTGAATTAAGAAGTGAATTTACAGGAGCGGGAGCAATGCATATTTTATGTGTTTCGGGCTTGCATGTTGGTATAGTTTGCTTATTTCTAACTTTTTTATTAGGTTTCTTAAGAAAGAACAAAATTGGAAAGATTTTGTATTTTATTATTTTGATCCTATCATTATGGGTTTATGCACTAATTACCGGCTTATCGCCATCAGTTATGAGAGCTGCAACAATGATTAGTTTTGTAATTTTTGGTAAAGCAATGAACAGATATTCCGATATTTATAATAGCCTTGCTGTTTCTGCATTTGTTTTGTTGATTATCAATCCGTTTATAATAACTGAAGTCGGGTTTCAACTATCATATGCTGCGGTGATTGGAATTGTTGCTTTACAACCTCCCATGTATCGGCTGTTTGTTTTCAATAATTGGCTTGCCGACAAAACATGGGCAATAATTACGGTTTCCATAGCAGCTCAATTGGGTACATTCCCAATAGCAATTTTTTATTTTCATCAATTCCCCGATTATTTTATTATCACTAATTTAATTGTCATTCCACTTTCATTTTTAATCATTAGTTCCGGTTTTTTATTATTGATTTTTTCACCTGTTCATTTTATTTCTTATTTGATTTCAAAAATATTGACTTATTTGATTATTGCATTAAATTTCTCTGTTCAATTCATTGACAGTATGCCTTTTTCAAAACTTACCGATATTTCACTAAATATTTATGAAGTGATTTTGTTTTATTCTTTAATAATATGCTTTTCGGTTTTTCTTTTGAAGTTAAAAAAGAAATACTTTTATTTTGGCTTATTTGTTTTGATTGTTTTAATGTTTTCATTTTCATTAAAAAGAACTCAAAATTATTCTAATAAAAAATTCATAGTTTATAATGTAAATAAAAGAACTGCGTTTGATTTTATATCAGGAAAAACGAGTTATTTCTTTGCCGATTCAATGTTGATGAATGACCAAAGAACTTTATCATATCGAATTAAAAATAACCGTATTAATTTGGGAATAGACAACATTAAGAACCATTTTATTGATTGTACCGGCCCATTACCTAAAGATATCATATATGATAATTTGATTTTTGAAAAAGGAAATTATTTTCAGTTTTTTGAAAAAAAAATAGTCTTAATAGATAAAAGGCCGGTTTACAAACCTGAAAATTTGAAGAAACTAAAAATGGATTATTTGGTAATCACAGCAAATCCATTTATAAAAATCAGTGAATTGATGAAATTGTATGAGTTTGATTTATTGATTTTTGATTCATCAAATTCATTTTATTCAATTAGAAAATGGAAAGAAGAATGTATCGAAAACAAGATTAATTTTTATTCGGTTCCCGAATTGGGTGCTTTTGTTGTTGATATTTAGAATTTTTTTATTATCGAAATTGTTTAACTAATAAATCTCAATTTCATAAGGCATTCTAAGATGAGCCCCCTTCATTTGCGACATTGTTTTAATGTATTCATAATATTTATAATTACTTCCAAGCTCACTTTTAATCATACTTGAGGTATTACTTCCCATTAAATCTTCCATTAATTGAATTAAAGGGTCTTTTTGCTTGGGTAATGAAATTATTCTGTAATTATCCAATTCAGCCAAATCGGCAGCAGTTTGAATTGATTTTTCCAAACCACCAAATTCATCGATTAAGCCTATTTCTAACGCATCTACTCCACTCCAAATTCTTCCTTGCCCGATTTCGTTTACTTGCTCTATGGTCATATTTCTATCGTCGGCCACCTGCTTAACAAATTGATTATAAATTCGTTCAATTTCTCTGTCAAGAAGTGATTTTTGAAATTCTGTCAAGGGTTCAACAAGATTGAAAAAATCAGAATTTTTATTGGTTTTAACATTATCAAATGTAATTCCAAGCTTATTTAAAAACTTCTGGAAATTAGGAATTATTCCAAAAGCACCTATTGAACCCGTTAAGGTTGTGGGATCAGCAAATATTTTTGTTGCAGGGCTTGAAATGAGATATCCTCCTGAGGCTGCAACATCACCCATTGAAACTATCAGCGGTTTTTCATTTCTTGCTAATCTAACTTCTCTCCAAATTATTTCCGAAGCTAAAAAATCACCACCAGGGGAATTTACTCGCAAAACAATTGCTTTCACTGAATTATCTTCACGTGCATCGCGGATTGTTTGAGAAAGTCTTTCAGAACCAATTGTTTTGTCATCACCTTTTCCTTGTAAAATTGTACCCAGAGCGTATATTACGGCTATTTTATTTCTTGAGTATTTCTTTTTTGGAGTAGCGATTGGAGCAAAATTATATTTCTCAATATTTATGCTTTGTATCTTTCTGTTATTTGGAATGCTTAAAAGTGTGTGGATTGCATCAATTAATTCGTCTTTATACAACAAATCATCTACAAAATTATATTTCAGGGCATCTTCAGCCGATCGTAAACTCAAATTATCAGCTAATAAATTCAATTTATCAATCGGAATATTTCTTGTAGTAGAAATTGCTTCCAAAATATTATTCCAAAACGAATTTACAAGCATTTGCAATTGCTCCTTGTTTGCTTCGCTAAGTTTTTCTTTTATAAACGGCTCAATTGCACTTTTATATTTCCCCTGACGAATAATCTGAGGTTCAATATCAAGTTTATCAAGAGCACCTTTAAAGAAAGTAACTTGAGCATTTAATCCTTTAAAAAATATAAATCCATCGGGATTCAAAAATATTTTATCAGACACACTTGCCAGATAATATGTTCCCTGCGTGTATGAATTACTATAGCTGATGATGAATTTGCCACTTTTTTTAAATTCAATTAAAGAATTCCTTATTTCTTCGATTGTAGCAAACCCTGATGGAATAATACTCAAATCAAGGTAAATTCCTCTGATCTTGGGGTCGTTTTTTGCTTTTTCAATATTTCTTAAAATGTCATCCAAACCAAGTTTTTCTTTTAAGCTCATCGAAGAAAAATCATATAAACTAATTGGGTCTTTAGATGAACGATCAAGAATAGGCTCGTCAAATTGTAAATGTAAGATACAATTATCAGGAACCATTACAATCTCTTCCTTTGAAAATGAAAGTATTGATGCAATAATTCCCAGCATTATAAAAAAGAAGATTATAAATGTCAGAATGGTTCCCAACATTGAAGCAAACATAAATTTAAAGAATTGTTTCATTTCTGTATTTTAAAAAATTATAAGTTCTCTGTGCAAAAATAATGACTTAATATTTAAACATCAGGGTATTTTATTTAAAAATTAAAAATATATTCTTAAATGTTTAAGGATAAATAATAAAAATCGAAATTAAATTTTATGAATAATTCTATTAATACATGGGTATTGAGACAGATAACTGACATATTAACAATTCATTGTGGATAAATAATTTTTTATTAATGAAATCAAACCCTTTTTGATGAGATATTTGTTCAAAAAAAATTAATGAAGCACAATTGCATGTTCAAATACAATAAATTAATTTCGGTAATAATTATTGTGTTATTGTGTAACGAAAGTGTTTCCTTATCCGGCTCTTTAAACGAAAATGATATTATTAATTTGGAGGATAGCTTTAAGCAACCTTCTTTTTTACTGAAGGATAGCGGTTTCGGGAAACAATATGTTTTAAATCCTGCTTTATTTAACTCACCTAAATTATTCAGAAAAAATATTGCGGATTCATATTTTAGTAAAACGATTTTGAAGCCTTCATTTAAAATAATGAATTCCGGTAATTCAAGCCCAGATGATTTAATAGGATTTTTAATAAAATATAATTCTTCACTGAATTTGTCATTCGTAAAGAGTATTGTAAACCTTTATATCCTGGAAGCGAAAAAAGAGGGGATAAATCACGATATCGCCTTTTGCCAGATGTGTCTTGAAACCGGTTTCTTGAAATTTGATGGAATAGTTCAAATGCGCCAAAATAACTTTTGTGGGCTTGGTGCAATAGGCAGAAGTGAAACAGGAGAAACGTTTACTTCAAAACGCTTTGGTATAAGGGCTCATATTCAGCATTTAAAAGCATACGCCAGTATTGAAAAATTGAACAATAATTTAGTCGATCGAAGATTTAGATTTGTTAAAAGAGGTATTGCTCCTACCATTGATGAATTGACAGGAAATTGGGCTATGGATCCTAAATATGCTATTAAAATCAGGTTATTGTTAGATCGCCTTTATCAAAATATGATTTAAATTATTTTTTCTATTCATATTCTTTCATCTCTTTGCCCTTATTTTGTTTTATTATATTTGCATAATACCGAAAGGAAACTTATTTGATAACAAAATCAATTGAAAATCAAATGGCAAGAATATTAATTATTGATGATGAAAAAAGTATTTTAAACACTCTTAGAGATATACTTGAAGCAGAAAAATACTCTGTTGATGAGGCTGTTGATGGAATTGAAGGATTGAAATCAGTAAATGAAAAAAAATATGATGTAATTCTTTGCGATATTAAAATGCCTCGCATGGATGGAATTGAAACCCTCGACCACATTATAAAGATAAGCGATACTCCTGTAATTATGATTTCGGGGCATGGCACTATTGATACCGCAGTAAGTGCCATTAAAAAAGGAGCTTACGATTACATTGAGAAACCCCCCGATTTGAATCGCTTATTGATTACAATTAGAAATGCACTTGATAAAACAAGTTTAATAAAAGAAACTAAAGCGCTAAAACAGCAAGTAAGCAAAACCTATGAAATGGTAGGTGAATCAGATGCAATTACAGGAATTAAAACAATGATCAAGAGAGTTGCTCCAACAAACGCAAGAGTTTTAATCACGGGCCCTAACGGAACTGGTAAAGAATTAGTTGCACGTTGGATACATGAAAAGAGCAATAGAGCGATGTTGCCTTTTATTGAAGTTAATTGTGCGGCAATCCCCTCTGAATTGATTGAAAGCAAGCTTTTCGGACATGAGAAAGGCTCATTTACTTCGGCTATAAAACAACGTAAAGGAGATTTTGAATTGGCTAATGGCGGAACTCTTTTTCTTGATGAAATTGGCGACATGAGCCTTTCTGCCCAGGCAAAAGTATTGAGGGCTTTGCAGGAAAATAAAATTATGCGGGTTGGGGGTGAAAAAGAAATTCCTGTTGATGTAAGAATTATTGCCGCTACAAATAAAAATATTAAAGACGAAATAAATAAAGAAAGATTCAGGGAAGACCTCTATCATCGCTTAAGTGTAATTTTAATTAATGTTCCACCTCTTGAAGAAAGAAAAAAAGACATTCCTCTTTTAGTTAGTCATTTTCTTTCAGAAATTTGTGAGAATCAAGGCAAACCGATAATGGAAATTGAGGATTCAGCTTTAAGAGAATTGGAAAAAATTCGCTGGACAGGAAATATTCGTGAGTTGCGAAACGTAGTTGAAAGGCTGGTGATTTTGTGCGATGATGTCATTACGGCAAATGATGTTGTTTTATTTGCTCAACCTTTAAATAAGTAGTAAAAAAATATTTAAAAAAACCAAAAGAAATAATAATTATTAATACTTTTGCAGCCGCTTAAAAGAAAGTGAATAATAATTGATAAATTGGTTTGAATAGTTTGTTGACGGTTCCGTAGCTCAGCTGGATAGAGCAACAGCCTTCTAAGCTGTGGGTCGCAGGTTCGAATCCTGCCGGAATCGCTAAAAAAGCAGTCAGAAACAGGCTGCTTTTTTTATTTAATGAAATCCCAAACCAAGACTTTTAATGCTTTCAATTTTCATAGCCAAAAAATTTCATACTTAAATCAGAAAGAATAATTTATTCCCATCAAGACATTAAATCCCTGAACCGGATAATCATACCATTTTTTATATTTCGAATTAGCAATATTGTTGAAGTTAATAAAACCTGATAATGCTTTAGTGTGTCTGTATTCTAATCCCAAATTCAAATCAAGCAATCCGTCGATCTTTTTCGTTGTCAATAAGTTTGTTTCATAAACTTTTGCATACATTTGGCTGTTTGCAAATATTTCGCCTTTAAAAATAAATCGTTCTTTATAAATATAATTCGAAGCAAATGAAAAAACAAACTCAGGAGTGTACCATGGTTTTGCTTCATTTTCCATTGTATATTGCTGATATTTTCCATTTAAAATCATTTTAAATTTTTCATTGTTTTGATAAGCAATTTCCGCATTGAACCAAACTATTTTCACATCGTCGAATTCAACGCTAAATTTATTGTTAACAATTAAATTTTTCTCGGCAACAAAAAAAGGCAAATGATCATTATTTGAAGCCCCTGCACTAATATTAAAATCAAAGCCATTTGCAGGGCTGGCAGATATTCCTCCATAAAATTCAATTTTTTGAGTTGAATATTCCAGCGGAAGAATAGAAACTACAAACGGGTTCATTTCGCATAATGACTTAAAACTGTTTTTATAATACTTGCCTCTAATACCGGCATATGCTGAAAGAACATCAGGAATCACATTGACTTCGGCTTTTAAAACCGGGAAAAAATGGAATTTCGTAACCGTATCAAGCATAAGTGAAAGATCAATGCCGGCGTAAAAATTATATTGTTCAAATCTTGTTTCGATAAAAGGCTTAAGACGCAAAACAGCATTGTTTGTAATTTTTAGGGGATCGTTATTGCTATAAAAATCTACTTCGGTTATAAAACCTAAAACCTGGCTTTCGGTAAAATCGAATAACTTAAGATTTTTATCAAACTTGGCATCAAAAAACACATTATGTTCCTGAGTTTTAAAATCATCGAAGAAATAATAATATTTTAATCCCAGATCATGATTTAGATTTCCCTTCCGAATGTTATTGCTTTGAATCCGTCCATTAAAACCAATAGTTGAAAAAACCTGTTTATTTTCATTTTTAGAAATAGAAGTATCAGGATAATCGTCGGGCTTGAAACCGTAAAAATGAGCAACATTGCGTTTGTAGTAAGCATTTGCTGATAATGTCTGGCTTCCGGTAAATTTTTTAGCGAAAATATCAATTTCATTTTCACTATATCCGGGGAAAGCATAATCCTTAATGCTTCCCGTCGAGGATAAATGTTTCAGATGAATGCCGAACGAATTTTTTTTCGATTGCAGTTTATTTGCAAAAAACTCGAAATAGGGAGTTGCATAGCTTCCAATTCCTAATCTAACATAATTCTTAAATAAATCTTTAAACGGTTCCTCTCTAATCTCAATTGGTTCAATAGGATTTAGCTCGAAATCTGGCAATAGTTTAACCGGAACTATCAAATAATTTAAGCCTGGCAATTTATGTTCCTCAGCTTCAATTTTTGGTTTAATATGAATTTTTATAGCATCCGAAATACTCGGTTGATACGGAGCAATTATCGTAATTTCTTCGGAATGCGGCTTGGTTTGAGAATTAGCTTGTTTGATGTATCCGAAGAAAATAAAAATAATAATTAATAAAATTGATAAGATATATTTTTTCATATAAACAATTTGATAATTTAACAATTCAATTTTTTTACAGCAAATCTAAAACCGTGAATACTTGGTGTCTTTTTCAAAATTCAATTAATTTTCTTCAATTACTTCCGATTCAATAATCAAATTCAATTTATCCTGAGCAATTTTTTTCAAATCCTCACCTTTATAGTTATCTATAATACTCTGCAAAGTTTGTTTTGCCTGAAACGTATTATCAACTTTTTGATAAACATCGGCAAGCAAAATAAAGCTTTTTGCAACCCAATAATCATAAGCTGAAAACTGTTTTATCAATTCAAATATTGTTTTTTCAGCTTTTTCAAAATCGCCTTCTTCATAATCAATTTGTGCGACAAAATATTTTGCCTCAGCACCAATAGCGTCATTGCTAAGTCTTGAGGTAATTTGAAATTCGTGCTTTGCATCTTCAAAATTTCCTTCTGAATAATTTGATTTTGCAATTATCAGATGAGCGAAATTAATTTGATCGCTCGTTACTTTTTCGTTAGTTAAAATTCGTGAAGCTGAATTTTTAGCACCTTCAATATTCTCAAGAATATAGTTGCATCTCATTTGCCCGTTGATAGCTTTTAAAATGTTTGATTTATTTTCGCCCAATTTTTCAAGGCTCTCATAAGTTTTCAAAGCGTTTTGATAATCTTTTTTATTGAAATAGATATCGGAGGCTTTCGATAAAGAAGTTTCAGAAAATTTTGAAGCCGGTTGCGAGATAATAAATTCGTAACCAATTAAAGCTTCATCTTTTGAACCAACTTTAAATTCACATTCAGCTTTATAGAAATTTGCATAAAAAATATTGCTTCCTTCCGGAAAATCAGAAATATAACGTGCAAATGCAGGTATTGAATTCTCAAAATCACCATCCATATATAAATTCTCGGCTACAATATAAGTTATCGAATCCTGTTCCGAAACGCTTATGTTGGAAAATTCGAGTGTGTTTGCATAAGCAATATATTCGTCAACATTATTCATGTCAATATAAATTGTACGTAAGCTTCTTAAAGCTTCCTTTGCATCAGAGGTGGATGGGTAACTGTTAATTAAAGACTTTAATGATTCAATTGCTTTTAAATTTTGATTATTTTCATAATAAATCAGTCCCGATTTCATTAAAGCTTTTGGTTTTAACCTCGACGATGGATGATCGGAAATTAGCAGTTGAAAATATTTTTGTGCCCTTGTATTATCATTTGAAATAAGATAAGTTGTGGCAATTTCATATTTCGCATTATCAATAAGCGGAGATTTTTTATGCGAAGCTATCAATTGTTCCAGTACTTTTATCTTGTCTTGAAATTTTCCTAAAGCACCTAAAGCTAAAGCTTTTTGATATAATGCATAGTCAGTATCAACAGCCTGAATTTTTATTGCATCATCATAATATCTGATTGCATCATTGAATTTTTTATTAATAAAATACGAATCGCCAATTCGCAAATATGCATCATTTAGCATTCTTTCGTCCGAAATATTTTTTTTGTCAACAAAATTCCGGAACGAAGCAACAGCATTATTATAATCTTTTAAATTAAAATATGCATATCCCAAATCATAATGAGCAATAGGATAGATATCGAATTTGGCTGTTCCGGGTTTCTTAATAAAATCCCTGAAATATTTTATAGCTTTATCATAGTTTTTCAAATGATAATATGCATCTGCAATCCAAAACAACGACTTTGACGTTAATGATTTGATTTTTCCAATTGATTGCGATTGAGTAAAATATTTGATTGCTTCGCTAAATTTATTTTGATTGAAAAATTCTATGCCCCTGTAAAACGAAATCTTTTGATATTCTTTTAATTGCTCCGGTGTTTTATTTTTAATTTTTTCAAACCATACAAGAGCTTGTTTATAGTTTTTTGTTGTTAAAACAAGTTCGAAAATATATCCATAGGCTTCATCGCTTCGGGAAGAATTCGGGTAATCAGCAATGTATTGCTCTAATAAAGGAATTGCTTTATTATAAGGATTATACTTGCTTTCCATGCTAAGTTTTGCATAATTAAAAAGTGCATCTTCAGTAATTTGCGGATTAAAAGGAAGCATGTAGGCGGCATAAAATTCATTAGCTGCAAACTCTTTCTGATTTGTTTTCAGGTAAGAATCGGCGAGGTGGTAATGGGCATTTTGAGCCAGAGAATCCTCTTTTGAAGTAAGTCTCTGGAATTGCTTTATAGAATTTTCGTAGTCTTTATTTTTGTAATAAGTAAAAGCAAGGCGATAAATACTATTTCTGTTCAATCTTTTCTTCGATTTATTTTTGTTATATTCGAGGTATGGAAGGGCTTTTTCGAAATCGTCGGTTTTAAAATAAGTATCGCCAATCATAGCTGCTATTTCAGCTTTTCTTTCTTTTTCAGATTCTTCGAAAAGTTGAGGTGCAATTTCCATTAATTTTTGATAATCAGCCTTGGAATAATGAATTTGAGCAATATAAAAAGGGACAATTTCCCGATATTCCCTATCCTTGCTAAGCTTTTGGAAACCAATTAAGGCCGTATCATATTCGCCATCAAGATAAGAAAGATGAGAATAATAATAATTTGCTGAAGGTGTATATTCGCTTTCGGTTAAAATAACTTCCGAAAATCCTTTTTTCGCCAATTCGTTTTCTTCCATCATCAAAAAACAATAAGCCGTGTTAAAACAGAAAGCCGGAATTTCGCCATCATTTAGCTCTGATTTTTCAACTTTATTATACCATTCAATTGCTTTTTTATATTTTTTGTTTCGGAAATATAAATTAGCAAGCGTAAAACAAGCATTCTGTAGCTTAGAGCTTTCGGGATGGTTATTTATAAATTCATGTAATTTGAAACCGGCATTTTTGTTATATAATTTGTAAGCACAAATTGCATCATAATATTCGGCATTAGTTCTCATTTCCGATTCCTCGGTTTTTATAGCATCAATTACTTTTGAAAACATTTCTTGGGAAGCCGAATATTTTTCTTTATTAAAAAGCTCATTTGCAAGCCTGTAATTAGCCTGAGGATTGTCATAAACAGCAGTTTGTTGACCGAAGGCCGTTTGAACATTAATTGAAAAAAATAAAATAATAACACTAATTATTAATAAGAATTTTTTCATTTGGGTTAATTTGATTTTTGCTTGATGGAAATTGCTGCTAAACATTATTATCTCTTTTAAAAATAATGACATAATTCTATTTGTTCGACACATGTCGGATTTTTTTATTTTAAATAACAAAAGTAAAGATTAAACAATAAAGAATTTTGTATTAATTCACAACTTATTAACAGCTTATTTTTAATAAACATAACGGACGAAAGATTAAGTTATTTTAATTTCAATTGAGTTTAAATAATTTTACATTTATAAAACGAATGAACAATTAATTATACTACAATTTTTAGAAAAAATAAGCACTTTCTTTTCATATTTTTGCAAAAAATTTCAAAAAAGTGAATAAAAGTATTTTCAAACTTGCTGTTCCTAATATTATCAGCAATATTACCGTTCCTATGCTTGGTTTGGTTGATCTTGCCATTCTCGGCCATCTTGAGTCGGAGGTTTATATTGGTGCAATTGCGTTGGGAAGTTTGATTTTTAATTTCATTTATTTCGGTTTTGGTTTTTTGCGAATGAGTACCAGCGGTTTCACGGCTCAGGCTGTCGGAAAAAACGACAAAAAGGAAGTAATTTTAGTTTTATCAAGATCGCTTTTCACAGCTTTCTCGGGTAGTTTTTTAATATTATTATTGCAAATACCCATTGCTTTTATAAGTTTTAGCCTGATTGAGGGAAGCCCCGAAGTGGAACTTCTGGCAAGAGAATATTTCTTTATAAGAATTTATGCGGCACCTGCAACCCTCGGCTTGTTTGCACTAAGTGGCTGGTTTCTTGGAATGCAAAATGCAAAATTTCCAATGATTCTGGCTTTGATAATTAATGTTTTAAATCTCGGGCTTAATCTCTTTTTTATTTACGGACTTGGAATGAAATCAGATGGTGTGGCATGGGGTACTTTAATTGCGCAATATGCCGGTTTTATTTGTGGCTCAATACTTTTTTATCGCTATTATAAAAAATATATCGCTTTTTGGAACCGGAAAGCAATGCTGCAATTTGAAGCGATAAAGAAATTTGTTGTAGTAAACCGCGATATTTTGATTCGTACAATTTTACTTTTATTTGCGATTTCATTTTTTACGGCACAATCGGCAAAAATTGGTGATACGACTTTAGCTGTAAATACTTTACTTTTTCAATATTTTTTTATTTTTTCTTATTTGATCGATGGTTTTGCCCATGCTGCCGAAGCTCTTGTCGGGAAATATTTCGGAGCAAAAGATTTCAACACCCTTAAAAAAATCATTAGACGGATATTCCTTTTCGGATTTATTATAAGTTTAATATTTACTGTGATTTATATTTTTGCCGGCAAATATTTATTATTTATTTTAACCGATAATGAAAAAATAATAAATCAGGCAGCCGATTATTTGATTTGGGTGGGAATAATTCCGGTGATAACATTTGCAGCATTTTTGTGGGATGGAATTTTTATTGGTGCCACAGCAACCTCACAATTACGAAATGCAATGATTATTTCAACTCTGTTAATATTTCTGCCTGCTTATTTTTTGACTTATCAAAGTTTTGGAAATCATGGCTTGTGGTTTTCACTAATTCTTTTTATGGCTTCGAGAAGCGTTATTTTAACAATTTTTTATAAAAACAAAAAAACAAATTTTATATCCAAACCAATTTTAATTCAATAAAATCATTGGCCAAAATAAATATTTCAACAATTATTTATAGTTTTATCAAAAATAATAATCCTTATATAATGGAAAAAATAAAATCAATTACTTTAAGAAGATACGATGAAATTACCGAAGATTCAAACCCCGATTTAAAGGAGATGCCTTGTAAAAAAATAAATTTACAAGAACTTGATAAATTTGGGAATACTTTAAAGGATATAAAATATGATGATCTTGAGGACGTTGAGGAAATCATCGAAAATATTTATAATGAGAAAGGGAAGCTGATTGAGGAAAAAATATTTATTAGTGAAAAAGAACTTGCAGAAAGAAGAACTTATAAGATTGATGAAAACGGAAAAATTTTAAACGAATTCACTCATTATCTCGACGAGAGTATAGATACGCTTTTATATGAATATGATGAAAACGGAAATGTATTTAAAAAAACTTTGACAGATTCGGATGGGCAGCTTGAAAGCAAGGAGTTATTTAAATATAAAAACGGGAAAGAAATCAGCTATGTTTTTTATAATGAAAATGATGATATTATTGTTGAAAGAATTAGCGGCTATGATAGCTCGGGAAACTTACTTCGCATTGTTTATTCAAATTTGGAAGATGATGAAAAATACAGAATTGAAAACACCTATGCTGGTGAAAATAAATTAATTGAAGCCCTTAAATTTAATGGGAATGATGATCTGGTTGAAAAAATTTCATACAAACATGATGAGAACGGACGTGTTGTAGAAATTGTTGCTGAAAATCAAA
>Ga0208648_1001453_pt1 | contig 19158 bp, 18 predicted proteins | sample AntAceMetag02UKL_FD_184772 | JGI IMG/M metagenome (GOLD analysis project Ga0208648, IMG submission 184772) | Saline lake microbial communities from Ace Lake, Antarctica - Antarctic Ace Lake Metagenome 02UKL (SPAdes) (version 2) | ecosystem: Environmental > Aquatic > Non-marine Saline and...
CAAAGAATTGCGAGCGACAGGGCAGCTATGAGAGTTTTTAAACTCATTCAATATTCCTGCAGGTGGTTCCACGCGACACCCGGATAAGGATGGCGATAAAGAAGACCAGAAGGGCAACCAGACCTCCCGCGAAGAGGTATACCGCGCCGAGGCTCCATGTTTCCTTGATCCATCCCACACAGTAAACAGCAAGTGACCCGATACCGAAAACCAGGATGAATTTTATGCCGTATCCTGTGCTTCGCCATTTGCGCGGCGTATATCTTGCCACCAGACTGTTCTCGATGGGCTGCATGCCAAGGGAGAAAAACATGTAAATGGCGGCTGATAAAACAAGCAGTTCCTGGCTTAACAGACCCATCAGGATGATAAAGGGGAGACTGATGCCGTGAAATGCGAGGTATATCCACCTGAGATCGTATCTGTCCGCCATTCTGCCCCCAACAATCTGGCCAGGGATGCCGATCAAATAGATGAGCGAGGCCAACAGCGTGGCCGCTGCTGTCTTCGCGCCGGTTAGATTATGCAGGTTCATGCCACTGAGAAAGTCCCAGAGAAAAGATGCCTTGGTCTCAAGGTAAGCCGGAAGGACAACACTGTTGCCTCTATAGACAAGGCCGGCAAGGGTCATTACAACACACAGGATCAAAAAATATTTCAAGTTGCTGTTACCATTGCCGGAGATAGAGGTGTTTTCCATCGAATCCGTGTGCACCGATGTCTCGTCGATATCCACCATGAACAGCATGACTCCCCAGATAATGCCCAGGGCGGCGATTATCAGATAGGTGACCTCCCATCCGACCAGCCAGTTCAGGAGACCAGCCGTGAAGGGCGCGCTGATCATTCCAATGTTCCCTGCGACGCCGTTAATTCCGAGTGCCATCCCCCTGTTTTTCATGCCGAGCGATATTAAACCCATTCCGGCTGGATGATAACTGCCGGCAAAGAAACCGATGACGGCGAGGGAAAGCATCATGGATGTCCGGGTATCCGAGAAAGCGGTAAGTATGGCGCCGAAGCTCGTCCCGACAAAAAAGATTATCAGGGTAAGGCGGTTATTGAATCGATCAGAAATCATGCCCCAGGGAAGAGCGGTAAGTCCGTACAGGAGATACATGAAAAAACTCATCTTCAGCACGTCGCCCAGGCTCATCTTAAGCGAAATCATGAGTGGTATGGCCAGAGCCGGGAAGATCATCTCGTAAAAATGCGTGAAAAAATGAGCCACACTGGTAAAAACCATTATCTTCTTTTCGTTGCTCATAAATGAAGCCCCTTCTTTGTCAGATCATGCGGCCATCGATGCCCGGGTAGCCGGCTCTATGTAATTCATTGTCAATCTCCGAGCGTGTATCTGAAACTTGCCACTATGTTAAGTTTTGCCAGGCCGAACTCCGCAGGAAAAGACTCGAACGGAGCCGCGGAACTTATAGCGAGCAGAGATTCCCTGTCAAGCAATTTATGGCCTGATGATGTAATGATATGGGAATCAGTAAGCGTGCCTTTTTTGATTATTGAGAACTCGACTACGGTGGTTCCCATCTGTCCCTGGATAAAGGCATCCTCCGGATACGACCACGTCCTGTTAATGTTTTCTCTCACCTGAACCAGATACGGATAGTACTTCGTATCAGTGCTGTCAAGGTCTATGGTATCCATAGCACCATTTCGAACAGTCCTGCCCGACTTCTTCAATGAATCAGGTGTGGTCTTGTCCTCATAGTTATATTTCTCCCCGGGCTTGTTCATATTGCGAACAAGACTGACCGAAAAAACATCTTTTTTTTCCCGGGCGTCATTATCTCCAAGGTGGCCAGACAATGCCAGAAAGGTGATATGGCCGGCAAGTGAAAGCATTACAGCTGCGAAGAAGATCTTTTTTGGAATCATATTTCCTGCCGTTCGGAGTATTATATAGCGATATCTTCGATATGATTTCCATCCGTAAATGGCCTTTTCCTGCTTACTATGATACTGGTTTCTAATGCAAGATGATGAGTATTATATGAGACTGGCCCTCAGAGAGGCTGAATCTGGTCTCGAGTCGGGCGAAGTCCCCGTTGGAGCGGTGCTCACCATGGAGGGCAGGGTGCTTGCGAAGGCTCATAACAGCCCCATCCTGATGAAAGATCCGACTGCCCATGCGGAGATACTTGCCATCCGGGAGGCCGCAGCCGGAACAGATAACTACAGACTTCAAGGGGCAACTCTTTATGTGACCATTGAGCCATGTGTGATGTGCGCGGGTGCTATAGTTCACGCGAGAATGGAGAGACTCGTATTCGGCGCCACGGATCCCAAGGGGGGAGCGCTTTCACTTTATGGCATACTTCATGACGGAAAACTCAATCATTTCGTCAAGGTAACAGGAGGGGTGCTAAGGGAGGAATGCGGTAATATTTTGAGTAGATTTTTCCGGGAAAAAAGGATAAAAGATCAAATTCTGTAAATAAGGACGAACAGGATAGCTTTACTTGGAGAGGTACCGAAGTGGTCGTAACGGGATCGACTCGAAATCGATTTGGGGGCCAAAAGCTCTCACGTGGGTTCGAATCCCACCCTCTCCGCCATAAACATAATGGGGTCTCAAGACCCGACATGAAGAACGGAGAGATGTCCGAGAGGCTGAAGGAGCACGACTGGAAATCGTGTGTATGCCCTCAAAGGTGTACCGGGGGTTCGAATCCCCCTCTCTCCGCCATACGGAATGACAGCCGGGACCCGTGGAACGGTGGATTGTGAACTCCGTCAGATCCGGAAGGAAGCAGCGGCAGCAACTTCGGCGTTTGCTATGGACTCCCCGGCTGTCAGCTTTTAATCACCCGCAGGCATACAAATGGAATATCTTGTCCTTGCAAGAAAGTGGAGACCCCAGGTATTTGAAGACGTTGCGGGGCAGGATCACGTCGTCAAGACGCTCAGAAATGCAGTCAATCTCAATCGTATAGCTCACGCCTACATCTTCAGCGGTCCCAGGGGGACGGGCAAGACATCAGTGGCGCGGATACTGGCCAAGTCGATCAACTGTGAAAAGGGACCGACAGCGCAGCCGTGCAATCAGTGTGTGAACTGCAAAGAGATTACTGGTGGTATATCCCTGGACGTACGCGAGATAGACGGCGCGTCCAACAGAGGGATAGATGAGATAAGGGAACTGCGAGAAAACGTTAAGTTTTCGCCTGTGTCCTCGCGCTATAAGATATATATTATCGACGAGGTTCACATGCTGACCCCTCAGGCCTTCAACGCCCTCCTCAAAACCCTCGAAGAACCCCCTTCGCATGTTGTTTTTGTGTTCGCCACGACGGAGACACATAAGGTGCCTGCGACCATCCTTTCGAGATGCCAGCGTTTTGACTTCAAGAGGATATCCGTCAGGCAGATAGCGGACAACCTCGGGCATATAGCAAAAGAAGAGGGGATAACCATAAGCGATGCCGGCTTGTCCTGGATTGCCAGGGAAGGTGATGGCAGCCTGAGAGACGCCCAGAGCATCTTTGACCAGGTTATCTCATACGCTGGAACGGACATCAAAGACAAGGATGTGGAAGAACTGCTCGATCTTGCGGACAGACATCTCATATTCGAGCTTTCCCGCGCTGTTCTTGAACGAGATGCCGGGGCGTGCCTGAAGATCATTGATGAAGCCTACTATTCCGGCGTGGACGTAAAGCATTTTTATCAGATGTTTGTGGGGCATTTCATGAATCTGCTTACAGTGAAGATAACGGAAGGAGACAGCGCCCGAAAAGGACACCTTGTCCTTGGCGATCTTCCCGACCATGAGATAACGGAACTGAAAAAAATGGCGCAGGGGACATCAAGGGATACCATACAGCGTTTACTGGACATGCTGATGAAGGAAGAGAATGACATACGCAGAAGCGTGGAGCCACGTATAAATCTTGAATACGCCGTGGTCAGGATGGCGTATCTTGAGCCTCGGATACCGGTTGAGGAAATTGTTTCAAGGATGGAAGGTCTTGAAACAAGGCTTGCCGGAAGTACGAGAGAGGATATCTCCCCAAAGCAACAGAAAAAAAAGGATCAGCCGGTGGATGTTGGCACAGCGCAGCAGATCAATGCTGATCATGGGCAGACGGTAAATTCTGATACAGGGGGATATGAGATAACAGATGACGAAGGCCTGTGGCAGGATCTCAAAGGTTTTATAAAGAAAAAAAACCCCATTCTGAGTTCAAAAATTGACAGTGGAGAGTTCCTCAGTTATGAGGACGATTGCCTTACGATAGGATTTCCAAAAGATTACGTCTTCATGGATGACATTAAGAGTGGGTCGCAGATGGACATGCTGGCACAGATGGCGGCGGAGTTTCTTGGGAAAGAAATAAAAATAGATATCAAATCGCAGAATGGGGATGCGAGTAATCTCAATAACACGACGTCAAATACTGCGGGCATGGCAAACAATACCAAGAACGAGGCACTCAGACACCCCCTTGTGCAGAAGGTAATGGATGTGTTTGAAGGTGCTCAAATAGTGGATGTCAGGGTAAATGGCTCAAGGAGGTAGTAAAATTGGCAAATAATAACATGGGAAAAATAATGAAGCAGGCACAGCAGATGCAGGCGAAGATGATGCGTGTGCAGGAGGAACTGGAAGTCAGGACGGTTGAGGCGACAGCCGGTGGAGGGATGGTAACCGCCGTAGTCAATGGAAAGCATGAGCTGATGTCGCTGAAGATCGAAAAGGACGTGGTTGATCCGGAAGACATCGAGATGTTGCAGGACCTTGTCGTGGCGGCGGTGAATGAAGGGGTCCGCAAGGCACAGGAAATGGCCCAGGAAGAAATGTCAAAGATAACCGGCGGGCTCAATATCCCCGGTATGGCGTAGTAAGACAGTTGACGGTTCACAGTTTACGGTTTTTTCGATAAACCATGCAACGATTGGCGAAGCTCAAAGTGTGAAGCCTTTTGGATATTGATTTTTATTTCCTGTTTTTTCAACCGTAAGCGGGTAACTGTAAACCGTAAACCGACAATCGTAAATGGTGACTGCTTTGCTTCTTAAAATGATAGTAAAGGGTTGACAATTTTTGCAGTGAAGGGTTTTTAAAATATGACAGGTTACGCGCCTCCTATCCGGCGTCTCATAAAAGAGTTGTCCAGGTTTCCCGGAATAGGTGAGAAAACGGCCACGCGGCTGGCTACGTTTCTCCTGTATTCTTCCGAAAGAGATGCTGCCAGGCTTGCCGAAAGCATCATGGAAGTCAAGAAAAAGATCCGGTTCTGCTCCATCTGCTTCAATCTCACAGAAAGCGATATCTGTGAAATATGTAGTGATCCCACGAGAGACAGGGATGTCATATGCGTGGTTGAAGATCCCGATTCGCTTGTCGCCATAGAAGAAAGCGGGGGTTTCAAGGGCATGTACCACGTGCTTCATGGTGTTCTTTCGCCCGGTGACGGTATCGGCCCGGAATCACTGAGACTCCAGGAGTTCCTTGAAAGAATATCCGGCAACAGCGTCGAAGAGGTTATCCTCGCTACCAATCCCACCGTTCAAGGGGAATCAACTGCGCTACTCATCGCAAAACTCCTTCAAGGGAAGGACGTCAAGATCACCAGGATAGCCTTCGGTATTCCGATAGGAGGCGATCTCAAATATGTGGACAGGATGACCATGACAAAGGCCATCGAGTTCCGCCGGGGGGTATGAGGCTGCTGTATGAACGCCATCAGAGAAATCCCCTGTGACATTATCACCGATACGGTAAAAAATCTCTTCATCAAGGCAAATACGGATCTCGGGGAAGATGTCCTCACCGCCATAAAAAACGCCGCGGAATCGGAAAATACAGAACTTGCCAGATATGCCCTGGATAAGATTGTTGAAAACGCCAGGATTGCAAAAGATTCGGCCCTTCCCATCTGCCAGGACACAGGGCTTGCTGTCGCGTTCGTGGAGGTGGGGCAGGATGTTCATGTAACAGGGGGCGATTTCAACGAAGCCGTTCAGGAGGGTGTCCGAAGGGCATACCGGGATGGTTTTCTGAGAAAGTCCATGTGTGATCCCATCTCGAGAGAAAACACCGGGGACAATACGCCCGCGGTTATTCACGCAGACATAGTTAAAGGGGACAGGATACGTATTATCGCCATGCCGAAGGGGGGCGGGAGCGAAAATATGAGCAGCTCCGTTATGTTCCTTCCGTCGTCAGGTATCGAAGGCATAAAAAAACATATAGTGGATATGGTGGAAAAAGCCGGGCCTAATCCCTGCCCGCCAACCATTGTCGGTGTGGGTATCGGGGGCTCGATCGAAAAATCGGCGCTGCTCGCGAAGAGGGCTCTCTCGCGCCGCGTGGGCGAGCCGAACCGGTCGGACAGTCGGCTGTCTGAACTTGAACGGGAAACGCTCACGGAGATAAATGCCCTCGGCATCGGTCCCCAGGGATACGGCGGCAAGACCACCGCGCTTGCCGTGCATGTGGAGATGATGCCCTGCCATATCGCCAGCCTTCCGGTAACGGTCAATATCCAGTGCCACGTTGCGCGCCATAGAGAGGCGACAATCTGAGATACGAATGAAGAATCCGATAAAAATTCATACGCCCGTCACGAGCATTATCTGTGAAGAACTATGTACCGGTGACAGGGTGCTCCTGAGCGGAAGTATCATCACCGGCAGGGATACGGCGCACAAGAGACTCTTTAAATTGATAGCCGAAGGAAGAGATCTCCCCGTGAAGCTCGACGGCGAGACGATCTTCTACGCGGCCCCCACCCCCCCGAGGCCCGGCCGGATTATAGGGTCCATAGGGCCGACGACAAGCTACCGGATGGATGAATACGCCCCCGATTTGATGCGGTCGGGACTCAGAGGAATGATCGGCAAGGGGAAACGATCTGCCGAGGTCAGAGCTGCCATTATGAAGTATAAGTCCGTATATTTCGGAGCCATGGGAGGAATTGCTGCCCTGATGTCCGCATGCATAAAAAAGGCAGAGGTTATAGCCTACGAGGACCTCGGACCCGAATCAATCATGCGTCTCGAAATAGAAGACTTCCCGTTGATCGTCATAAATGACACAAAGGGCGGGGATCTTTATGAAGATGCCGTGGGTCGTCACGGAATGACCTTGTAATTGTGTCAGAATGAAACCGCCAATCTCGTGTGTAAATTCAGCGTGAAATACATATTGTGGAGGACAGGGAATCGTGAAACGAACCTGCGATAACTGGCAGGATAAACTTCCTGTCGGCAAATCCGGCATTCACCTGTATGAAGAATTTGAGCTTCGCGCCAAAAACGTTTCAACAGAAGTTTTCCACGTAAAAAGAGCGGACGAAGCCGGGAAAATCATTCTCGATATAGTCAAAGAAACGGGGGCAAAGTATGTTGCATCGGTATGGTGTCCGCTTGTTGAAGCATCTGGAATCGTAGATGAACTCAAAGATAATGGAATCATAGTTTACACGGAACAGATCGATATTGCTGAAAATATCGATATCACCGATATGGGAATATCCGGTGTCGAATTCGGAATCGCGGAATGCGGGAGCGTCTGCCAGGACGCGCTGGCTATCGAAACCCGCCTCGTCTCTTCTCTTCCCCCCCTGCACATAGCCTTCATGGAAAGTCGCAATATTGTCCCTGAGATAGGAGACGCTATAGATATCATATCAGGATTCTTTACAGAGGGATATGTAAGCTGGCTTACGGGCCCCAGTCGCACGGCCGACATAGAAAGGGTGCTGACTATCGGCGTCCATGGTCCCGGCAGATTAGTCATCATTGCGGTTGATGAAGGGATGGATGGAGGCGCGGTATAATGTCGAAACGGCGCAACCTGAAAAAAGAGATACATGAAAAACTGAATGATGAAGTATTGAGGGACGCATTAGGGCGTTTTGCGGAGGAATACCCGGTGGCACGTGAAAAGGCCCTTGAAAATATAGAGGATGTTGAGACTCTCCGCGAGAGCCTCAAATCAATGAAACGTGACTCTGTCGAGAGAATCTCAGAATTAGCCGACAGGTTCGAAGAGGAGGCAATAAGGCACGGCGTCAGGGTATTCAGGGCAAAGACGGGGGAGGATCTAAAACAATACATCCTGGATCTCTGTAAAGAACGAGGTGTCAAGTGCATCGTAAAATCGAAATCGATGGCCTCGGAAGAGGTGGAACTCAATCCGGCACTTGAAAAGGCCGGCATCGAGGTCAAGGAAACGGATCTCGGTGAGTGGATTATTTCTCTGGCCGGCCATAGACCCTCCCACATGGTTTTACCTGCCATACATCTGAATCGCTATCAGGTCTCCGAATACTTCTCCCGGGAACTGGACAAATCAATAGATCCTGACATTGCCTTCATGGTTCAGACTACCAGGGTTGCCCTGAGAGAAAGTTTTCTCAATGCTGATATGGGAATAACAGGAGCTAATTTTGGTGTTGCTGAAAATGGAGCCATCGGTCTTGTAACAAATGAGGGGAACGGCAGGCTCGCTACGACACTCCCACGTATTCATGTTGTTATCATAGGATACGAGAAACTCATTCCCACAATGAAAGACGCAACCCCCATTCTACGGCTCCTTCCCAGGAACGCGACAGCCCAACTTATGACAAGCTACATGAGTATAATATCCGGACCGACGCCTATCATGGTTAAAGGGAGTGATGGATGGAAAGAAGATAAAAAGGAGATCCATTATATCCTCCTTGACAATGGAAGACTTACTGCTGCTCATGATGATATCTTTAAGGAGGTATATCAGTGCATACGGTGTGGAGCCTGTCTTAATGTTTGTCCTGTTTATGAACTTGTGGGGGGACATGTATACTCGGGGCATACCTATATGGGGGGGATAGGAACTATCCTATCCGCTTTCACTGGCGGTATGAAGGAATTCGAAGATTTTAACGCGCTGTGCATAGGCTGCCGTAAATGCACCACTGTATGCCCTGGAAAAATAAATATCCCTGATCTAATCGAGGAGATGAGGATACGTTCTGTCAAAGAGAATGGTCTCCCCTTCGCAGTGAGTAAGATATTCGATGTTATGACAAACAGGCGGTTTTTTCACGGTCTTTTGCGTGTGGCGTCTGTCGCACAAAAACCTTTCACATCGGGGGGTCTGGTACGTCACCTCCCACTTTTTCTCGGTGGAATGACCAAAGACCGCAGTCTTCCCGCCATAGCAAAGATTCCGCTTCGTGATCGTATTGGTGACGTAATAAAAAAGATTGAGAAGCCCGCAAAACGTGTCGGTTTTTTCAGCGGCTGCACCATGGATTTTGTTTTCCCGGAAACCGGAGAGAACGTAATCAAGGTTATTCAGGACCTCAATATGGAGGTTGTGTACCCTGAGGGGCAGGGGTGTTGTGGAAAGCCGGTCTCGGCTACCGGAGATGTCGAATATACAAAGAAGCTCGCGATGAACAACATAGAGGCGTTCGAAGATTTCGATGTCGACGTCATCATCTGTGCCTGTCCCACGGGTGTCGAACAAATCCGCGACTACCCCCATCTGTTAGAGGATGATCCGGAATCGAAGGCGCGGGCAAAGAAGATGGCGGACAAAGTGGAAGAGTTTAGTTCATTCGTTGCCCGTGAATATGAAAAGACGGGCCGCCTGAAAAAAGCAGCCAAAAAGGCCGATGCGGTCAAGATCACGTACCATGATTCATGTCACCTGAAACGTGTGCTGGGCATCTATGAAGAACCCCGGAAACTCATAGAGTCTCTTGAAGGCTATGAATTGGTGGAGATGCAAGATGCAGACAGGTGTTGCGGCATGTCAGGCGCCTTCGGTGTTCAGCACAGCAACCTGTCAATTCCCATGCTTACGGAGAAGATGGGAAAGATCAAGAAGACCGGGGCCGAGATCGTTGCCTGCGCGTGTTCGGGATGCATGGTCCAGCTCCAGGGGGGTATCGACCAGCAGACCCCGGACAAAAAGATGAAGCACATAGCAGATATACTTGCTGAAAATATCAAAGATCAAAAAGCGATATAGTGTAAGCCAAAGGAGATGTGTCAATGTTAAGAGAAGAGACGGCAAAAAAACTTCGTGAAATTGTGGGGGAGGACTACTACCTGGATTCTGTTGAGGATCTGATCAGCTACTCCTACGATTCCTCTGTGGTGGAGGCGATGCCGGAAGCTGTTTTGCTTCCGGGGAGTACCCAGCAGGTTTCGGCTATCATGAAAGTAGCCAATGAAGATGAAATCTCTGTGACTCCCCGCGGGGCGGGAACGAATCTCAGCGGAGGGTCAGTTCCCCTGAAGGGCGGAGTAGTCTTGGTATTGACACGTATGAACAGGCTTCTCAAACTCAGCAGGGAAAATCGATATGCTATCGTCGAAGCGGGACTTATCAATCTGGAATTACAGAATCAGGTGAAAAAAGAAGGCCTTTTTTATCCCCCCGATCCCGCTTCCTGGACGGTAAGTACTCTTGGGGGAAATGTAGCTGAAAATGCTGGTGGACCCCGCGGCGTCAAATATGGTGTGACAAGGGACTGGATACTGGGTCTCAAAGCTGTGCTGGCCGATGGCAGGATTATCAATGCCGGCGGCATTACCGCCAAAAACGTCACGGGGATAGACCTCATGTCACTCTTTACCGGATCTGAGGGATGTCTCGGGATTGTAACCGAGATTACCCTAAAACTGCTTCCCCTTCCGCCGTTCCAGCAGAGCATTCAGGCGTTTTTTCCACAGATGGACGCTACGAGTAAAACGGTTGCCAGAATCATCGGATCGGGTATCATACCTGTAGCACTTGAAATCATGGACAAGGTGGTGATGAACATGGTTGAAGATTCGGTCCATATCGGACTGAACAGGGATGTGGAGGGAACACTGCTGATCATGGTTGATGGTGAAGAGGCGACCTGCAAGCAGCAGATGAGCGCTATTATAAAAATATGCAAAGAGGAAGGATCTTCCGACATACAAGTAGCCAAATCGGCCAAGGAGGAGGACGATTTGTGGCTTGCCCGTCGGAGTGCGTTTGGTGTTATGTCTCGGAAGAAGCCCACCTGTATTCTGGAGGATTGCACAGTTCCGGTCAGTAATCTGCAGGCAATGATCAGAGGAACCAGTGAAATTTGCGATAAGTACAACCTTACTGTAGGTATTATGGCCCATGCCGGGGATGGTAATACCCATCCGATGATAATAACTGATAAACGTGACAAGGAAGAATGGGAAAGGGTAGAGAAAGCCATTTCCGAGATATTTCAACTTACAGTAGATCTTGGAGGAACCCTTTCCGGAGAACATGGTATCGGTACATCAAAGAAGCCGTTCCTGCCGCTGATAATGAATGAGGATGCCAGGAGACTTATGGTAGAGATTAAGTCCGTTCTGGACCCTAAAGGGATATTGAATCCCGGAAAATTTATCGAATAACCAGGTCTGGTTGGGTCAAATGAATGAGAAAGTTTTGAAAGTGATGGAAAAAAACAGGCCTTTATTAAGTGATGTCACCAATGAGCATGTGTATCATTGCGCCAAATGTGGCCTGTGCCTCGATGCCTGCCCGGTGTACAGAGAAATGCTTACGGAATCTTACAGCCCACGGGGCAAGGTTCAACTGGCAAAGCATATCATAGAAGGGGATATCGAGATCACGGAACATATGAGTGACATCCTTTTTTCGTCATGCCTTCTTTGTGGATCCTGTGTGGCTGCCTGTCCGAGCGGTGTCCGTCAGGATGTCCTGTTTTCCAGTTTGCGCTGGCGCGCCGCGGAACGTCACGGACTGGGTTTTACAAAAAATCTGTTCTTTCAGGTGATTGCTCATGGGTGGCTGATGTCCACGTCCGCATGGTTCGGGAAATGGGTGAGGAAGATATTCAGTGGCCCCTGGATAGAGAGCAGAATAAAGTTTGGGAATCTTCCCGTAGATGGCATTCCACCAATGAATCCGAAACCCTTCAATGATGAATTCCCGGAAATAGTCAGGCCGGAGGGTGTGGTTAATGCCCGTGTCCTCTATTTTCATGGCTGCGCCACCAACTACGTCTTTGGCGATGTCGGGAAGGCGGTTGTGTCGGTTTTGACACGGATGGGAGTGCAGGTTGAAATTCCAAAAAAACAGTCCTGTTGCGGCCTGCCGATTTTTCTCTCAGGAGACCGCAAAACGGCTCTTACCTGTATTAAGGAGATCGTCGGCATGTTTTCCCGTGAAGGGGTGGATGCGGTTATTGTGGACTGCGCAACATGTGGCTCAGCCCTCCGCAATGAATACGTTCACATCCTGAAAGAGCTTCGTGACCTGGGTGAGGGGGTGGATGACGATCTGGTGAATTCCGCCGAGTATCTTGCCGGTATAACGATGGATGTTTCGGAATTTATCGATGCGCATTGCGATTGGTTGCCCGAATTTCACCCCACCGAGGGTGAAAAGATCAGAGTGACCTATCATGATCCGTGCCATCTTGTTAAGGGACAGGGTGTTGGTGTGCAGCCGCGCCACCTGTTGAAACTCCTTCCCAATATTGAGTTTGTGGAGATGGAGGAGGCTGACAGATGTTGCGGTGGCGGTGGGGAATATCAGATAGAGTACGGTGAAATGTCCGCGCGTATAACAAATCGCAAGGTGGAAAATGTGCTCAAGACGGGTGCCGGGATAGTGGCTACAGGCTGTCCCGGATGCAGTATCACTATCGGCGCCCATCTGGCCAAAGATAATGTCAAGACCATCCATACCGTGCAACTCATTCAAATGGCAATGGATGGGAAACGGCCTGAGTAACTCACGCCGGTCATCCCGTTGACGGTAGAGCGCAAAGCGGTCTGACTCAAGCGACGAATTTTTATTTTGAGTAGCTATTGACAGCCTGAATCATATATAATAAAAACAAGATTTTTAATCCGCGCAAGGGAGAATACCTGATGATAGAAGTAAGGTGGCATGGAAGGGGTGGTCAGGGTGCCGTTACATCTGTTGAGATGCTGGCACTGGCCGCAATTGAGGAGGGGCAGTACGCACAGGGCTTCCCAAGTTTTGGCCCCGAGAGAAGGGGCGCTCCAGTGGCTGCGTTTAACCGTGTCGACAACAAGCAGATAAAGGTAAGATCCGGAGTCTATGATCCTGATGTTGTGGTGGTGCTTGATCCAAGCCTTGTTGGTCTGATTAACGTTACCGAGGGACTGAAACAGGGCGGTATTCTTATCGTCAATACGGGCAAATCTCCGGAAGAAATCAAAGAAGAGGTTGATTTTAATGGTAGAGTGGCCACCGTTGATGCGTCAAGGATAGCCCGGGATGAACTGGGTGTTCCTATAACAAATACAACCATGCTTGGAGCGGTGATCAAAGCAACCGGCCTTGTGAAAATAGAATCGGCAAAGCCTCCTCTGACGCACCGGTTCGGAAGGATAGCACCGAAAAATATAAAGGCCATGGAAAGGGCTTATAACGAAGTAAAAATTGTTGAAGCAAACTGAATGGTTTGAGGTTAATATCTTATGAAAAAAGAGAAGAAATGGCCGGAAGACTGGCAGGAAGTAAACCCCGGTTGTATGGTGTTCAGACCTGGGAGTGCCCGTGAGTACCATACCGGAAGCTGGAGGGCCCAGCGGCCTGTGTATGACAACAGCAGGTGCATAAAATGTGGTGTCTGTTATATATTTTGCCCTGAGGGATGTATCTCTCAGGATGCTGATGGATACTTTGTGGCTGATCTGGATTATTGCAAGGGATGCGGGATCTGCGCCCATGAGTGCTGGCCGGGCGCCATAACAATGGTGGAGGAGGGATAGCTTATGTCTGAAAGAATTGGTATGGAGATAGCGCTTGCCGCCGCGGAGGCAGTCGCGTTGTGCAGGCCTGACGTAATAGCAGCCTATCCCATTACACCCAATACGCATGTCCCGGAACACCTGTCGGATATCGTTGCGGAGGGAAGGCTTGATGCCGACTTTATCTGTGTGGAATCGGAGCACTCCGCCCTGAGCGCTTGTTGCGGGGCATCCGGCGCCGGGGCACGTGCATTCACGGCAACGAGTTCGCAGGGTCTTCTATATATGGCTGAAATTGTCCCGATTGTGTCGTCCATGCGACTTCCCGTTGTTATGATCATCGGTAACCGCGCCCTGTCCGGTCCCATCAACATATGGAACGATCACAGTGACATCATGTCACAGAGAGATGCCGGCTGGATATCGATGTTCGCTGCGAACGGTCAGGAGGTTGTTGACATGTCTGTCCAATCCTTCAAGATTGCAGAGCACAGGGATGTTATGTTGCCAGTTAACCTGAACCTCGACGGCTTCCAGCTTACCCATGTGGTCGAACCGATGATGTTTCCAAACCAAGAGGAGGTGGATGCATTTCTTCCCGAATACAAACCATATGCCGCGGTTCACCCCGATAATATCGTCTCCATGGGAACACTTGCCCTCCCGGAAATATTTAATGAGTGCATGAAGGCCAACGATGAAGTACTCAAAGGTTCCAAGAAGGTTATACTGGAAGTATGGAAGGAGTGGGAGGAAAAGTTCGGCCGCAGTTACAAGCCGGTGGAGAGTTACAGAACGGAGGGGGCAGAAGTGCTGCTGTTTGCCATAGGATCCATGGCCGAGACGGCCGAAGTTGCAGTTGATCAGCTTCGTGACAAGGGAATGAAGGTTGGATTGCTGAAGCTGAGGCTCTGGAGGCCGTTCCCCTTCGAGGAAATTAGAGAAGCCGTGAAGGGCGCCAAAGTAGTAGCTGTACTTGACAGGGCGGTTTCCTTTGGTGGGCCGGGTGGCCCGGTATTCTCGGAGGTCAGGTCGGCGCTCTATGACGAGAAGGATCGCCCAATGGTTATCAGTGAAATTATCGGTCTTGGTGGCCGTGATGTCCCTGTCGGAGATTTTGTCAAGATAGCCGAAAAGGCTGCCAGAGTGGCGAAGACAGGACCGGAAGAGGAATACGAAATTTTTGGAGTGAGGGGATCATGAATATAGTAGAAAACTTTGACCTGTATGCCCCACGGCTGGTGGATAAAGAAGAACATTTCAGTGCCGGGCACCGCGCGTGCCAGGGATGCGGAGAGGCGCTTGCCATCCGCCTGATGTGCAAGGCCCTCGGTAAAGATACGGTGATTGTAAATGCCACAGGCTGCATGGAGGTGATATCAACCATGTATCCCACAACCGCGTGGAACCTCCCCTGGATTCACGTGGCATTTCCGAATTCCGCATCGGTCGGCGCGGGAGTTGAAGCTGGTCTGAAAGTCCTGCGGCGCAAGGGAAAAATAGCGGACAGAAAAGTAAAAACCGTGTGTATTGGGGGAGACGGAGGCACGTTTGACATCGGTTTTCAGGCCCTGTCTGGAGCTATGGAGAGAGGACACGATCTTCTCTATGTATGCTTTGATAACGAGGCTTATATGAATACCGGAATACAGCGTTCCGGCGCTACGCCTTTCGGGGCTTCGACCACCACCAATCCTACCGGTGCGGCCAGCCAGGGAAAAAATGAGTGGAAGAAAAACATTGCCGAGATTATTGCGGCTCACAATGTGCCTTATGTCGCTACAGCCTGTCATAGCTATCCTCTTGATTTTATGAACAAGGTAAAAAAAGCAAGAGAAGTTGAAGGACCAAGTTACATACACTGTCTGACCGTTTGTCCGACCGGATGGAGGACGGCTTCGGAAGAAACTATCAAACTGGGACGTCTGGCTGTTGAAACAGGTGTTTTCCCTCTGTATGAAATAGAAGAGGGGAAGTATCGAATGACCATCAAACCGGACAAGCTGAGACCTGTAGAAGATTACCTGAAACCACAGGGCCGGTTTCGCCATCTTACACCCGATTCTATACAGAAGATACAGGACAGAGTAATCATGGAATATAATAAACTGCTCGACAAGGTAGAGAATTTGCATTCCTGGGACGAGTTGAAGGGATAAATGTAGCAGATCAAAGGCGCCGGGTGCGAGGCTCACAGTCTCTTTGGTGCTGACACTACACAGGATAAGGTGCTTGAGAATGAATAAAGTTGCATTTAGCAGTTGGAACGGCAAGGTAGTGGATAACCGGGATGGGAAGACATCAAATGTTGTGGATATAAATCTTCCCGAGCCCGGTGGTAAGTTCACGGCGATGATGGGATGGGGAGGCCTTGCGGTCAAGGATTCAAAGGCCGACATACTGTCACTTACCTTTAATTATCTTAAAGAAATACGCAAGATCTCATGCGGCGAATGCTCCGTCTGCATGATCGGGATTGACAGGCTGCTCGATCTTATGGAAGGCATGGGAGAAGGGAAAGGCAGGAAAGCAGATCTCTCAGAGATGCGCGATATAGTGAAACAGGTGTCTGAAAACAGCAAGTGCAGTTTTGGCCAGTCGGCTCTCTTCCCGGTACTGGACGCGATCAGGCACTACAAGTCCGATTTTCTTGCCCTGATTAATGGAGAAAAGAAGCTGGGAGACAAAAAATATCTGTCCGCGGTGACGGCGCCCTGCATAGACGCGTGCCCTGCCGGACTTGATATACCTGGTTACATTGAACTGATTAAAAATAACCGGTTTGAAGAATCCCTCAACCTGATTCGCAAAGATTGTATTCTTCCCGGCGTTACCGGACGTGTATGCACCCATCCCTGCGAGGATGCGTGTGTGCGCAGAGATATGGATGATTCCCTCTCGATCAGGCTGCTCAAGAGAGCGGCTGCGGATTTTGATCTGGCAAATGGCGCGAGTCCACTCGACACTCCCGGAGAAGAGAAGAAAGAGAGGATCGCGATTATAGGAGCGGGACCGGCAGGTCTTGCCGCCGCTTACAACCTTCGCCTGAAGGGCTACGGCGTCACCATCTTTGAATCTCTGCCGCATGCCGGAGGAATGGCCGTTGCAGGAATACCGGACTACCGTCTCCCGGAAGATATTCTCAACCATGAGATCGACCTGATAAAGAGAATGGGCGTAGAGATCAGGCTGAACACAAAGATAGAAAAGCTCAACATGAAAGACCTCCGCAAAGAGGGATATAGCGCCCTGTTTATCGCCGTCGGTGCGCACAGAGGAAACCCCATGGGTGTAGAGGGCGAAGGGGAAGGATATGAAGGTTTTGTGGACGGAGTCGAATTTCTCAGGGATATGAATCTCGGCAAAAAAACCAAACCAGTCGATAAGGTTATGATCGTAGGTGGTGGAAATGTCGCTCTGGATTGCGCCCGCAGTTGTGCGAGACTTGGCTTCAAGGATGTTGAGATTATCTACAGGAGATCAAGGACCGAAATGCCGGCAAGCGATGAAGAGATAAAAGGCGCCGAGGAAGAAGGCATCTCAATCAGATTCCTGGCGGTCCCCGTAAAGATCATCGCGAAAGACGGGGTAGTCACGGGCGCACAGTGCATCAGGATGAAACTTGGCAAACCCGATGAAAGCGGCAGAAAAAGACCCGTTCCCGTCAAGGGATCCGAGTTCACCGTAAAAACCGAGATGATAATAGCCGCCATCGGTCAGCATTCGGAATTTCCTTCGATGACTGAAGGGATCAGTACAACCGATTGGGGAACCATAAAAGCGGATCCGGAAACTCTTGCGACAGACATGGAAGGCGTCTTTGCTGGCGGGGATTGTGTGACAGGACCGGCTACGCTGATAGAGGCCCTCGATATGGGAAACCGCGGTGCTCAGAGCATAGACTCTTATCTCTTGGGAAAAGACCCGGCAGAGAATGTATCGTTTAAGGGTGTCGACTTGGCAAAGCAAAGAGGACGGGGATTTGTGGTTGCCGAACCCGCTGGGAGGGTTGCATTCCTCGATGCGAAGGAAAGAACCGACGGATTTGGAGAAGTGGAAGGTGGCTTCGGAGTCGCTGACGCCATGAAAGAAGCGCAACGCTGCCTTCGTTGTTACAGGGTCGTAGTCTGGGAAAAGGCTGTATAAAACATAGCGGATAAGGTGATAATGATGCTTAATATTGTAATAGACGGGCAGAAGGTTAAGGCGAAAGAAGGATCTACCATACTGGAAAATGCCCGCACATTGAAGATAGAGATTCCCACCCTTTGCCATCACGATGAACTTACCCCTTTCGGAGCCTGCCGCCTGTGCAGTGTGGAAGTGAAGACTAATGGAAAGTGGCAGATCGCCACATCCTGTAATACTCCGGTTGAAGACGGAATGGAGATCATAACCGATTCGGACAAGGTCGGGGAGAGTAGAAAAGCAGCCGCGCGGCTTCTCTATTATAAATATCCCGAAACTCAGGCGGTAAAGGAGATAGCGCAAAAGCTTGGAGTGGAAGTATCTCCCGGGAAAGCCGAGGGGCATGACTGCATACTCTGTGGATTGTGCGTCAGGACATGCCAGGAGATTGTAGGTGTGGGCGCGTTGACGTTCCGGGACAGGGGCCGAGACCGGGATGTCGATGAGCCGGTAATCGATTTTGATCCGAATGCCTGCATAGGATGCGGTGCCTGTGCCTATGTATGTCCCACTGGTTACGTAAAGATGGAGTACGATGGCGACGGAGCCAGGAGAATCATCTGGGACAAGGTCTTCAAGATGGTACCCTGCCCGGTATGCGGAAGATTTTTCGCGCCCGAAGACCAGCTCAACTACATAAGCAAAACCACCGGAGTACCCTTCAGTGAACTGGCCATCTGCGTTGATTGCAGGTAGAATTTTGCACAAGTCAGTTGTAAAAGATTACAAGTTCTGATAGAAGCTCCTTTCGATTTGTAAAATATGGACATTCCCCAGTAGCTCAGTTGGTAGAGCAGCTGGCTGTTAACCAGCTTGTCCGTGGTTCGAGTCCGCGCTGGGGAGCCAAAACCCTCAAGGGGTTACGAGTTTTCGTAACCCCTTTTTTTTGTGGTCAATATTGCCAACATTTTCTTGTGGTCCCTGTTCGAGCCAGGGATAGCAGATATCTGGCATAGATCCACATTGGAAGTCGTTTTCTTGAAAGCAGGATGTCCCAGACCAGCAATTCAAATTGTCCATTACCGTGTCAGTTGGTCTAAATCGATAATTCTCATAATATAAATCGAAACAGCGCTTGACAATAGTCCTTTGTCAGATATATTCGATTACTGTTTAATTCGGTTTATCTGAACGGAAATACCTGTAAGTCAGGTACATATGGCAGACATAGCAATGATCTGGCATTAAAAGGCCATTGCGAGGAAGATCTGAAGGACCAAGCGTGAGAGGAAACAACTAATGGAA
>Ga0208648_1001456_pt1 | contig 19121 bp, 13 predicted proteins | sample AntAceMetag02UKL_FD_184772 | JGI IMG/M metagenome (GOLD analysis project Ga0208648, IMG submission 184772) | Saline lake microbial communities from Ace Lake, Antarctica - Antarctic Ace Lake Metagenome 02UKL (SPAdes) (version 2) | ecosystem: Environmental > Aquatic > Non-marine Saline and...
CCATGCCATTTTTCTATTAAAAGTTTCGATTCGGAGTAGGCAGTTTCAGGAGTATCAAAATCAGCTTCCACCGAATTTCGGTCCATCATGGTTTTTCCGGCAATCAAACGCATATTAATTTTATGGCTAATTTCAAATAAAACATCTGTAGAAACCGCATGAACAGATGGAAATATTGCAGCCGTTGTGGTTCCGTTTCGCAAAAGTTCTCTTAGAAAAAATTTCGTAGCTTTTTCAGCATAATTTCTATCACTAAACTTTCTTTCGGTAGGGAAAATATATTCGTTTAACCAGTCGAGAAGCTGCTCGCCATAAGATGCAATTGATTCGGTTTGAACCGAATGAATGTGAGCATCAACAAATCCCGGGATAATCAAGGAGTCCTTATAATCAAGAATCTCTGTTTCTTTAGCTAAGGTTTTAATAATTTCATTTGAAGAGCCGATGGATTTTATCAAACCATCCTCAATTACCATTATTCCGTTTTCTATAAATTGATACTTCGTATTGCAATTCTCAGCATCAGCATCATCTGAAAAGTGAAATATATTTCCTTTATATGCTTTTATTTCAGGCATTTTAAAATTCAAAATGTATAATGCGTTTAGCATAACGTAAATATCTTAATAATATTTGGTTTTGCTAGAATTCTTTTAGTCGATCTTTTCCAAAAAAGCAACGCAATAATTAATAGTTCTAAAATAGACAAATGTTTTGTGCCTTTATTTTGCAAACACTCCAAATAAATTAATTTACTATAAAAAAGGAATGTTTTTAAACAGAGCAATTGATAACATTCATTTCCTTACTGTTCGGATGTTAAAAGAATTATATTGATTTTATTTTCCGACTTAGAAAAATATCTTATTTTTACAGCTATGAATATTGCTAAAAAAAGTTATTTTTTGGTTAATAAGTGCATTCAATATTTGAAATAAATAAAAGCATAAAATGATTAAAAAAGTTCTTGTTGCAAACAGAGGAGAAATTGCCGTAAGAGTAATGCGTTCATGTAGGGAGTTGGGAATTGTTTCTGTTGCGGTGTTTTCTGAGGCCGACCGTACTTCTATGCACGTCAGATATGCCGATGAAGCATATTTTATTGGTAATTCTCCATCCAACGAGAGTTATCTTGTAATTGATAAAATCATTAATGTTGCCAAAGAATGTGACGCTGATGCCATTCATCCCGGCTATGGTTTCCTTTCCGAAAATGCCAATTTTTCTGATCGTTGCAAGCAGGAAGGAATAATTTTTATTGGGCCTTCGTCCTATGCCATTTCAACAATGGGCGACAAAATTACCGCACGTCAAACCATGCAAAAAGCCGGAATTCCTTTAATTCCGGGAACCGACAAAGAAATATCTGATGAAAAAAAGCTTTTGGAAACCGTAAAAAATATCGGGTTCCCGATTATGATAAAAGCAACCGCCGGTGGTGGAGGAAAAGGTATGCGTCTGGTTAGAGAAGAAAAAGATGTAATTAGTGCCGTAAGGGCTGCTAAATCAGAAGCATTATCTGCATTTGGAAACGATGCAGTTTACGTTGAAAAATATATTGATTCACCTCATCATATAGAGTTTCAAATTCTTGCCGACAAGCATGGTAATGTTGTTCATCTTTTTGAAAGAGAATGTTCGGTCCAACGAAGGCATCAAAAGGTTATTGAAGAAACACCTTCGCCAATTATGACAAAAAAAGTCCGACAGGAAATGGGAGAAATTGCGGTTCGGGTTGCTAAAGCTGTTAATTACGATGGTGCCGGAACCGTTGAGTTTATTGTCGATGATGATTTGAATTATTATTTTCTTGAAATGAATACCCGTTTGCAGGTTGAACATCCGATTACTGAAAGAGTAGTCGGTATCGACCTTGTTACCGAGCAATTAAAAATTGCTGACGGAGAAATTCTTGATATTAAACAAACAGAGTTATTTCAGGATGGCCACGCAATTGAATGTCGTATTTATGCCGAAGATCCGGATAATAATTTTATGCCTAACCCCGGCGTCATCAAACATATAACCGAGCCTCTCGGACTTGGTGTCAGGCACGACGGCTATGTTTACGAAGGTTATGAAATTCCTATTTTCTACGATCCATTGATTTCAAAATTAATTATTTGGGGGAAAACAAGAAAGGAAGCAATTGATAGAATGAAAAGAGCCTTATATGCTTATAAAATTACGGGCATAAAAACTACAATAAAATTCCTTGAACGCATAATGGAAATCCCGGATTTTGTGAACGGGAAATACAATACTCATTTTATTGAAGAAAATAAAGAGGCTTTGTTTTCCTACAATAAAGGTACTACAAAAATGGAAGACATTGCTATGATTACAGCTTATTTTGATTATGTCACTAAACTTGAAAAGATTCAGCCTCAAAGACTTTCGAATACACTTGGAAACAACTGGAAAGATTTTGGCAGGAAAAAGGGAGTCTTAAGGATGTAAATAACAAATTTGGTAAAAAATAAATTTTAAGATTTAAACAGGAAATCCATGTCGTTAGAAATTAGTATAAATAAAAGAACAGCAAATATTGAACTTTTATCACGCGATGAAAATAAAATAAAAATTAGGGTTGATGATAAAACTTATGATCTTGATATTGTTATGGTCGAAAATGGAGTTTACTCATTGCTGATGGACGGGAAATCATATAATGTTGAATTAATACAAAACCAGAGTAATAAAAAATACATTGTTAATACTTTATATAATTCAAATGATGTTGAGATTATTGATGCAGAAAGCAAATATCTAAAAAGCCGCAAAAAGGATGAAATGGATGAAAATACGGCAATTTCATCACCAATGCCCGGAAAAGTGGTCAAAATCTTAATAAAAAAAGGTGATAAAATTAAAGCCGGTGAAACTGTAATAATAATTTCGGCAATGAAAATGGAAAGTGAATATAAAGTAAAAAAAGACAGACTTATTAAAGATGTTTTAGTTAAAGAAGGGGATATAATTGATGGGAATCAGCCATTGGTCCTTATTGAATGATGAGAATAAATTGTTTAAAGTATGAAATTCAACATGAAATATTATTGAATATGTAAAAATTTATAAGCCATGAAAAATCATTGAGCATTTGGGAAGAAATTCAGAAGAAGGTCAAATTTCCAATTTCTAATATCCAATTGTGATCGTTTACAAGAAAAACAATATAGCAATTTAACAATTTTAGAAAACATGTCAACAATCGAAGAAAAATATAAATTACTCGAAGAAAAAAATGAAGCCGCCGAACTCGGAGGGGGAATTGAAAGGATTGATCGCCAGCATAAAGCAGGAAGAAAGACTGCAAGAGAAAGGATATCAGACCTTCTTGACCCAGAAACATTTGTTGAGACCGATAAATTTATGACCCATCGTGCTCATGATTTTGGGGTTGAAAAAAACAAACCTCTCGGTGATGGAGTTGTAACGGGTTACGGAAAAATTGACGGCAGATTAGTTTATGTTTTTGCACAGGATTTTACTGTTTTCGGAGGGACTTTAAGCCGTGCCAATGCCGATAAAGTAGTAAAAATAATGGAGTTGGCAATGAAAATGGGTGCACCGGTTTTTGGTTTAAATGACTCTGGTGGAGCAAGAATCCAGGAAGGAGTTGAAAGCCTTGCAGGATATGCCGATATCTTTTATCTAAACACTATGGCTTCGGGCGTGATTCCTCAAATTTCTGCAATTCTTGGCCCATGTGCCGGCGGTGCTGTTTATTCCCCTGCTATAACCGATTTCATTTTAATGGTTAAAAATTCAAGCTATATGTTTGTAACGGGTCCTGATGTAATCAAATCAGTTACTCATGAAGAAGTTACAAAAGAAGAACTTGGAGGTGCGATGACTCATAATTCAAAAAGCGGGGTAGCTCACTTGATTGCCGATGAAGATGAACAAGCAATGATGATGCTTCGCGAGCTTTTTAGTTTTATTCCATCAAACAACATGGAAGACCCTCCGATTAAAATTTGTAATGACGACATTAATCGTGAAGATCAAAAACTTGAGACCATCGTACCAATCGATCCCAATAAACCCTACGACATGAAAGAAATTATCGAGACTGTCATTGATGACAATAATTTCTTTGAAATAATGCCGTATTATGCACAAAATATAATAATTGGATTTGCACGTATGGCAGGCCGTTCGATTGGTATTGTAGCAAATCAGCCGGCAAACCTTGCAGGAGTTTTGGATATAAATTCTTCTATTAAAGGAGCAAGATTTGTACGGTTTTGTGATGCTTTTAACATTCCTTTGATAACATTTGAAGATGTCCCCGGATTCTTACCCGGAACAACACAAGAGTTTGGTGGAATTATAAAACATGGTGCTAAACTTTTATTTGCTTTTTGTGAAGCTACCGTTCCTAAAATCACAATTATTACAAGAAAAGCTTATGGGGGAGCTTATGATGTGATGTCGAGTAAGCATATCGGTGCTGATGTAAATTATGCCTTCCCGACCGCCGAAATTGCAGTAATGGGCCCCGAAGGTGCCGTAAATATAATTTATAAGAAAGATAATCTTGATATTGAAGAAAGGCAAAAAGCCATTAACGATTACCGAAATACTTTTGCCAGTCCTTATAAAGCTGCCGAACTTGGATATATTGATGAAATAATTTACCCGAAACAAACCAGAAAAAAAATTATTCAAGCACTTGAAATGACCCAAAACAAAAGCAAAACCAATCCACCTAAGAAACATGGGAATATTCCTTTGTAAGGGGAAAAGGGTGAATCCATGAGGACAATGATTAATGACTTTTTATTTCAGATTTACCCTCTTGAATAAACAATCTACTCCACCGGATAAGTTTCGATTGTTTAAATTGCCATATTGTTAAACTAAAACAATTCAACAATATAGCAATTTAACACTTTTTTTAATAATTAAAAATTTCTTCAAGCGTCAATTCCTTGACAGTTCCAAGTTTTTTCAATGTCTTCATATCAACATTATCTCTGTTACCAAGAATTAGGAATGAGTAGTTTTTATCTTTGATATATTCGTCGAAGAAACTACTGAATGTATTAATATCAGCATTTTTAACATATTTATAAACATCTTTTCTGATATCATAATCAATTCCACGGTCGAGATTTCGCAAATGAGTCCAGAAAATATTTGCTTTAGTGATTCTTTCGGTTTCAATTTTTGCTAGAATAGCTTCACGAGCAGCATTAAATTGAACACTCGCATCTGGCATATTCGACATAAGATCAAGCATTGCATCTGTAGCAATTTTAATTTTGTCGGCCTGAGTTCCAACAAAAGTGTAAATGTAGTTTGATTGATAGGTTTTTGATGGAACCGAGAAGGATGCAAAAGCAGTATAAGCTAAAGCTTTGGCTTCACGAATTTCCTGGAAAACTATTGATGACAAACCACTTCCGTAATACTCACCAAATAAACGGGCAGGAGGAATCAAGTTTTTATTGAAAAGGTTTCCTTTAGAAATAGTAAAAATATTAGCCTGAACCATATCATAATTCACAAAATAAACTTTGTTTTCGGTTGTTTCCTGTTCAACATATTTTACAGGTTTGGTGCAGTTTTTCAATTCAGTAGGAACATTATGATGTTTTTTCAAACTTGCTGAAATGTTTTCCATTGAATTTGGGCCATAATAGAAAATTTTGTGCTTAAAAGTATATAAACCTTTTAATACATCAATTAAATGTTCAGGCTTAATCTTTTTAAGCTCCTCTTCGGGTAATATATTTGTGAAAGCTGATTTTGCTCCATATTTACCGTAGTTGAAAAGCCCTCCCCAAAGAATAGAGTTTTTATTTAATTTGGCATTTGACCTTTCTTTCAAAATACCATCAACATAATCATCGTAAGCTTTTTGATCGGGTTTTACGTTTGCTAAAACATGCTCCAATAATTCCACACCTTTTTCAAATGATTTTTCAAGTCCTGAAATGTAAACGTATGAACGGTCGTTTCCTGTACTTACTCCCATTTCAAGCCCAAGTTTAAAGAATTCCTGTTGTAATTCAGCGGGAGAATATTTATTGGTTCCAAGGTAGGGAAGATAGTTAACAGCGATAGGTAATTCAATGTCATTATTTTTACCCATATCAATAATATAATTCAACTGAAATAATTCATTTGTATTATTTTTAATATAATTAAAATTCACATCAGGGCTTAGGTTTTCAGCTGAAATTTCTTTTTTGAAATCAACAAAAACAGGCTTTAAGCTCTCGGTTTCTTCTGCAAGAAAATCTGTATAGAATTCCGATTGAGCCTCTCTGTTTATATCAATAGCGGTAATTTGTGGTTTTTCAATTTTAACTGCAGTTGTATCTTCTCCAACTTTTTTATAAACAATAGCATAGTTATCTTTATAATGCTCGTTAGCAAATTTCACAAGATCTTCTTTGGATATTTTTTCAAGTTCATCGATAAATTTAACCTGATCAATCCAATCAACCTGATTGATAAAAGCACTCATAAAACCAAAAGTTCTATAATTTCCTTCCTGTTGTCTTAACTCCGAAAGTCTCAAATCATTAATTACAGCTTCAATCAACCAATTATCGAATTCACCATTTTTTACTTTTTCGATTTCAGCAAGCAAAAGGTCTCTCACCTCATCCAATGACTGCCCCTCACGAGGGTTTCCATAAAAAATATGCATTCCGTAATCAATCATAAAGTTGGAGTATGAACCTGCTCCGAGTACTTTTTGTTCTTGAACAAGATCGAGATCAATCAAACCTGCCTGGCTATTACTTAAAATATTATCAATCAAGGAAACATATTTTTCATCGGGAGTGTTAACGCCATCAAAACGGAAACCAAAAGTAACATATTCTGCATCAGGGCCATAAACATCTTTTATAACAGGTTTAGTAATTGGGTCTTCAACAGGTAAGTCGCGTTTTGGAATGTTTGGATTTGCTTTTTTCTCACCCCAATATTCATCAATTAATTTTATTGTTTCCTCAAAGTCCAAATCACCGGCCATACACATTGCCATATTATTCGGTACATAATAAGTATTCCAGTAATTATGAATGTTTATCATGGAAGGATTTTTAATATGCTCGGGCCTGCCTAAAACAGTTTGTGTTCCATAGGGATGTTTTTGGAATAATCCGCTCATTAAAGCTTTATTAACTTTTGAACGGTCCATATCCTGATACATATTAAATTCTTCGTAAACAGTTTCTAATTCGGTATGGAAAAGACGCAGAACCAAAGTTCCGAAACGTTCGCTTTCAAGTTTTAACCATTTTTCCATCTGGTTGGTAGGAATGTCATTCATATAAACTGTTAATTCATTTGAAGTTCCGGCATTCGTACCTTTTGCACCTATAGAAGAAACCAATTTGTCATATTCATTAGCGACAACGAAACTTGCAGCAATTCCGCTAAGGCTGTCAATCTTAGCATAAATGACTTTTTTCTTTTCAGGGTCATCGGTTTCTAAGTGTTGCTCATAAAGATCGGAAATTTTCTCAAGATATATCTTCTCATTTTCCCAATCCATTGTTGCAATTTCATCGGAGCCTTTAAACATCATGTGTTCGAGGTAGTGTGCCAGGCCTGTTGTTTCAGGTGGATCAAAAGTCGATCCGGCCCTTACAGCGATCAGAGTTTGAACTCTTGGGGCATCTTTGTTAACTGATAAATACACCTTCAAACCATTATCAAGTGTATAAATCCGTGCTTTTAGCGGATCATTCTTTACAGTTTCGTAAGTGTATCCGTTTTCGTCCTTTTGAGTTTTTACTTCGTATTTATTGGTTGTACATGAAACAATAAATAATACTGAAAAAACAAAAGCAATAAATTTGAATTTTTTCATTTTGAGTGGATTTTAATTATTAAAAAGAATTATTATTTATAAAGTGTTCTTAAATAGACACATGTTAGTAATTATCTTTTGGTTTTTTGAAGAAAAAATATATATGCACATTGAGTATTATGTTAGTACATTATTTCTAATTTCTGCAACACAAAATCGTTTCCGAAAATAGATAAAAATTAAATACAAGCAATATTTTTTTCTAAAATATATTTTGTGATACTTATAAGTATGATAAAACCAATGATAACAGTATGTTGTAGGTTCAATTATAATTCCTTAAACCTCGTTCTGAAGAATTTCTTCATCATCCTGAACAAAAAGTGTATCAGAATTTATTTTATTTAGCTCCTGAATAAGACTGTCTTTTAGTAATTTATATTCGGAAAGATTAGTGGAATCTACAGGCTTTGCAGGAGGTGATTTAAGTTTTAAGGGATTGATTGCCTTACCATTCCTAAATACTCGAAAATCTAAATGCGGACCTGTGGCCAAGCCGGTTTTCCCAACATAACCGATTACATCTCCTTGTTTTACGCGAGCTCCTTTTTTCATTCCTTTGGCATACTTTGATAAGTGCATATAGGAAGTTGTATAGGTTCCATTATGCTTTATTTTAAGATAATTACCTCCACCCCGTTTTTGGTAAGCTTTTTTGATAACAACACCATCGCCAATAGTTAGAACGGGTGTTCCTGTGGCAGCAGCATAATCAACACCATGATGAGGTCGCCTGATTTTTAAAATTGGATGCAAGCGGCTGTGCGAATATCCTGAGCTAATACGTTTATACCGTAAAGGTGCTTTCAAAAATGTGCGCATCAAGCTGTTGGATTCTTCATCGAAATAATCGCCAATACTATCCTGAATATAATAAAATGCAAAATAATCATTACCCGAATGGTTTATATTCGCAGCCTGAATATTTCCTAATCCTATATATTTATTATCAACATATAAGGCTTCGTAAATTGCATTATAAGTATCCCCTTTTTGAATTCCGAAAAAATCAATAGTCCATGCGAAAACCTCCGATAATTCATTTGCCAGGCTTGGATCACAACTATTGTCAATCATTGCATTCCAAAATGAGTTTACAATAGTTCCTTTGGTTTTTTCAATTCGTGTTTCAATTTCCTTTTCACCGGAATAAATACAAATAGAGTCGGTTAAATCATAAACAATATATTTTGAAGGAGATTTTTCATAAACGAAATATAAAAGTTTGTTTATAGAATCGTTAGAACAAATAATTGAGTAGTTATTGCCACGCCGGATTTTTCTTACATCGAAGACAGGTTTTGAGGCTCTCGCAATTTTATCAATTGTAGCGTAATCAACATTGTATTTTAATAAAATATCTGACAGAAATTGATTTCTTCTAACTTTTTCTTTGATAATTATCAAGGAATCAATTATAATTCCGTATTCAAATTCATGCTCGGGTTCAACAATTTCGACAAGCTCAATATTTTCTACTTGATAATTATTTTTATTAAAAACATTTGAAACAATTATAATTATAAAGGCTGAAATTATTAATACAAATATTTCTATAACATTTTTTCTATCCATTAATTTATTATTGAACTTTCAATATTTAATGATGATTCAAGATATTTTTAAGTAACGAGAAACTAAAGCATGTATTATTAAATCAATAATTTCACTCAAAAAAATTTCCTCAGAAATTATTTGTTTTCTTCGGCAATTTTAAATCCAGCCCTAAAAGCATCAATATTAACTTTTATAATTTCTTCGCCTTTCTTTTTAAAAATTGAAGAAATAGCTTCTTCTAACTTAGAAATTTCAATATCGAGAAAAGGTGCGGCTGCACCAAGTATTACAATATTTGCTGATCGGGGTGAGCCTAATTCCTTAGCAATTTTATCGGCATCTAATGAAATCTTTTTTGGTAAAGAGTTAATTTTGTCAAGAATTACTTTTTCGTCAGGATAATTCGGAATGTTAATAAAGGGGTTCGTATTGGTTATTAACCATCCATCAACCGATAACATAGGAAGATACCTCAAAGATTCCATAGGTTCGACCGAAATAATCAGATCAGCTTTTCCTTTTGGAATCAGGTCGGAATGAACAGGTTTTGACGATAAGCGTAAATGCGATTGAACATCGCCGCCTCTTTGGCTCATTCCGTGAACTTCTGCTTGTTTCAAATGCAGATCAGATGCAATTGCTGCAATTCCAATTGTAGCAGCTATCGAAAGTATTCCCTGTCCGCCAACACCTGCAAGAATTATATCTTTTTTCATGATTTGTTTTTTAATCAGTGGAATTCAAATCTTAAATAATTTTTGACACTCTAAACTTTTAATACACTTTTTAGTGCTTTTTAATATCTGTAATGATCGGCTTTGTAAGGGCCGTTTATAGGAATACCAATATAATCAGCTTGTTCTTGCGTCATTTTTGTAAGTTTAACCCCAACATGTTCGAGATGCATACGAGCAACTTCTTCATCTAATTTTTTTGGTAAGCGATAAACATCAATTTTATAATCGTTTCTCCATAATTCAATTTGAGCCAAAGTTTGGTTTGTAAACGAATTACTCATAACAAACGAAGGATGGCCGGTTGCACAACCGAGATTAACTAATCTTCCTTCGGCAAGCAGAAAAATTGAATTGCCATCGGGGAAAGTATATTTGTCAACCTGAGGTTTAATGTTTTCTTTAATAATTCCTGGATAGTTTTCGAGTTTATCAACCTGTATTTCATTATCAAAATGTCCAATATTACAAACAATTGACTGATCTTTCATTTTTCGCATGTGCTCAATTGTAAGAACATCTTTGTTACCGGTAGTTGTAACAAAAATATTTCCTTCTCCTAAAGCGTCTTCAATAGTCTCAACTTTAAAACCTTCCATTGAAGCTTGTAAAGCACAAATCGGATCAATTTCAGTAATCTTCACTCTCGCACCATAAGATTTCATAGATTTTGCACAACCTTTTCCGACGTCGCCATAACCAAGAACGACAATAACTTTTCCGGCAAGCATTACGTCCGTTGCCCGTTTAATTCCATCAGCAAGCGATTCGCGACAACCGTAAAGATTATCGAATTTTGATTTAGTAACCGAATCGTTGACATTGATTGCGGGGAAAAGTAGTTTCCCTTCTTCCTGCATTTGATATAAACGATGAACACCTGTGGTTGTTTCCTCCGAAACACCTTTCATTTCTTTAACGGCTCTATGCCATCTGGTTTTATCTTCAACATAAGATTCCTTTAGTTGATCATTCAAAGCTTTAAACTCGGCATTTGTATGAATTTCTTTCAGTAAATCAGGGTTTTCTTCTGCTTGATATCCTCTTATCAACATCAATGTTGCATCGCCACCGTCATCAACAATTAAATTTGGCCCTTTACCGTTTTCAAATGATAAGGCCTGTTTTGTACACCACCAATATTCATCCAAAGTTTCACCTTTCCATGCAAATACGGGGACTCCGGTTTTTGCAATTGCGGCAGCAGCATGGTCTTGGGTTGAGAAAATATTACAACTTGCCCATCTGACATTTGCACCAAGTTCGACAAGAGTTTCAATTAATACGGCTGTTTGAATAGTCATATGAAGTGAGCCTGTGATTCGTGCCCCTTTTAAAGGCTTTTCATTTGAGTATTTTTTTCTGATTGTCATTAAACCGGGCATTTCTTTCTCGGCAATTTTCATTTCTTTCCTACCAAATTCGGCAAGAGAAATATCGAGTATTTTATATTTTAGTTCCTTTTCAGCAATTCTTTGTTCCATTATGATCAATTTTAAGTTTAATGCGGCAAAGATATTAATTTATAAAATACAATGGGCTAAAAAATGAAATTGGAGAGAGATGTGCTAAATAATCTTTGGTACTATTGCGAATTTAATGGAGAAATAAATAAATGCAAAAATGTTTGAATGCTAAAATGCGAGAATAAAAATAATACGCAAAATGAATAAATCTAATATTGTAATGTTTCGTTCATTTATTATCAAAGATTTAATTGCCATGAAATATTTAAACATTTAAGCATTTTATCATTATAAGGATATTTTTTAGTAGAACCATAAAATTATGTTACCGCTAAAATTGCAGTAAAACTTAATTTTTTTAATAAGCCTTCCTTCCTTAATTAATTACTTCACTTTCCGGCTTCTTTTTTTTTATTCTATCCTGCTCTTGTCCGTTTGCAACAACTGTGAAACGATTCATGGTTTGTAAAGCTAAATTAACCTTCGATTTTCAGCTTCAATAAACATAATAATAAATATTTTTTTAAATTTACACTTTTTTGAAGAATATTTAATTTATTGAATTAAGCTTATTTTTATGAAATTCAGATTTTTAAACATAGTTTTACTTTTAACATTAATTGTATATTTAATGCCTTCTTGTAAAAATAAAGCATCAAAAAGTAATGATACAAATTCTTTGTCTTCAATTAAAAAAGAAAGTGATTGGGAACTTTTATTCGATGGAAAAACCACAAACGGCTGGCGAAATTTTAAAAAAGATAGTGTTTCGAAAGGGTGGATAGTCCAGGATGGAAATCTGATAGCTCTCGGCAAGGGAGGCGATTTAGGTGGCGATATTATTACAGACAGAGAATTTGAAAACTTTGAATTGCATCTCGAATGGAGAATTTCGCAGGGTGGAAATAGTGGCATTTTTTATCATGTTTTAGAAGACAGTTTTCAAACAGTTTATGCCACAGGGCCGGAATATCAGTTAATTGATAACGTAGGATTTCCTCAAAAGTTAGAGGATTGGCAAATGGCCGGAGCAAATTATGCTATGCATCCGGCTTCGAATGTTAAATTAAAACCAATCGGAGAATTTAATTCAACTCGAATTATTGTTAACGGCAGCCATGTAGAGCATTGGTTAAACGGAATAAAAGTACTTGAATTTGAGCAATGGACTGATGATTGGAAAAATAAAGTAAACTCTTGTAAATGGAAAGATTTCTCCGCATACGGAATTGCCAAAAAAGGACATATCGGACTTCAGGATCATGGCGATACGGTTTGGTTTAGAAATATTAAAATTCGGGAAATAAAAAATAAACCCCTTGCAATTTTCAACGGTACAAATCTTGAAGGATGGAAAATTTTCGGAACAGAAAAATGGTATGTAGAAAACGGTGATTTGATTTGTGAAAGCGGCCATGAAAATAATTATGGTTATCTCGCCACAGAAAAATACTACAAAAACTTTATTCTGACTCTCGAATTCAAGCAGGAAGCCGAGGGAAATAGCGGAGTTTTTTTTCATTCAAAAATTGAAGGAACCAAAATAAGCGGCTGGCAGGTTGAGGTAGCACCTCAAGGTTTCGGTACAGGAGGAATTTATGAGTCATACGGAAGAGGCTGGTTGGCTCAAATCGCGGATGAAAAAGAAAATATGTTGAAACCCGATCAATGGAATCGTATGAAAATTCTTGTTATTAACGATCATGTGATTACATGGCTAAATGGTACGGAAATGATTGATCTTTGGGATAAAAAAATAGGTAAAGTAAACGGTTCAATTGCGCTGCAAATTCATTCGGGGGGTGGAATAAAAGTACGTTGGAGGAATATTATGATAACAGAAATTTGAAAAAGAAATGATTAATAAACAAACATATTTCCCGCTCCTGATAGCTATCGTGAGCATGAAACAATTTTTAAACATATGAAAAAAACATTACAATATTCGAATGCCCAATTAAGCATGCTCGTGGTTTTACGGGTGTTAATCGGATGGCATTTTTTATATGAAGGATTTGTGAAACTTCTAAATCCCAATTGGTCGAGTGTAGGATATTTATTGGATTCTGAGGGATTTTTATCAGGATTTTTTGAAACAATTGCTTCAAATCCAAATTCTTTAGCTGTAGCAGATTTTTTAAACATGTGGGGATTAATTGCAATTGGCTTGGGTTTGATGCTTGGATGTCTGACACGCGTTGCAATAATTTCAGGAATAACTTTATTAGCGTTTTACTATTTATCTCACCCACCATTCATTGGCCTTAAGTATGCTATGCCAACCGAAGGGAGTTATTTAATAGTTAATAAAATATTAATAGAATTATTTGCTCTGGTTGTTTTGTACTTGTTTCCAAGCAGCCGTCAAATTGGGCTGGATAAGTTTCTCTTTAAAGCAAAATCTTAGTAAATTTATACCCAAATTATTTTAGCAAATGTCAGAAAATATTGAAAATAAAAATATTCAAAAAAACGAAGATACTAAGAAATTAAACCGTAGGGAAGTATTGAAAGGTTTAGCAACTTTGCCTGTCGTCGGGGCATTTTTTTATAGTTTATACAAAAAAAAGCAATACGATAGTTTTCTTAAAAGCAGCCTTCTTGAAGAAATTAAGATTAGCGGAGAAGCTCCGGTAATGCCCAAAACAACAGCTAATAGCAAACAAATTCGGCTTGGTTTGATTGGGTTTGGAATTCGAGGCCCTCAATTAGCACGATCAGCCGGATTTGCTCATCCCGAATATATCGAATCATTGCAAAAATCAGCAATGGAAAACAGTAACGATAAACGCTATAGTAATTATTTAGAACAAGAAGATTTAAACGTTGTAGTTAACGGAATATGCGATGTTTTTGATGTTCATGCCGAAAATGCTCAAAAAGCAGCGGCAAATATAAATCGCGAAGGCAAAAGCGGAAAATTGGCTTCTTTTCCTAAAAGATATAAAACTTATAAAGAACTTCTAAAAGCCGACGATATTGATGCCGTAATTATTGCTTCTCCCGACCACTGGCATGGGCCTATGACGATTGATGCTGCAAATGCTGGCAAGCATGTTTATTGCGAAAAACCTTTAACATGGACTGTTCCCGAAACTTATGAAGTTGTTAGGGCTGTAAAAGAAAATAATATTGTTTTCCAACTCGGGCATCAGGGCCGCCAAACCGAAAGTTATTTCAAGGCAAAAGAAGCTATTGAAAATGATTTTCTCGGAAAAGTAAGTTTAATAGAAGTAACTACAAACCGAAACGATCCAAACGGAGCCTGGGTTTACCCCATTCACCCCGACGCCAACCCTTCAACTATCGATTGGCAACAATTTATCGGACAAGCACCTCAACACGAATTCAGCCTCGAACGATTTTTCAGATGGAGATGTTGGTGGGATTATAGTACCGGTTTATCAGGTGATTTGTTAACCCACGAATACGATGCAATGAATCAGATTCTTAATCTTGGGATTCCTCAAACGGCAGTTTCGTCAGGAGGGATTTATTATTTTAAAGACGGACGCACAGTCCCTGACGTTTTACATACCGTTTTTGAATACCCCGAAAAAGATTTAACTATGATGTATAGCGCAACTCTGGCAAGTAATAAACGTCGCGGCAGAGTAATTATGGGGCATGATGCTTACATGGAATTGGGTAGCACAATGAATATTTATGCCGATAGTGGTTCAGACCGATATAGAGATAAAATAGAAAAAGGAATAATTGATACAAATTTACCGATATATTCTTTTGTGCCGGGACGTAAAGATGTTGATGCAGTTACCTCTCCAACCGAGCAATATTTTGCAGGACGAGGTTTGTTATACACTTATAGAGGCGGTAAACGAGTTAATACTACGCATCTACACATAAAAGATTGGCTCGAATGTATTAGAGAAAATCGGCAACCAAGTTGTAATATTGATGAAGCCTTCGACGAAGCAATTACCGCTCACATGGGTACAATAGCTTTTAAAGAAAACAGGAAAGTATTTTGGGATGCAGACAAACAGCAAATTATTTAATGCGAATTTTAAAAAATATATAAAATGAAAGTTTTAATCTTAATCGTAGTCTCAATTTTTTCTTTGAATTCTTTTTCTCAGACCGGTACGAAGAATTTCATTGACAAAAATTTCATCGAAGTTACTGGAAAAGCAGAAATGGAAATCATTCCTGATGAAATCTACTTGAAAATAATTATTAATGAGAAAGATTTGAAAGGGAAACAAAACATTGAAGAAATTGAAAATTTAATGACTGTGAAACTTAGTGAAATTGGAATTGATATTTCAAAGAATCTTGCAATCAAAGACATGGTAAGTAATTTCAGGAATTATTGGTTGAAAAATTCAAAAATCAACTCAATAAAAGAGTACCAATTAATAGTTGATAATGCAAAAATAGCAGGCCAGGTTTTCCAAGAACTTGAATCACTAAGCATCTCAAACATTTCAATTGAAAGAGTTGAACATTCAGAAATTCAAAAGTTTAAAACAGAAGTGAAAATTTTGGCAATAAAAGCAGCTAAAGAAAAGGCTATCACATTGACAAATGCAATTGACCAAAATATTGGAAAAGCAATCTACATTCAAGAATTAAATAATCAAGTTTATAGAACAATGCAAGGACAAGTTACCGGATTATCAAATATTGTTGTTAGAGAGTATTCTGATAAATTGAAAATGGAAACAGAACCTGAAATTGAATTTGAAAAGATTAAACTTGAATATTCTATATTAGTACGTTTTGAAATAAATGAATAAAATGCAAAGACGAGATTTTATTAAAACTTCCAGTGCTTTTGTTGTGGCCGGATTAATGTTTCCCTCTTCAGCTTGTTCCTTCATAAAAACAAAATATATAGGTTTACAATTATATACTATCCGTGATGAGGTACATAAAAATATTGAGGTTGCATTAGATAAGCTGGCCAAAATAGGATATAATTCGGTTGAAGCTGCCGGATATAATGATGGTAAATTTTATGGCTACACGCCCCAAAAGTTTAAGAAACTTATCGAAAGTTACGAAATGATTCTTCCAAGTACTCATACTAATTTTGAAATTGGCCAGGCCGATAAAGTAATTGATGATACTTGTGAGGCGGGAATTTCATATTTGGTTATTCCCTGGCTACATCCCGAAAAAAGGAAAAGCATTGATTCATATAAAAAACTCGCCGATGATTTTAATTTTATTGGTGAAAAATGCAATAAATCAGGAATTCAATTTGCCTATCATAATCATGATTTTGAATTTGAAACTATTGATGGGCAATTACCTTATGATGTATTATTGAATAATACCGATGACGAGTTTGTGAAAATGCAACTTGATTTATATTGGATCAAAAAAGGGGGCTACGACCCGATAAAATATTTTGAAAATTATCCGGGTAGATTTGAATTATGGCATGTTAAAGATATGGATGGTACTGCCGAACATAAGAATATTGAAACAGGCCGTGGAATCATTGACTTTAAAAGTATTTTTAAGTACAAAAAAATTGCAGGCATGAAGTATTTTTTCATCGAACTGGATAATTGTATCTTGCCCCCTTATGAATGTGTAAAAGTCAGTTACGATTATATGAAAAGCATAACTTAAAAGCTGAAAAAATATGAGCAAAATTATTAAAGTTGGCCTTGTTGGTTTTGGAATGTCGGGGCAATTGTTTCACGCTCCATTCATTGATGCAAACAAGAATTTTGATTTGAAAAAGGTAGTTGAACGCCATAATCGAAATTCGATAAAAGATTATCCTTATGTTGAAATTGAAAAATCTTTCGATGAATTACTTTTGGATAAAGAAATTCAGTTAATAGTAATTACTACTCCAAATATTTTTCACTTCGAACAAACAAAGAAAGCATTACTCGCCGGAAAGCATGTTGTAATCGAAAAACCATTTACACCAACATCGAAAGAAGCCCTGGAATTGATTGATATTTCGCTTAGAAAAGGACGGCAGATTTTTGTGTTTCAAAACCGCAGATGGGATGGCGATTTTCTTACAATTAAAAAAATAATTCAGAAAAATTTGTTAGGAAAAATTCTTGAATATGAAGCTCACTTCGACAGATTTTCTCCCGAACTAAATAAAAAACCATGGAGAGAAGCCGAAGACCCTGCCGGAGGGAATTTATATGATCTCGGCACTCACCTGATTGATCAAGCTGTTTGTTTGTTCGGTTTACCCAATTCGGTTTGGGCCGATATCAGAACACAACGCAATGACAGCAAAGTTGATGATGCTTTTGAAGTAGTTTTAAATTATCAGGAATTAAAAGTAATACTAAAAGCCGGAATGTTTGTTCGTGAAGAAGGCCCCCGATATATTATAAATGGAACAAAAGGATCTTTTGTAAAGTATGGCTTAGATCCTCAAGAAGATGATTTAGAAAACGGATGTTCTCCCGATAGAACCGGATGGGGAGAAGATTTATCCGAACAATACGGATTTTTAAATACCGAAATCGAAGGTTTAATTTTTAAGGGAAATATTAAAACCATAGCAGGTTCTTATCAAAAATTTTACGAAAATGTTTTCGATGTTTTGGATAATCAAATCGAAATAGCAGTAAAACCTCAAGAAGCCTGTGATGTGATTAGAATTATTGAATTGGCCTTTGAAAGCAATCGTCTGGGAAAAGTATTACCATTTAATGAATGAATGAGAGAATGATTGAATGAGAGAATTAATTAATATTTATTGAAATATGAAAAACAAAAGAAACACAATTTCGCGTCGTAAGTTTATCGGAAACGTAGCAACTGCTGCTGCCGGAATAACAATTTTACCACACTTTGCTGTTGGAGGGCCGGGCCGTTTTTCTCCAAGCGACAAATTAAATATTGCAGGTATCGGTGTTGGAGGTGTTGGAGCTTCAAATATCAATAAGCTGAACAGCCAGAATATTGTTGCATTATGTGATGTTGATTGGGATTATGCTGCCGGCACTTTCAAATCATATCCAAATGCAAAAAGGTATAAAGACTACAGAAAGATGTTTGATGAAATGGGAAATCAAATTGATGCTGTCGTAATCGCCACTCCCGACCACACACATGCAATTGCCACCACAGCAGCTATGAGAATGGGCAAACATGTTTATGTTCAAAAACCATTGACTCACACCGTTTATGAATCTCGAGTTCTACGTAATTTGGCGAACGAAACAAAAGTTGCCACCCAAATGGGAAATCAGGGAAATTCCGGTGAAGGGATTAGAGAAACCTGCGAATGGCTTTGGGACGGTGCAATTGGTGAAGTAACAGAAGTTCATGCGTGGACAAATCGCCCGATTTGGCCTCAGGGATTAGAAAGGCCAAGCGAAACACCTTCGCTTCCGCCAACTCTGGACTGGGATCTTTTTATAGGCCCTGCATCATGGCGGCCTTATCATCCGTCTTATACTCCATGGAATTGGCGAGCATGGTGGGATTTCGGAACAGGTGCTCTCGGCGATATGGCCTGCCACATTATGGATCCGGTTTTTATGGCACTTCAATTAGGCTATCCTT
>Ga0208648_1001462_pt1 | contig 19026 bp, 14 predicted proteins | sample AntAceMetag02UKL_FD_184772 | JGI IMG/M metagenome (GOLD analysis project Ga0208648, IMG submission 184772) | Saline lake microbial communities from Ace Lake, Antarctica - Antarctic Ace Lake Metagenome 02UKL (SPAdes) (version 2) | ecosystem: Environmental > Aquatic > Non-marine Saline and...
ATAATATGGAAATGGGATTGAGGTTCTCATGCTTCATCACGTTCCACAATCCCATTTCCATATTATTGAAAATACCGCAATGCAGCTGCAGGATTTTCAGATCGGGGAAGTCCATTCCTACGTCATCCAGGTACATCGGAGACTGATACTTGGCGCGCGTTCCGGGCAGCTCTTCACAACCGGTATGAAACTGTACATGCAACCCCAGTTCAACACACTTCTCATATACCGGATACATCTCTTTCTGGTTCGGATAGCCGGACGTTGCAGTATGGAACTTCAAACCCGGAAAGCCGCATTCATAGGCGGACTGCACCATATCAAGGGCAGCCTCAACACCGTAACGGGTGTGCACGCCGCCAACCGCTGTAAAACGGCCCGGATGCGCATCAAGAAAGGCCTTTTTAACATATTCATTCGGCACATACCACTTCCATCCGTCAGGGTTACCCGGATAAGGATCCGTCACGCCGTGAATACACTGCAGGCACATTCCCTCAATATTGGCCTGATCCATGCTCTCGACAAATACTTCAGGTGTCAAGGGCGGACAATCCTCAGGTTTTTCAATTATGGCAAAGGGATTCGGATCACCCAGCACCGCTCGCGCACCCATCATTGTTCGGGCTACTACAGAATTGCCGCACCAGAAATCCGTACATCCTGGACGGTCGGCAATACCTTCCTTCTCCAGCCCGGCGTGGCCGTGACTGTCGAAGTGCCGAAATGGCGTCAACTGCATCATCTTTTCAATGGTGCCTTCAGTGTTTACTTCAGGAGCTTTATTTTCAGCCATGATTCATCCTTTCTTTGAAAAAATTTTAAGAACCCTTTTTATAATTACTACAGTACCTTCGTCATCTCGGCCAGCAGCTCGGGTGCAATAACGTCAGGCGTCGTAGCATATGGCGGGTTGGAGATATTCTTCGGATCAAACTGCTTCTTCACCTCTTTGACCAACAGATGTACGTTGAAAAACTGCGGTCCCAGCAGATCATATGCCGGGCCCAACAGACACACAGCTGCACCGGCGCTCTTCGTGGCCAACATGCCTTTAAGCGATCCGAGCAGAAATTGAATTGCCTGTACGGCTTTTTCAGGCTCCTGCTCAGGCCACAGATCGGTTGTCATCAATGCACCGTAGCCCTTTTCAGTGGGGCTGATCCAGCCGCCATGAAAACTGATGGGCAACAGATTATCTCCGAGGCCCTCTTCGCGCATCTTACGCTGCTCAACGTTGGCGCGCAAAATTTCATCAGTAACAGTGTCAATCGAGTCAACACACGCAGTACCCTGGTGGAAACAATCGCTTGGCCGTGACAGACGCATGGAATGACCAACGCGAATCCAGTCATTAGCGATCCGCATCCATTTAATATAGCGCTCGCGATCGAGCGGGTCAGCTGAGTCCTCACTCAAGAACGAACCATCCATTTTTTCAACAATGCTTTTCAGTACTTTTTCTTCATACTCAAGCTGCTCCACACTGCAGATAGCGGCGGTTCCAATAATGGTATAGCCGTGCGGATAAATATCATCCTTAGCGCCCTTGTGAAACTCTTCTTTGCTACGGGCAGCCCAGGTCAACATAAACTGCTTTGCATTGTGCTGCACGACAATTGCCAGCTCGGCGCGGGCGATTTCATACTGCAGATCACAAGCCCAGCGCAGCTGTTTTTCCTCAAACTCAGGATACGCCTGCATTTCTTTGGGGAAATCAATCATATACCAGCGGATTTTGTCTTTCGGAAAGTGTGATTCTTTCTCAACAGCATCACCCTGAGTTGGGAACACCGCAGGGCCGGGCCACGGAAACAGGCGCATGGAAACTCTGGTTACCATACCCATACCGCCGGCGTGGCCGAACTGGGCACCGCGGAAAAAACCGCGCAGGTCCGGTCCGGGCCCATCGTTCCAAATCCAGTCTTCCTCAGCGCCTTCCTGAGCAATGGTGCCACTGCGCAGGAGTTCACCGTTAGGCAGGATCACTTCAAAAGAAAGCAGCTGATTCGCGCCAAGACCTGAAACCCAGGAATTTCCGTACGCACCGTGCCACTGGATATTGGCCAGAGCGGATATCTGCGCGCCTGCTGGCGGTATCGCAACCGTGCAGCCGACCTTCATGGCCTCTGCCTGACATACTGCAAAGTTAACATAAGGCTCGATGACCATGTACATGTTGTCTTTGTCAATTTTTATAATTTTGTCCATGTGCTTGGGATCGATAATCACAACACCCTTGCCCATAGCGACCTGGGCCGGGTTCGGCAAAGCACTGTTAATCATACCGGTTCCGCGCGGGATAAATATAAAGTCATAGCGGTTAGCAAGTTTGATAATAGACTGAATTTCTTCAGTAGAGCGCGGAAGCACCACACACTGGGGGCGCATGCCGATACCGAGCTGCGAGCGCTGCACGCAACCATCAGCGGTCCACTGAACGCGGGAATACGCCTGGCAAATTACGGGATCGGTAGCTACATTTTCCTCGCCGACAACATCCTGTAGTGCCTTGAGTGCTAGTTCTGTTAAAGCCATTGTTCCTCCTTCATGCGGTATAGGTGTATCAGCCGTTATTGTCTTATAGTGTCACACCGTATTTTATAAAAGAATTTTCCCCGGGTTCAACGTATGATTCGGGTCAATAATATTTTTAAGCTTCTTAATGGTCTCAAAGGTGTATCCCGCGCGGGCATAAATCATGTCAGCCCAGTCATAGTAAGGCCGATAGAAGAATGCGCCTTCGGTGATCAAGGTCTCAGCTGCTTTCCGCTGAAAAGCTTTCACGTTATCGAGATCTGCACCTTCAGGATCACAGGGAATATGAAACTCAACATGACAAACACGACAACGCTGGCGAGGTTGGATGTACATGCCTAATTCACGGGTATCTAACCCGTATTCGCCGGCCAGTTTGGTGAAGGAGTTCCACAAAGCCGGAACCTTGTCCAAACCGTTCTGAAAAACGATCTCAAGGCAGGCGCCCTGCTGGCGGTCTTTCCAGTATACGTCACCTTCCCACGGGCCATTCAACATACCCTGCAGTTTAACATTGGCATCATGCACGGCAGAGAGACCTTCGGTAGAGCTGCAGTGATACTGATCACAGATGTCGGTAATTGCTTTTTCTTCGTAGGCAATACGATCTTCCGGAAAGAACTGGCCGCCCCAGAGGTTCAACACAATAGCAAAGTTAGGCAACTGCTGAGAAAGAGCAACGATGTCCTGGTCTTCGTCAGCCAGAATTGCCGCAAGGTCCATACCGTTGAGCAAAAAACACTCATGTCCGATCTCGCGACGTTGAATAGTATACATCGGCATCACAGCATCTTCGATCTTGTCAAACGGAAAAAATATGATTTTCTGCTGCAGGGGTTTATGAAAAATTTTGACGTTCATGATGTTGACAACACCAAAGGTTCCCTGACAGCCTGTCAGCAGACGCCACCAGTCAAGGCCGGGGCCACCGTTACCGCACAAATCAGAATGAATCTTGTCAGGCATATCCTCAGGGGCCATAGAGTCAACCGACATGGCACCGGTGCGCATCATCTCACCAGTTCCCCACACGAACTCTGCGGTACGAAACGGCTCGTCGCATTCAGTCTTACACGTCAATACGGGCTCACGCTCAAGCACGCTGGTGATAACTGACTTGTCTTTGCGCGGAAGCAGCGTATTCAGACACTGCATGCCCTTCTTGTCGAGTTCTTCTTTCAACTCGCCAAAAGTAACGCCGGCTTCAAGCAGCGCCCAGCGGTTGCGGGTATCAACGCGAGGAATACGCTTCATGCCGGACATGTCAAGAATAATGCCGCCTTCCATCGGGATACCGCTACCATAGGTTCCGGTTCCGGAGCTGCGCGGCACGATCGGAATACTATTAGCATTGGCAAATTTAATAACTCCCATGATCTCGTCACGAGTCATGACCCTAACGACAATATCAGGCATGCGGGCAGGCATCAGGCTGGTGTCGCATGAGTAACTCTTCAGGATCTCGATGTCGGTATGGACATTTTCACTCCCAACGACTCCTGCGAGCGCCTCTACAATACTCTGAACGGTTGTTACTTCTGCTGAACTCATATTCTTCTCCACATGTTAATAAGAAATGAAGGTTCCGGGTTTTTGCCAAATAAAATTTTTTAATCCCCACCAGTCCAGCTTCTTGCTCCTGCCAGCTGATAGAAATGTTGTTCAAATGCGCTTTACGGTTTAACCGTATTGCAAAGCTACATTAAGAGTAAAAAGATTAAATAAATTTAGGGGAAAAGTCAAGGATAATCTTTAGCCTGCTAACTACTTACCGGGCTGAATAAATCTGCAGGAATGGAAGGAAAAATAGAAAGTCTCTGGTATAGAAATCATGCGTGTAGAGCACAGCGGCAACCGGTTAGTTTTAGACAGGATTCGTCTGGTCATCGTGGACTTTACTGCGCGGCCAGGCGGTAAGGACAGCCTGCACAAGAGTGGCCAGGGGAATTGCGAAAAACACGCCCCAAAACCCCCATAATCCGCCAAACACACACAGGGCTGCAATCGTTGCCACAGGATGCAGATTGACAACCTCGGCGAACAGGAGCGGAACCAGCAAATTGCCATCCAAAAGCTGAATGACGGCATAGGCACCGGTCACATAAAAGAAAGTCGGGCTAAGGCCGCAATTGAAATAGGCCACAATAATGACCGGCAGGGTCACAACAGCTGCGCCGACATAGGGAACAACAACCGAAAGACCAACCACAAGACTGAGCAGCATGGCATAGGGTAGTTTGAAAAAATTGAAAGCAACATAGGTAGCGGACCAGACAATAAGTATCTCCCAGACTTTTCCCCTGATATAGTTACCAATCTGTCGATCGGCATCAAGCCACACCTGAACGCTCAGGCTTCGCTCTTTCGGCAAAAAACCCGTTATCCAATCTATGATTTTTTCCTTATCCTTGAGAAAGAAAAAAACCAGCATCGGAACGAGCACAAAATACACCACCAGGGTCAACAGCCTGATCAGGGAAGAAACTGTATTAGCAATAAAATTCTGCCCAAAGGCAACAAGCTCGGTACGCAATCCAACAAGCAGTTCGTCCACCTGCGATGGGGACACATAGCGTGGATATTTTTCAGGCAGCTGTGTCAGCATCACCTGGGCCTCTTCAAGCATACTCGGGATCTGCTGTACGAACTGAGTCACCTGTTTGAGCAAGAGCGGTATCAGCAGGAAAAAAGCCAGTATAAGTGATGTCATAAACAGGGTAAAGACTGTAACAACCAGCACGTTCCGTGGCAATCCGGTGCGTGCCATTGTGCGAATCACACCTTCAAGCATATAAGCAATAACCAGACCGATCAATAACGGCACAAGCATTCGGCCCAAAAAATACATGGTCAGAAAACATGACAGCAAAATTCCCGCAAGGATTACAACCTGAGGATTACTGGTCTGCCGTTTAATCCACGGAAGCACTGGGTTCATACAATCAACCTGATATAGTTAAAAATTTACCCGGCAGGATTTTGCCGCCTGCTCGTAGATGTGCGCAGCCGTGTACGCCCCGTCTCTCAAATAGAGTCGTGCACCACAGCCACGCCTGGTCACCCCGGCTTAGTTTGTACGCTGCGTCACTACCATAGTATCGGTCACAGGAATTTTTTTAATTTTTTCCTGCAGCTGTTTTGCTTCGGCCCTGATTTTAAATCGTCCAACTTTGACACGATACCAGAGCCCTTTCTTTCCGAGGTCAACACGCTCAATAAAAGCATCGTAGCCTTTCACCTTAATACGGGCAACCTCTGATGCAGCCGAAGCACGCTTACGATAAGAACCGACATGAACCGTAAAAAAAGGTGCGGTGACAGCTTCAGACGTTACCGGCACAATAGCTTCGGCAGATTCAGATGCAACCGGCGTGGCGGGTTCCGCCTCTGCAGATGGCTTTGCAGCTTCACCCTCACCGGCGACAGCCACTTCAGCAGATACAACCCTTTCAGTCTCTTCAGATGCAACCGGCACTTCAGGTTCCGCCTCTGTAGATGGCCCTACAGCTTCACCCTCACCGGCGACAGCCACTTCAGCAGACACAACGCTTTCAGCCTCTTCAGGTACAACCGGCGCTTCAGGTTCCGCCTCTGTAGATGGCCCTACAACTTCTCCCTCACCGGCGACAGCCACTTCAGCAGATACAACGCTTTCAGCCTCTTCAGGTACAACCATCATTTCGGATTGCGCTTCAGAAGATGATTCAACAATTTCCACCACATCTTCAATCACAGGCTCAGCAGTAACGACAGCTTCAGAAGTTCCTCTAACTAAGGGTGCATCACTATCTGAGGTAACCGTAAAAAAATAGTATCCGCCAACAACGAATAAAACAACAATCAAGGCAATCATAAAAACCGGGCTTCGCTTGCGCTCCGGAGCGTCCGGCATGGCAACTGCGGCTGCGGCTTCATCATAACCCAATGAAATCGGCGCGCTTTCATCTGCTGTGTTCTCTGCAGGTGAATCAGTTGAAGTATCCTTATCAAAACTATCAAAAAATGCAAAATCATCATCGAGACTAACCGGCTCTCCACCTGCAGCCGGCTGTTCTTCAACCGGGCTTTCAGACGTGGCAATGCTCTCCCTGATTGAATCCAGCACATCATCTACTGAACCGGAACCACCCTGCACAGATTCAGTCACCAGGGGTTGTTCATCCACAGCCTGCTGCACATCGGGCTGTTCAAACAATTGAGGCTCTTCACTGCCGCCGGATGAGGCCGATGGCCCATCTGTGGTCGCAAAATCAGGCTCATAATCCTTCAGTACAAATGCTTCTTCCTCTGCAATGCCAGCTGGTGATGTTCCAGAGTCAGGCCCTTCAGAACTGGTGGGATCCTTAGAAATTTCATCAGAAGCTGGTTGCTCCTGCTGGCCCTGGTTGGTCAACGCGCTGTCGTCTGCATGACTGTCGGTCAGCGGCGCACCACACACCGGGCAGGTATCCTTATCGTCTCCCTTGATTTCAAGCTCACACGTAGTACAGTACATAGCAATACTCCTTGCATGTGATTTTATAAACTTTTTATTGAAATTTTTATACAACTACACTTTTTAAAACCTAACGAAAACATCCTGCCCCCGTGCTTGCTTCTATCGGCAGACCCATCTCAAACACGGCTTTTTATTCTACGCCAAAACAACCCTTAACCAAGCAAGGTATGGGTACAAAACCGAAAAAACTACATGTTCTGCAGTCCTAGTCCTTTACAATGCCGGTAATATCTTCCTTGTTAAGGTCAAACAGAATTTCGCGCTTGCCCTGATATTCAAGTGTATAGGTTCGCTCCTGCGTTACCGTACCGATCACTGCGGCCGTAATGTTTTTGGATGCAAACATAGCAAGCACCTCTGCGCTTGTCTTTTTATCGACACACAATACAAAACCATAACTTAAAAAAGCTTTCAGCCAGTCTATCAGGCTGAATGATTCCGGCTTGGGAATACGGTCTATATTAATATGAACGCCGGTCTCAGACGTTTCCATCATGAGAGCTATTGTACCAAGCAAACCAGCATTGCTAACATCTTTAGCTGTGGAACAAAGCTGCTTCTCAGCAAGCTGCGGGAGCAGTTCCAAACGTTCTAGAACCTGCGGCGTTTTTTTTCCGGAGTTGGTGTCCCAGGACAAAACCGGTTTGCACTGATAACCTTTGCCATCCATGTCTACCGCAAAAATAATATCCTGGCCCGGCGCAGCATTATTACTGCGCAGCAGTCGCTGTGCTTTGCCCAGGATAGCCACGGAAAGTTGCTCTTCAGCGGTATCAGGATGCAGATGACCGCCCACCATCGGAACCCTGAATTTCTCGCAGCCTTTGCGAATGCCCCTGACGATATCGTCGAGATTCCCATCCGTCGACGCACCGATCACGTTAACCATGGCCAATGGACGCCCGCCCATAGCATAAATGTCATTAACACTGGCCATGACCGCTGCTTTTCCGGCCCCGTACGGATTAGCTTCAATCAAGCCGGACCAGATACCATCAACGGCAAGTAAAAGATATTCGCCATTATATGCTATCGCCGCAGCGTCTTCTCCTAAATCAGCAACTGTATCCCCGAAATCTGTAACCGTCTGCAAAATATTGGTTACACGATAGATATCGCGCTTACGGGTAAGCCCTGGATAGGTACGAATCTGCTTTATGATTTCCTTCAGCATAATAATCTCCTGATCACTGTTACAAAACTGCCTCCATCAACTGATGAGGCCGGTTGCGAATCAAGGTTAATGCCCCGATTGCGACCCAGTTCAATGTTTTAAAAAAAGCAACATTCTCCTGTTGAACAAACGCCCGGAAATGCGTGGCCCCCTCTTTGCGCACACGCTCAACACAGACCTGTATAAGCAGGCGCCCGGCCCTGCCGCGGTATCTCTTCAGCACCGCAAGGCGTCCGCCCCACCATATCCCGTCGCAATCACGATATATGCGCACGGTCCCGATAATTTCATCGTGCTGCAGGGCCGCGTAATAAATCGAATGCTCATCATGCTCATCATGCTCATCACGGTCATCGGTCTCAAAAATTTTCTGCTCTTCGACAAATACCTTTCTGCGAATCGCGAAACAAACTTCCCGTTCAGCATGACCTGCAACCTCACGACAGTACAGTGAGCTCATGGCCCGTCATCCTCAAACAAACTCAAACATGAACACGCACCGCAGCGAACGCAGCCGGCACGTACCACCTTTGAGGTCATCCCATACTCCTTCAATAAAACTGCAACAGCGCTGTACAGCTCTACCATAGCAGACGCTGCGGGTGGGCGCTGGTTGCCCAGCGGTGTGCCGGGAACGGGTCGCAGCGGCAGCACATACGGGTACACCCCCATCCGGCACAACTGACGTGCACCGTCAATCAGGCTTGCAGCGGATTCCCCAAGACCGGCAATTAAAAAGCTGCTCACCTGATTTACACCAAACAGTTCCACAGCCTGCTTCCAGGCTGCACGATATCGCTCAAACCCGTAAGCGGCTTTGGCCGGTGCAACGCGCTTCAGGGTTTCCATGCAAAATGTTTCAATATGCAGCCCAATCGTATCAACCCCGGCTACATGCAGCTTTTCAAGCACAGCACCTGATTCCGGCGGACAAATCTGCAGATGAACAGGTAAGCCGGAATGAAGCTTAATCATTCGCACACACTCAGCCAGGTGCGCGGTTGCTGCCTGTTCATCCTCACGGCTGCCGCTTGTGAGGGTAACGTGCGTTGCCTGTGAGTTCCGGGCCGCATACCCGGCCACTTCAGCCAGTTCCAAGGGCTGCTTATGAAGTACCGTGCTTCCTGCTGAAAGCGATAGTCCGATTCCGCAAAACTGACACTGCCTACCCTCGCTTCGATACCGACAGTCCTGATACAGTGTCGTAGCAAGGCAGTCACGCCCATGTATAAGAGCAATTTTCTCATAGGGTGTTCCTGATTCGGTGGTATGCCGATAAAGCTCAGGCGTCTCCGGGCTCTGGAGAGTACACAGGGGAGTATCCAGGTGATACAATGTAAATCCACCAGCATCATCAGGCGTTGCCCGATACGGCGATTCAGCCACAAACCAACCGCATGCGGGCACACTCAGGCAATGCCCATCAATCATAATCACCCGGCTGTCTGCAGGTCCGGCCCCTCCGGCACGGCCCGGCATCGTATCAGGAAAACGTATGCCTGCGCTTTGAAGTTCAACACACAAACGGCGCACTGCATCCCGGGTCAGCATGGGACCATATCACGCATACCCTCGGCATGCTCACGGTCAAGGAACTTCAATACAGAGCGCCGGTAGACATTAAACTCATCACTGGTGACATCACGCGGATAGGGTGCCTCAATTCTAATATCATCCCCGACACGTGCAGGCCGCTGGGTCAGACAGATAACCCGCTGACCCAAAAAAACGGCTTCGTCAATATTATGGGTAATAAACAGTACGGTACGATGTGTCTCCTGCCAGACAGAAAGCAAAAATTGCTGCATCTGACTGCGCGTTTGGGAGTCAAGCGCTCCGAAGGGTTCATCCATCAGCAAAACCTCGGTATTATCAATCAGGCTGCGCGCAATTGCTACACGCTGCTGCATGCCTCCGGAAAGTTCTGCAGGATAATTCTTCTCAAAACCGCACAGGCCGAAGCGCTTCACATATTCATGCGCCTGCATGGTGCGTTCACGCTTGGGGACAGACTTCATCGCAAGGGGAAATGCAATGTTGTTAATAACATTAAGCCAGGGAAACAGCGCGTAATTCTGAAATACAAAACCTGTTTTATCACACGCCCCGCTGATCGGGTTACCATTAAGTTCAATCGTTCCGCGTGTGGGCAGCGAAAGACCGGCAATCAGGCGCAGCAGCGTAGATTTACCGCACCCGCTTGGCCCGATGATCGTTACAAACGAACCCGCATCAATCGTAAGGGAAATATCTTGGAGGACGGGTGTTTCACCCGTATCTTCCCGAGGGAAGGACTTATACAAATCGGAAATGATAAGTGCCATATCGTTCAGCTGCGTGAAGGGTTACTCCTGCTCGGAATGCCGCGCAATGCAGCGTGCCGCTTCAGGCTGCGCTCGGTTTGCGTATTGCAATAATGCGCTGCTGCAGTTTTTGCAGCAGCATATCCAGGCCAAATCCAACCACGCCGATCATGGCCATACCTGCCAAAACATAATCAGGCCTCTGTATATCACGGGCAGTCATAATCATATACCCAAGCCCATAGCCACTTTTTACACCGGTAAACTCTGCGGCCACCAACGTCATCCAGCCAATACCAAGCCCAATGCGCATACCGGTGCACACCCCCGGCCAGGCAGCCGGCAGCAAAACACGAGTAAATATACGCCGGTCATCTGCGCCGCAGACCCTGGCTGCATCAATTAACGTCCTATCTACCGTCAATACACCCGAAACCGTATTGAGTACTATCGGGAAAAAACAACCCAAAAAAATTATAAATGCTGCCGACTTGAGTCCAATGCCAAACCATAGAATCGCAAGAGGAATCCAGGCCAGGGGCGGAATCGGCCGAAACAATTCAATCACCGGCGTGCACAGATTGCGCAGACGCTCAGAACGGCCCAATACAAGTCCGAGCGGCAGCCCCGCAGCAAGCGCGGCCAGAAAACCGCAGCCCACACGCATCAGGCTTTCCAGACAATGGCGGTGCAGCAGATGGCCAGCTGGCAGCCCCCGGCTAAAGAGTTCAACCAGAGCCAGTACAATCCTGTGGGGTGACGGAACCCTGATCGGATTGACCAGGCCGCTTGCGCACACGAGCTCCCACAAACCGAGCAAAAGCGCAATACATACATAGCGTTCGAAGCGTTGCGGTATCTTCATAGTCTTTTATCGTTACTTTTTTCGGGTAACAGTCCCAATCCACTATCGACAAGCGCCTGAGCTCAATCCTTTTCCTGTAAATCCTCTTCGGTTGCAGGGACCTTACCAATGGCCATGCAAACAAGTTCCGTAATATCGCGCATTTTTATCGGAGCGTCCATAGCCTGAATGCCGACCTGCAGACCCTGATAGCAAAAAGGGCATGCTGATACCAGCTCGGTCGCCCCGGTTTGCAAAGCGTCTGCAACCCTTTTCTGGGCTATCTGGTTCTGCATGTCAGGATAGCCCGACTTCAATCCGCCCCCGGCTCCGCAGCAGCGTGCATTTTCACGATTGCGTTCCATCTCGACCAATTCTACGCCCGGAATCAGGGAGATCAGTTCGCGTGGTGCATCAAAAATACCGGCATGACGACCCAAATGGCAGGGATCATGATAGGTGATTTTCATATTAAGCGGCTGGGTCAATTTCAACCTTCCGGCCTTGATCAAATCAACAACGTACTCAAGCGTGTGCTTGACCTCGAAATTGAGCTTAGCATGCTTGGGGTAATCCTCCTTAATGGTCTTAAGGCATCCTGCGCAGGAGGTAACCAACGTCTTGATGCCCAGATCGTTAAACTGTTCGGTATTCTCCCTACACAGGCGCTTAAAGGTTGAAGCGTCACCCATGCGCAGCAGCACGCTGCCACAGCACTTTTCCTTATTTCCCAAAAACCCAAAGTCCGCTCCGGCAGCATCAAAAATATTCACCGTATTGATGCCGACCTCTTCCACATTGGTATCATAGGCGGCTGTGCAGCCTACAAAATACAGTACCTCGGCCTTGTTTTTACTGATGTCTTTGGGCACTGTATTGATACGCTTTTTCTTCTTGGCGACCTTGGTCCAACGAGCCCGGGAACTGCGCGGCTGTCCCCACGGGTTATCATAGTTTTGGGTCTTCAATACAAGGTCCTTCTGATTTGGCAGGGGCCCGAATCCGGTATCGACGATACACTCACGAATCCTTTCCCAAAGCTCAACAGTATCAATGGCAACAGGGCACACATAATGGCACTGCAGGCAGGTGCTGCAGGCATACAGATCTTTTGCAAAATCAGTGATTTCCTGGTTGGTAACCTGCTTTCTACCTAACAATTTACCAAGCGGGCTCCCGGCGCTGAACACGCCGTGCTGACGCCCGATAATATCACGAAACTGCGTTGCACGACCGCGCGGCGTCAACGATTCACGCTTATCCTGATCATAGGCCGGACACCAGTTGGAACACTCACCGCAGCGGGTGCAGGCATCAAGTTCAAGCATCTGACGTGCACTGAGCTTTTCAATCGGCAACTTCGGGGCAGGTGCTTGCGCTGAGGTGTCAGGCTCCACAGGCGCTACTGCAGCAGTGTTCTCAGGCTTCGCAGGCGGTGCTGAAACTGTGCTGTCAGACTCCACGGACGTCACCGGGGCTGTATCACTAGCAACTGTATCAGGCTGTTGCTGGATGTCGGTTTCATTCATCATCTCTTTATTTTCATTTTCCATAGTACTCTTCCTCCCTTATGATCTTTCCGAAGCATCCAGTACAATTTCAATCGGGCTAACAAATATATGCCAGGCCTTGCTGAACGGTATGAACGCGATAAAGATAAACGATGCACCCGCGTGCACCCAAACCCAGAATGTATAACTCATGTCACCGATACCGACAGCCTGCATGCCCTGAGACAGCAGCATGCCGGCAAATGAATACCAGGCCACATCTGCATACTGAGGATCCATCAGCCGGAAAGCCTCGCTCATAAAACCGGTCAACCCGATCACGGTTAGCAGCACGAGCGAAGTCGTGTCCTTGGCAATAGTTTCAAGCTGCTGCACTCTAAAAACATAACGGCGGCTCAAGGCGACTAACAAACCCAGCAACAGGGTGACACCGAACAGATCGCCCCATACATCCAGCACACGGGCACCACCGCCGTGAAAAAAAGACTGCGCCAAGAACGAATCGGGAGCTGAAAAATGGCTAATAAGTGCCATGAGCGAGGTTTGTGCAAGCAGTCCCATGAACCCGATAAAAATACAGAAATGCATGAGCCAGCGCACAAAGCTGATTTTAAGAATCTGAACCTGAAAAATAACATCCGTAATAAAAGCCTTGAGCACAGCCGCAAAACTGAGCTTATGGTGCAGGCTTTTTGCTTTACCCTTGCGCCACAGTGCGACCGTGGTAAAAATTCCGGCAAAACACAACAGCACAGCAATAACGGTCAGTGTATACAGCACCGCCGTGGCTTCAAAATACAAATACATACGCGTTTCTTCCATGTGGCAACCCCCTTGTACGGTTGTTATAAATGGTAACCTAAAGTATGAATTATTTTATACGGCGGCTATCGTCTCCGGGACAGATGCTACCGGACCCGAAAAAGGTAGCGTGTCCACCGTTGTGTCACAGACTCGCAGCGCAGAAAAATACATCCCTACAAACAATGCTGCAGAGCGGCGCAGATCGCGAAACAGTTCTTCAGCCAAACCGCAGGCAGCATCGCGTTTTAGTGCGCGCAAGCAGACAGTAACGTCCGTGAGCATACCTGTCAGCCGTTCAACGTCCACAGCACTGCAATAGCGATACAGACCGCGATCTTCAAGCACGCGGGCGCGTTTCCAGATGGTTTCAAGGAAAACCCTGATTTTATCGGGATCATAGACCTTGGCGCCGATCAGCCACTGATAGGCGGAGCGCTCCAGGGCAAGACCAACAATGCGCGCATTACTGGCAGAGGACATAAATCGACGGAAAACAACACGGCTTGCCGTACCTGAATCAGGCACACTTGAACATGCCTGCCGGTGGCCGGTACGCGCCAGACCAATACAGTCAAAAACAATCTGATTAGCCTCTGGGTAATCAGGATGTTCAAAGTGAGGGCCAAACAGGTATATGGTGCCTTGGCCATAGGTTTTGCGGGCAGCAGCAACATTACCAAAAAGCGTTTCGCGTGCGATTGATTCCTCAACAAGAAACTCGGTTTGATCGGTAAAGCCGACGTACGTTCCCAGCACCTCAATGTCATCTGATGCACGCATGGCTGAACCGCCAAACAGCGGAGCGGTTACGTGCTGAATATTTTGTGTCTCTGGGTCTGTCCTGTAATCCAGCAAAACTGCCCCGCGAACCGGATGATACACGTAGCGACAGCCATACGCAGTACAATATTTTTCAGGGCGCTGCAGAGCCGGCGGCAGACTGCTGGTCAGGTTGGCGATTTTGGCCTGTACAAAATTAAAATAATGCAGCGGCTCAAGCGAAGATTGCAGCAGAAGATATGCTCCGGCACAAGCGCCGATATACATGCCCCCGCCCAGCAGAAAACGCTCAAGAGCCTGAGCTCCCTGCGAACCCAGGGCAGCGGCTATGGCAAACGTATCTCCGCCGGAGATAAACAAAACATCCACGCCGTCAAGGGCGCCGGAGGCTATGTCCCCTTCATCGAGAAACATAACTGTGTAAATATGTTTTCGCTCAAAAATATCAGCAAACCATGTCCATGAATGCGAAGAGCCTTCACCGGTATACACAGCTATGGTTGGTTGTTGTATGCTTTTCATGTCAAGCGTTTCACCAATGAGTAAATAGTGAATGTACAGATAATCCGCATTTTTACAAAAGAATAAGCTATACCAGAGAATGAGGTTATTTTCAAGTGCTTTTGGGTTGGAGAGTGTCCCTGTGTAACAGGAAACGCGGACCGGGAAGGAAGCGATACGACGCCGAACAAAAAACAAGAGCCGGGGGCCTCACTGGCCCCCGGCTCTTGTTCGTATATTCATCCATGCTGCCGGCAGCATGTTTCTTTTTTACATAGCTGGTTTTTCGAGAAGCCCGCTACGAGCACTACCCTAGACCGCCTCCTCGTACAAATATCCCCGCAGTTCCTGGCTGTCATCCGATACCCGTATCCTGCGCAGGGCGCTTGCCTCGATCTGCCGGATCCGCTCACGCGACAGGCTGAACTTTTCACCGATTTGCTCAAGTGTGTGTTCAGGCTCACCCCCTACGCCAAAACGCATACGTAGAATGCGCTCATCCCGCGGAGAGAGCCCCTTGAGCAGCCGATCCGTTATTTCATTGAGCTGGGTGTTTTCAATCTCAGCAACAGCAGAAACCGGCCCCTTATCAGGAATGCATTCGTGTAGATTGCTTCCGTCATCACTAAACGGGGTCTCAAGCGAAATAGGATCCTTACTCAGCTGGAGCGCAAAGTACAGGTTACCGGAATCATGCAGTGCCTCTTCAGCCACATCGGTTTGGGAAGAACCATCAGCACTGTTGCGCATTAGTTTCTTTATCTTTTCATTGATATAAATCGGTACCCGTATTGTTGATGATTTTTCCTCAATGGCCCGGATAACGGTTTGCCTGATCCACCAACTGGCATATGTACTGAGACGATTGCCCAGGCGATAATCAAATTTTTCAATCGATCTGATAAGACCTATATTACCTTCCTGAATCAGGTCAGGCAGTGACAAGCCTCGATTACCATATTTCTTTGCAATACCGACAACTAATCGCAGATTAGAGCTGATCAAATGCTCTTTTGCCTCAAGGGATGCGGCGCTGGAGGCACTATAGCGTTTCAAAACAGATAAAAGTACCCGTCGCGTAGTGGATTTGATACTCGGTTTCAAAAAACCATACAGGCTTCTTACAGCTCCTGTACGGTACAGTTTTAACAAATCGATCTTTCTGCAATACTGCTCCAGAGCGGAGAGAATCTGTTCTTTCTCCTGGCCAAGCTTCTTTTTCATATATGCGCTTGTTGTCGCCGGTCGGGCCTTAGTATCAAGCGCTGCGATTGTACTCACAAAAGCTGTAACCCGGTCCATACTATCAAGAACGTTGCGCGCGCCAGAGCTTATCTGAACATTTGCAGCTATCTTACTGCCATTATTCAGTTGCCGATGATCGACGCAACGTGCAAATGACTTCACCCATTGCTGTAAAAGGATTGACTTGTCAGATTCAGCCTCATGATACGCCTTAGCAAAAACGTATTCCTGGTCGCGGCTCAAGATCGGCCAGTTCTTTACCTCATTGAGGTAAGCGTACACGACATTGCCGCTGTGAGACTTCTTCGCTCCCGCAGCACTGTCCGGTTTTTCAGCTTTTCCATCAGCTTCGCACCTGTCAACCACTTCCGCAGGTGTTGCGATGTTCAGGCCTGTATCCTCAAATGTCTCGTTTTGGTTTGTTCCTGGTTTTAAACTATCCATATCGTTAGCCCCGAATATAGTTAGTATTGTACTTAAATATTATACAAGGAACATGCCAAAAATAAATTAAACAATTTATATCGTAAATATAAAGTAAAAACAAACAATTAAGAAATAAATCTAAAATCAAAATCTCTTTTAGAAAAAGTGTTATCTCCAAAATGGAATAGTCCTACATCCATAATAGAATATTTTTTTATCTTATTGGAAATTATTACTAATAATGAGAGTACTGCTTCTAAAGGAAAAAAGCACCGTAGGCGTCACTCAGTCGAGACGCACCTGCGGAACAGCGGCTAACAGTCGGCGGGTATAAGGGTGGGCAGGGTTATTAAATACATCCATGGTGGGGCCACGCTCAACAATGGCGCCCCGGTACATAACCAGAACATAATCGGCTATATAGTCAACCACACCGAGATTATGCGTTATAAAAAGATAGGTAAGGCTGGACTCACGCTGCAACTCCTGTAACAGCTCTAAAATCTGGGCCTGGATGGAAACATCAAGAGCACTTGTAGCCTCATCACAAACTATCAATTCCGGTTGCACGGCCAAAGCGCGTGCAATGCTGATGCGCTGGCGCTGACCTCCGGAAAATTCATGCGGATAGCGAGTTCTGTAGTCCGGGCTGAGTCCAACGCGTTCAAGTAGAGCGGCGACCATATCAAACCGTTCGCGCCGACTGCGGCCAATCCCGTGCGCAAGCATGCCTTCGGCGATGATGTCACCAATGAGCATACGTGGGTTAAGCGACGCATACGGATCTTGAAAAATGATCTGTATTTTTTTACGCATGGTCTTGAGCAAAGTACGCGGACTATCGTAAATACTGGTATTATCAAAAAGTATGCTACCCGTGTCTGGTTTGAGCAACTGAACAAGACATTTTCCGATAGTGGTTTTACCGCAACCTGATTCGCCCACCAAAGCAACCGTTGTACCGGATGGAATATCAAAATCAACGCTGTCAACCGCCTTAAACCATTCACGCTGGCGTTTGAAAAAACTTTTCCTGACGGGAAACTGTACGGTCAAATTGCGAACCTGTAATTTCAAATCCGCCTCAGGCACTGAACCGGCCTTCGGTTCAATGTGCCGATGCTTACGGCTGGGAACAGCATCCAGCAAAAGCTTAGTATACGGGTGCTGAGGTGCGTTGAACAACTCGCTTGTAATGTTCGTTTCAACAAGAGTACCGTTTTGCATAACCGCAACCCGGTCAGCCTGCTCAAATACAATGCCCAGATCATGCGTTATGAATAAAATTGCCATGGTGCGCTGCAGCTGCAGCTCTTTAAGCAACGTTAAAATCTGAGCCTGAACGGTCACGTCAAGGGCGGTAGTCGGTTCATCAGCAATAAGCAGCTCAGGATTACAACACAGGGCCATGGCGATCATTGCACGCTGTTTCATGCCACCAGACAGCTGATGCGGATAGCTGTTAAACCGTAGGATAGGCTCAGGCATATGTACCTGATCAAGCATGTCAAGAGCGATACGGCGTGCCTGTGTACGGCTGACCCGCTGATGCGTGAGTACGGATTCCATTATCTGGTTACCGATGGTAAAAACCGGGTTCAAACAGCTCATCGGTTCCTGAAAAATCATTGCTGCCTGCGCGCCCCGTATTTCCCGCATACGCCTCTCCGGCAGGCTTAAAATCTCACAGCCGTTCAAACGGATTGACCCGCCTGCATACCTGCCGGCAGGCTGCTGCACCAGGCGCATTATCGCCAGTGCGGTCACGGATTTACCGCTGCCGGATTCGCCGACCAGTGCAAATGTTTCACCGCGCCCAATGCTAAAGCTTATGTCATCAACAGCCCGCGTAATACCCTCTGAGGTTTCAAAATTAACCTTCAGTCCGTTGATTTCAAGTACCGGTGTGTGTTCGTTCATGCCTCATCCCAATTAATACTATGATTAAGTTTTCAATAGTAATGAATGCTACAAAAGTCAAAAAAATTAAATTCAAGACGCGCTCGAAAAAAGGCCGTAGGCAAGGCGCACAAGTCCGAAGGAATGAGGCGTACTATCTGTACGCCGGCGTAGCGCACCGCAGCATCCGGTCATTTTGCGAACGCGTCACATTAACACTCTACCCTTTCATTCGAGGATCAAGCGCATCACGCAACGCGTCTCCAAACAGGTTTGCCGGCAAAACCAACCCCACCATACCAACAAAGGCCCCTGCGAGGTTCCACCATACCAACGGTGCACGTGCCAGTTCAAGCCGGGCATTATTGATCATATTACCCCATGAGCCGGTTTCAGGCCCAACGCCAATACCGATATAGCTGAGAATCGCCTCTGAGAGTACCAACCCGCTGAAATTAAGCACCGCAGAAATAATGACAATGTGCATGACATTAGGCAGGATA
>Ga0208648_1001466_pt1 | contig 18998 bp, 15 predicted proteins | sample AntAceMetag02UKL_FD_184772 | JGI IMG/M metagenome (GOLD analysis project Ga0208648, IMG submission 184772) | Saline lake microbial communities from Ace Lake, Antarctica - Antarctic Ace Lake Metagenome 02UKL (SPAdes) (version 2) | ecosystem: Environmental > Aquatic > Non-marine Saline and...
CATGAGTTGAGTTGACTCCTTTCTACAGCATATGAGAGGGCTCGTTTTCAATCCCAAGCCGTTTCAGGGTTTCAGGTTTTGGATTGCCATTTTTATCAAGCCCTTTGTGCTCGTAAAATTCATCAATCATTTTAACAAATTTTTTCTTGTCAATCATCATTCCGACAACGTCAGGGGCTCCTCTTCTGCAGGGCTCATCAAAATAACGATGGTTGAGCATGTCGCCTTTTTCAAGATCATTTCTTGTCAAACCTTCCCTTAAATTAAAGAGTCTTTCTATCATGTTGCAACGCTCTGAAATATCCCAGAGTTCTTCCGGCGTATATTCAAGGCCTGTGTTGTAAAAAAGAACCTTTGGCCAGTCTTCGAAGTTGGGCAGGGTTGCGCCCAGAAAGGTTGTATGGTACTTGCAGATGCCCAGACAGTCCACACCCATGTAGCAGTTTTCCTGCCAGAAGACCTGCCAGGCTTTTCCCACATATTCTGTATGCTCGGAGCTGAGCTTTCCTTTATAGGGTACGGGACTGCCATAGATTTTATGCAATACCGTTTCAGGCAGATGATACAGGTCAATGGCAGGACGACTTCTTAAATGGTCGGAGCCCCTTGAGGCGGTTGCGATATTAAGAGCCAGCCCCGGAGTTGCTCTTTCATCGGAATGAAGATTGCTCATTCCCTTTACCTGGATGAGATATTCAAATGAATCTTTGCCAAATATTTTAGATGCTGGAATACCGCCCTGGGCAAGGGCATCGGCAACTTTTCCTTTCCTGTAGCAAATACGTTCCACCATTTCAAGAAGCGCTTCATCATTGCCGAATCTTAAGTCCAGGCCGTCTGTATCCTTGCTGGTAATAATTCCTTTTTCATAGAGTTCCATTGCCCAGGAAATCAGACTGCCCACCTCAAGATTATCCATTCCATACTGGTCAACAAGGTGGTTTCCTACGAGCACGGTCTCAGCTCTCGGTGTATCCGGTTCTCCTCCAAAGGCTCCCTGGGACGTGTATTCAGGGCCTTCATCGTATTTGCCCTTTAAGGGGCCTGAAGGGATTCGGTACTGGGCACGGCAATGGACCTGGCAGCCGAAACAGCCGGCCATATGATAGGGTCCCATTGTATCTTCACAGATCTCATCAATTGCTTCCGGCTCAATATCATCGGCATACTCGCACTGGTTATACTGGAAGTTCCGGGTACGAACCCCGCCCCAGGAATTGGTTGCTCCCCAGATCATGGGGGTTCCAAGGGTACCCTGGGTCTTGTTTACCTTTGCAGAGGTGATCTGATCGATAAATCTCTTGTTATACTCCAGGGCCTCGACAGGATGGGCAATCTTGATATCCATGGTTCCTCTGCAGGCAATTGCCTTGAGATTTTTAGAACCCATGACAGCCCCCATGCCGGTTCTTCCCCCGGCATTCTTAATACCGGTCATGACATTGGCAAATGTTACCAGGTTTTCACCGGCAGGCCCGATAACAAGGGATTTTATTTCCCTGTCATTGAGTTCCTCCTGGATGGCCCACTGGGTATCGGTAGTGGTTTTTCCCCAGATATTTTCTGCATCACAAATTTCAATGGTGCCGTTTTTAATAAAAAGGTAAGACGGCTTTTTGGCCTTCCCTTTTATGACAAGGTGATGAAAGCCTGCCCATGCCATTTCAGGGGCAAAAAATCCTCCCATGTTAGCAGAGCCCAAAAGCCCGGTAAGGGGAGATTTTGCCATGATATGGGTTCTGGCAGTTGCCGATGCACAGGTCGCTGTAAGAATACCACCGCTGACAATCAACGGATTATCCGGTCCTAAAGGGTCACAGCCTTTTTTAGAATGATTCAGTAACAAGTAAGCATCAAGACCTCGACCACCGAGAAATTTTCTTCTGACATCAAGAGGAATCGGTTTGACCTCTATCTCTCCCGTGGTTAGGTTGATATAAGCAATTTTTCTGTTCAAAGCCATGTTATTTGCCCTCCATCTTTTTCTTGAATGCTGCCTCCGCTATCTTTTTGTTTACTTCCCAGACCGGCCCGCGGATTCTTGGAAAATCAGGACGAATCCAGGCGACGCGGAATTCACAGGTACACACCGGGCACTTCACATGCTTATCTCCCGGCTGGGGTTCCAACCTGCCCATACAGGTCGGGTTATGGCATCTAAATTTTCCATAGGTTCTGGTTTTGCGCAGACTTTCCGCTCCTGACAATTGTTTGTCATTAAAGGCCATTGTGATTCTCCTTATTCAAATATCATTTTTATTTTATGGCGATCAGTTTTTCTTCAGACGTTTTGGATTTGTTCAAAAGCTTATCCAACTCAGAGTTATCCCATCGTTTAAACAGGCCATGCTCGATCCCCATGTAATCTAACACCTTTCCGACAGACTGATTAATAATGTCATCAATGGTTTTGGGGTGATGATAAAAAGCCGGTACGGGCGGGATAATATGGGCTCCCATTTCAGCGGCCTGGGTTAAAAGCCGTAAATGCCCTATATGCAAAGGGGTTTCCCTGAACATCAGTGCCAGCTTCCTTTTTTCTTTGAGCTGGACATCTGCTGCCCGGATCAACAGATTCTCATTATAGGAGTTTGCAATTCCAGACAGGGTTTTTACTGTACAGGGTGCCACCACCATGCCCATGGTCAGAAAGGAACCACTGGCAACAGATGCAGCAATATCATTGTTGGTATAGGTAAAATCCGCCATGGCAAGAACTTCATCCACATCATAATCGGTTTCAATCCTGATATTGAGTTTTCCGGCTTCCGAAATAATCAGATGGGTTTCAATGCCACGGTTTTTAAGGACTTCAAGTATCCTTATGCCATAAATCACACCACTTGCTCCGGCTATCCCCACGATTAATCGGTTTGTCATATTATACTCCTTGCGGTTTGCAATTTATAATTCTATTCTTCGTGCTTGGTCACTTCTACTAAATTATAACCTTTTTCTTTAATTAAAGAGACAATTCTTTTCAGGCATTTTGCTTCAAACCTTATGATAAGCCTTTTAGCACTTGAATCAGGATTTTTTAATGTAAACAGCCCCTTGATTTCAAGACCCATTATAAAGATATCTTCCAGAATTTTCTTTATGGTAACCTTGGAATCGCTGTTTATTTCGATGGAAACGCCATGCAGCCCTTCCGCACTCCCTAGAAGCTGGCTTAGCGCATGGGAAAAATCTCTGTTTGAAAGGCTTCCCACAAATTTTTCACCATCCATAACCGGTAAAAAGCTTCTGCCGAATTGTTTGCCCTTTTCAAGAGCAGTTTCAACAGTATCATCCACAGACAGCGTAACTGGTTTTCTAACCATAATATCTTTTACTTTCAGCTTTTCATTAAAATATTGAACTTCATAAATATCCTGGGTCGCAATTGCCCAGGAAGCAGCCTCTCTCAGATCCCGTCTTGCAATAAGCCCTCTGAATTTACTATTATCTACCACTGCCATAAAAGGGACGCTGTTTTTTTCAAATAAAAACATGGCTTCTTTAGCTGAAAGATCACTTGACATTGTATCAGGATTTTTACGCATCCAGTTTTTAACAATCATCCTCATCTCTCCATAAAATGGTTTTCGTAAAATGTCTGTTCTATGATCAGGCCAAACCCCCGGCTAATCAAACAGCCCCATTTCTGCGGCCAGTTTTTTAGACAGGTTGATGGCAGTTTTTGTTCTGAACCACTCTTTAAGACCGTCAATCCTGAGTTGTCTGGCTTCTTCCCAATATTGTCCGGAAAGCTTATCTGCTCCGAACATGGTCTTAAACCGCTCAAGGCCAGCTTTACCGTATCTGTCCAGGCGGTCTGCTTCCACGACAAGGGTTGCTGAAACATTGTTCATTTTAAAAACGATTTCAGGCAGGTCATGAACTTTAATGATGCTCTGGATCTCTTTAATCTTATTTTTGTCATATTTAAGCGCTGATAAAATTTTACCTGCTATGCCAGCGCCCTGTTCCATATGCTGGATAAAACTTGATGAATCTGTTTTTACCCAGGGACTTGCCTGGTTAAAGTCAGAAAAATCAATGGCTGTCCATCCTAAGTCATGGAGGTATGCTGCCGGCAGAACAATATCCGCATCCCCGGTTTCATGTTCCAGCAGGTATCTGGAAAGTTTTACCATGCGCAGGATATGATCCCAGTCTCCGTCACGACCCTTTTTATATAAGGGCTCAATAATTTTAATTAATTGTTTTTCAAATGATATGTCCATTAAAAAAGCTCCAATGCCGATTTTATTACCTGTTGGCTGAATGCAGAATCTTCCATGTTTGCATCGATTTCAATAATTTTTATTCTTGGATCAAGCTTAGCTCTCAATGTTTCAACGAAAATGCGGTCCTCTTCCGGATCATAGGTTGGGTTGCCTTTTGTATCCACAGACGACCATCCCTGCATGGGAACTATCACTTTTACAGGGGCCTTTGAACCATTGAGCTTCCTTGCAAATTCCTTGGCAATGATTTTAAGTTCATCTGTTGAAAGGCGAAGCCAGGTTCGAAATTTATCAAGATCGTATTTTCGCCTTTCATGGAATTCTTTTTTATATTTTGATCTGGACGGAGTCATGTGATTGACCGAACAGGTGGAGATAATCTGGGGAATTCCCTTTTTCCCGGCAGACTCCAGCCGGTTGGGACCGCCATCCCGCATGTAACCGAAATAATGTTCTCCAACCCCTCCCGGAGCAAGGTCAATGACCCCCTGAAAAAATCCTTCCGCAATCATCTTTTCCATGGCCTGGTCGCCAACACCGGCTGCAGAAAACCCTGTGACCTGGTATCCTTCTTTTTCAAGGGCTGCCCTGACCGAGCGTGCACATTGTTCACACGGACCCAGCATGGTCATGGCAATGGTTTTCTTGTTGTGGGTAGCAAGGGTGTTGTTTACATACTCTATCATACCTTTCATGGCATAACAGGCTCTGTCCATGACATTGGCGAGCATGTCCGTCACACCGGATATTTCAATGACCGAATGGAACAATAAAATATCACCCGTACCGATGTATTTTGTGGAAAGTCCAGGAAGCGCTGCTGTTGAGGATATCATCAACTTGGGGATACCAAAGGGTAATGCCCGCATGACATCCGTTGCCATCAAAGAGCCTGTCGACCCGCCAAGGGCCATTACACCGTCAATTTTTCCTGCCGCATACAGATCCCTGGCAATTTTTGTAGCCCCATCAATAATAATGTTGGTAATGGTGGATCGTTCTTTGGAGGTATTGATTTCTTCAATGGTGGATCCGCCGGCCGATGCCACATGGGACGGGGTCAGTTCTGCATGTGATGCTTCCTTTCCCCGCATGGAAAGATCCATTAAAAGAGGTAAAACACCAATTTCTTTAAATTTGTATTTTAAATACCTTGTTTCTTCTCTTTTCGTATCAAGGGTAGATATGATTAATACGGTTTTGGAGTTTGTCATTTATTTTTGGCCTTTGATAAACCTGCAGCAAGTATACAATTAGGGTCTTATTATACTTGCTGCAGGTTTAGTTTATAACCCCAGTCTCGTCCGGATGTCTTTTTTCAAGGTTTCTTTATTGATTTTCCCGGAATCTCCAACAGCCGGAAATTCATCTACAATTTCAAGATGCTCCGGCAGTTTGAACATGGCAATCTCCTTGGATTTCAGGTAATTGACCATGGTCGTGAAATCAAACCCCATGCCGCTTTTGACAATCACATAGGCTGCACATTTCTCACCCATTTCCCTATCCGGATATCCCACTATGGCCACGGATGCCACAGAAGGATGATCATTTAACAAGCCTTCCACTTCAGCCGGATAAATGTTCTGACCGCCCCGGATAATCATGTCCTTGGCACGACCCAATATCCAGAGACATCCCTGGTCAAATTTTACAATGTCTTCGGTGGTGGTCCAGCCGTCTTTGTCAAAAACAGTAGAAGTGAGTTCTTCATCCCGATAATATCCTGCCGGTGCATGGGGTCCCCTGAAATAGAGAATGCCGGGTTCACCGTCCGGGACGGTTTTTTCCTTGTTTTCCTGGTCTGCCAGCCGGACCTTATTGCCGGGCAGCATTCTGCCCACGGTTCGTCGCCGAAGATCCTTGGTGTCTTCCACCCGGCAGCCGGAAACAGAGCCCATATCCTGGGTGCCCAGATCGCTTGTAATAGAAGCGCCAAAAGCATTTTCAGCTTCCTCTGCCACCTGGGGGGGCAGATAACCGCCGGCAGAACGAATAAACCTTAAAGAGCTTAAGTCATACTTTGACACATCAGCTTCAAGCATTCTGATAAGATGGGTCGGTACCACACCAATGGCAGTTGCCTTTTCTTTTTCAATGAGCGCCAGGGCCGCATCCGGGGAGAAGTCTTCCAGCATAATAGTTTTGGCCCCTGCAATGGGCGCTGCAAAATAGGTCAGTGTCCCGGCAGCACCACCGGCATGGGGGGCAATGGCCATGGTGATATCATCCTTTGTCAGACCCCAGATATCCACCCGGCCTTTAGATGTGCAGATCCTTGGAGCAGGCGGCCATTCAACCAGCTTTGGTATTCCTGTGGTACCGGAGGTAGTGGTTAATATGGCGATGTTTTCAATGGGATCAAACAGTCTTTTTATAAATACGGATTTATCTACTGGCAATTGGACTCTTTCTTCAGCCATGGTGGTCAATGAAAAAGTTCCCTCTGGAGCATCCTGGGGAACAATATCATCAAATAGAAAAATATTTTTCAAATGGGAGAAATCTTTTTGAAGATCTTCATACATTTCAAGATAATTAAACTTATTGTAGGTATGAAGAATAATCACGGCTGATGCCTTGGTTCTGTCCACCATATAGGTCAGTTCTTTTTTCCTCAGATACGGGTAAACCGTCAGAGAAATCAAGCCTGCCCGCTCACATGCAATTCTGGCAAGAAACCCGTATACGCTGTTGGGAGACTGAATAATCACCCTGGAGTGTTTTTCTATTCCCATTTCAACCCAGGATATGGCCATGGCATCCACAAGATCTACAGCCTTTTTCCATGTCAATCTGTATTTTGAATCGACCAATGCTTCCTGGTCAGGCATCTGGCTGGCATTTTTTTCCCAGAAATCATAGAATGTTTCCCTGGTCCAGTATCCGTCTTTCAGAAATTCATCTGTCATTTCTTTTTTATATCGAATTGGTTTCACGACGTATCCTTTCCTTAAAGTCCAAGCTCAGACCATCTTGCCTTAACCTTTGCAACCACGTCAGGATCAAGCTCTATGGGGATGGGTTTGTGCTCCCATTCATAAGGAATAGTACAATCCATGAGAAGTCTTCCCGTAATCCATCTTGCATTGATGGGCAAAGAAGGATCAAGTGGGGTAGACCGGCCTCTTTTGATGACCTGGCAACGGTTGGGCTGGAATCTGAAACTCATGGCATACATGACTCTTGGGATGTCCCATGAATCAATATCGTCATCAACTACGATCACCGTTTTAAGACCATACGCGCCCATTTCAGTAGAAATAGCTGCAGTCAATACCTGATCAACATGTCCGGGATACATTTGTTTCATGGAAATGATGGCAAGGAATCTGCCGGAACCTTCCGGCGGGCAATAGCAGTTTTTCAGACCCGGGATATTCATTTCATTGAGCTGCTGCCACAGTGTTGAACCATAGGACAATGCCATAACCATGTGAGTATCCGTTACAGCACGGCCAACAGTTGTTCCCCAGTGAATGGGATTGTTTCTGTATGTAACACATTTGACATCAATGAAGTTTCTGGGATCAGTTCCCACACCGGAATAATATCCAGTGTATTCGCCAAACGGGCCTTCTTCCATAAATTTTTCCGCATCCACATACCCTTCTACAACAATTTCTGCATGGGCAGGAATCGGCAGGTCAACCACCTCACCTTTAACAACTTCAACCGCCTCACCACGGAAGGCGCCAGCTACATCATATTCGCTTGTAAATGCACCCACACGGGCAGCACCAAGGATAAACAATATTGGATCGCAACCTGAAATGGATGCACACGGCATGGGTTTTCCAAGGGCCTGGTATTTTTTCAGCATGATGTCGGCATGCTTTCCTTTTATAAACTGGGTACCGATTTTGTCTTTGCCTAAAAGCTGACTTCTGTAAGTCCCTAAGTTTACCCAACCTGAATCAGTATCTTTTGTGATAATAAAATGGGCGGTTCCATAATATTTCCCACCATCTAAAGGATAATAATGGGGAATAGGGAAAATATTCAGGTCCACATCATCGCCCATCATGATATTTTCTTTACAGGGCGCTTTTGATTTATCTACATATACGGGTGGGATGGGATTTTTTGCTTTTTCAGCCCAGACACAGTAAAGGCTGGTGAGGCTGGAATCTTCAGGCTCACCCATGATAATGGCCAGTCTTTGAACAGTGGTTGCAGCACTTGTAATAACGGGTGAGTCATAGCCCTTGCAATTTTCAAACAGCAATGCCGGGCCCTGAGCTTCTTCATTCAATTTTGCAATGTGTGATAATTCCAGATGGGTGTCAACTTCTGCTGTGATGCGTTTTAGAAGACCTTTCTCCTCACAAATTGCAATAAAATCTCTCATGTCTTTCATAAATTTCACTCCTTTGTCAGCTGTAACCCGAAAAAACAGTCGCAGGGTTACCTGCGCCATGCGCACTGGTTTATATTTTTGACCAGGCCTTGAACTTACGGCCAGGTGATAAAACAACGTCAACTATACAATCAGTAATTGACTTTTTTTCCTGCAATAAGCCCGGCACAGATATGCTCAAGGGCAGATGATCTTGCCTGCATGACCGGTTCTACTTTTTTGCTGCTCCAAACGGTTTCCGGTCTGCTTTGAAGAATCATGATTTTTGCCTGGCCAGGTGTGTCTTTATCAATTGCCCATTCGATGTCCATGGGCTTGCCATAATGTTTTTCAATGCGCTTTCCGATTCTGGCAAGCTCAATGGCATCTTTATCCACCACGCATTGAATATCTGCTCTTTCCGCGGGAATATCCTGTTTTATAACGCAATGATTTTCAGGATCACGGGTATACAGGATGGTTTTGTAGGAAACAGTTTTTTTAATCACTTCGTCAGTGATTTTATTGATAATAAAATTATCCGGTGTGCATTCCCCGCTCACGACACTCTCGCCGAACCCCCAGTTTGCATCAATGGCAATGGTGGACCTGTCTCCCGTGGCTGGATTCAATGTAAACATCACGCCCGCGGTCCACGCATTGGCCATTTTCTGAACACCTACCGAGATTTCTACCTGTTCATGGGGAAATCCCATTTTTGTCCTGTAATAGATGGCTCTTGAGGTAAAAAGACTTGACCAGCATTTTTTCACATGCTCAAGAATACCATCCACCCCCCTGACCCAGAGAAAGGTGTCCTGCTGTCCTGCAAAACTGGCTCCCGGGAGGTCTTCAGCCGTTGCACTGGATCGAACTGCCGCAGGAACAGCAGGAACATTGCATTTTTTGGAAAGTCTGCGGTAAAATTCTCCGATATAATCCTGCAGGTCATCATTCATTGGGGTACTTTCAATAAGTGCCCGGATGGCTTTACTGGCAGTCTCACCAGAATCCATGTCATTAGCTTTGATACCACCCAGGATTTTAAAGATATCCTTTCTGATATTACCCTGCTCAAGAAAAAGGGTATAGGCTTTGGTGGTTATTGCAAAGCCGGGGGGAACAGGAATCTGTGCTTTCAAAAGCTCTCCCAGGCTCGCATTTTTTCCGCCGACAAGGGGAATGGATTTCATATCACATTCTTCAAACCAGAGGACATAGTCAGATCTTTTTTCCATGATAGCAACTTACCTTTCGATGTAAACTCGTCCTGTATCGCCATTAAGTTTGATTTTCATGCCGGATTTGATAATGGCAGTTGCCTGCCCGGTTCCGACAACAGCCGGCATGCCGTATTCGCGGCAGACAATGGCTGCATGGCTCATGATACCGCCCACATCAGTGATAACCCCTTTGATTTTCTGGAATACCGGTGCCCATGAGGGTGAAGTGGTCGGTGCCACAAGAATTTCTCCTTCCTTGAGCTGACCGATATCCTCAACTGAGCGACATACCCGGGCAATGCCTTCAACAACACCAGGGGAACCTGCAAACCCTTCTATTTCATTTACCTTGTCCGGATCTCCGATTTCCTTTAATTTCGCCCATGCTGCCATGCTTTCATTGGTAACGCCCCAGAGAACGACGGTAAACGGTTCGGCAATGACTTCAGGCGGAGTTCCATAGGCCGGAGAGGGGCGGTGTTCTTTGAATATTTTATAAACACCTTTTCTCCATGCAACTTCTTCGGGCCAGTGCAGGGGGCCATATCCTTTTGTTCCAGAGGCCCATGCAGTCACAATATCCCATAAGGCTTCCTTGATTTCGCTTCTGGACATGTACCAGATATCTTCCTGGCCTTTTAAGAATTTGTGCTCGGTCATAATGGCGGCAACTTCTCTCATCTTGTTCCAGAACACTGAATGAAACCAGTGCTCTACGTAAAACATATGGTTCTCAACATAGGGGAAAACCAGTTCAGCCGTTCCATGAAGCTGATCAAAGGTCTTTATGTCCTCATCGGTTTTTAAGAGGCCTCTGTACTCGGAAATAAGTCGTTTGCGTTCTTCCTTGACAGCTTCAACAGGTCGGTCAATGGAATGGCCGCCCAAAAGTTTGTCAATATAAATTCTGACGGAGCTCATGGGTATATTCAGGTTGTCGTTCCATGAAATATCCTGGTGATACCATCCCGTTCCCGTTGAAATGTTGAACCATGGATTTTTGGCTTCATCCCATGCGCTGATCCATTTTTTTCCGTTTTCAGAACCCTGAAGCAATGCGATGACATCCTTAATGTCTTTGGTATCATTTCCAATTTGGGCGCTGAGGTCAAACTCAACGGCAAGTTTGGCCAGTTTTTTCAATTCCTCATCTGGCCGGTAAAGGATAACATCAATCCCTGCAACCATCTGGGTAATTTTCTGTAAGGGAATGTCCGGGAAGGCTTTGGTACAAAAGTCAACAAAGATAACATAGGAAGCATATCCCAGATTTAAAAATTCAAAATGATATTGCCAGCAGCGAATCCCAAGGTCTATAAGCTTGTCATAATTTTTGATCAGTTCATATCCGGATGAGGTTCCAAGCCCGTTCTTGACAACAGAGATATCTTCCATGGCCGGCAGTGTTGGAATTTCAAGGGTTTCAAGGTCTGAAATAATCCCCCTCATTTTCTTTTCCCATTGATCTATAAGTTTATCCCAGTTTTCAAAATAATAACCTGCTCTTTCCATGAATAAAGGGGCTCTTTTCTGAACTTCTTCAGGATCGGTTACTGGAACAGGAGTGATGTAGACATTACCATTGATGATCCTGTGATCAACCCCATAAACCGGTGGAATCATGAAAATCCGTGTATTGAATTGTGATAACGAAAGGAACCATGCTTCATCCCAGATGATATCAAAGGGGTACATGGGCTCAGGGTAGTGAAGTGCATCGTTGAACCAGAACATGTTGTTTTCATATTCTTCTCTTTCTTTATCTTTGGTTGTAAAGAAATAGTGGTACGGATACATTCGCTCCCATCCTTCTGTGCCGGGGATTGCTTCTACCTCGTGGGGATTAGGAAAACTCTTATCAGCCATTTTTACCTCCAATTTAAAAATTAAGTGTTAAAAATCTGATTAAAAAAATCCGAAAAACCAATCCATACTTGGGAAAACATAGAACCGCAGGAGAAGTTGAGATAGAAGCCGTAAAAGCACAAAGAAACCGGGTTATCATATTCGAGAGCACAAGTATGTTGGATCATTAATATTTGTTGACAAAAAAAGTGTCAATTCATATAAACTTATGACATTTATAAGTTTTTCTTATAATCTGTTTTTACGCGGCAACCAAAATTGAGGATTGTGAATAATGATCAATTTGAATCAATTGAGGGCATTTTATTATGTTGCAAAGTACGGCAGCTTTACCATTGCCGCTGAAAAACTCTTTATCTCCCAGCCTGCGGTGACTGCCCAGATAAAATTGTTTGAAAATTATCATGATATGAAATTGTTTAATAAACAGGGGAGAAAATTATTCCTCACCCACCCGGGGAAATTATTGTTTGAAAAATCTGAACTTATCTTTGGTATTGAGGATGAGGTTGAAACCATTTTGACCCAGATGAAGGAGCTGAATCATGGACTTTTGGAAATCGGGTGTACAAAAGCCTATGCCAAACATATTATGCCATACATTATTTCGGTTTTTCACAGGACCTATCCAAACATAAAAATTATTCTTGAAGAAGGCAGTTCCATGGCTATGATCAACAGCCTGCGGGAGTTTAAAAATGAAGTGGTGGTGGTGGCTCAAATGGAAGTAACTGATTCAAGAATACAATTTATTCCTTTCAGTCAGGAAGAAATCGTCGTTGTCCTCCCTGTGAATCACCCGTTAACCAGGAAAAAAGAACTTGAATTTTGTGACATTGTTATGGAACCGGTTATCATGAAGGGAAAAGGCTCTGCCACCCGGAAAAAGATTCTGGGTCTTTACAAAAAACATAACGCTGTCCCCAATGTTTTCATGGAATCCAATAATACCGAGTTTATCATCGATCTGGTAGAAAGAGGGGAGGGGATATCCTTTCTTGTAAAACCCTCTATTGATCAGAAAGTCAAAGAGAAAAAACTTGCCTCACGAAAATTAAAGGATATCAAAATATTTCTTGATGTAAGTTTAGGTTATTCAAAAAACACACCCCTTTCACCCGCTGCCAAGGCTTTTTACGAAATCGTCAAAAATTCATTTATTGAAGAATCTCCCCGGGCAGGTATCGGGTCCATTATGGCAAAAATTCTTGCCGGTCACTCTCAGAATGAATAAACTCAAGGGTTTACTTATCCTGATCCGATCTTATTATTTTTAATATTTATTAATAATAAGGTTAAAATATGAAAATAGCTGTTTTTTCCGATGTCCACAGTTGCTATTCAAAAATGGCAGCTGTATTTGAAGACATGGAAAAATATCAAATTGATCAATTCATCTGTCTGGGAGACATTATCGGATATGGTGACCAGCCCGAAAAGACCATTAAATTATTAATGGAAAAAAACGTGGTCTCTGTCCGGGGCAACCATGAACTGGCCATGTTTGACACACAATATCTTGAATGCTTTCCCAAGGCCATTAAACAGCCGCTGCTGGATAATATCGTAATGCTTTCCACTAAATCTGTTCGTTATCTTGAAAATACCCCGGCCTATTTAAAATTGGAAAATTGTCATTTTGTCCATGGAACACCACCGGACAAATTAACCACCTATATTTATGATGTTTCAGATTATTATTTAAAATCCCTGTTTAACAATACCCAGGAACAGATTTTTTTTACCGGCCATACCCACAAATTAAAACTAATCACCTACAAAGACAGAATTGTGCTGCGCAAAAGAATTACAACAAATTGCACCATAAATTTGGAAGAAAATCAAAAATATCTTTTAAATGTGGGAAGCATTGGATTTTCAAGGGATGATTTTGAAGCATCAAAGTATGCCATATATGATTCCGTAAAAAAGCATATTATCGTAAGGATGGTAGGAGGATGATTCATGGAAAAAAAAGTTAAGGATAAATCTACGCGTCTTATCAAGGAAGCAAGGGTCATGACCCTTGCAGTTTCAGACAATAATATCCCTTGGTCATCCCCGGTCTATTTTGTATTTCATGACAATAATTTTTATTTTTTTTCCAATGAAAATTCAAGGCATATACAATACGCAGAAAACCAGAAAATTATTTCTGCTTCTATTTTCCAGGACTCTGACCAGATGGATTTGATTTTTGGATTCCAGATGTCAGGAAAGCTTGAGAAAATATCAAAAAAGGCTTTATATCTAACGATTGTTAAAAAATATGTCACCAAGTTCAGTTTTTTAAAACAGATATTTGGTCCCCAGATAATTGAAAACAAAGGCTTTTTTTTAGAAAAATTCAAGTCACATCTCTATTGCTTTCATCCGGATATTGTTTTTCTGTCAGACAATTCCAAAACAACAGATAAGAGAGCAAAAATAGATTTGAGCGAAGAATGAGCGAGTTCATGGCGGTCAGCGAAAGTAATCTTACGTGTGACCTTCAGGTTAGAGCTTGTAGCAATGTCCATCCAGCGGACGTAAGGCGATCACCCTGGAACGGGTTATGTAAAATTTCTTATGGCAAATATCCAGGGTTTTTTTTAACCTTGACTTTTATCCTGTTAAAAAATAACTAGTTTAAACTAATTTTATATCGTATTTTCAAGGCAGCAGGTGTCGGTAGAGATAAAGCCGATACATCTAATATGGAAAGGATACAAAGAAATTTAATGAGAGGATATATGCGTGTTATTCAAGCTTTGCTGATTCTGTTCATCTTTAGTGGCGCAAGTGGTTATGCCTGGGATAAACAGCCTGACCAGCCTCCTGCCAATGTGGTCATTTCAAAAATTGTTTTTCAAAAACTGGCACAGAACCGGTCTTTTATTGGTACGCTTTATTATGACCGGATCAGCCATGTTTCCACAGAAGTCTCAGGCTTGGTAACTAAAATAGATGTCCGGGCCGGAGATCGGGTTGAAAAAGGGATGCCCCTTGTCAATCTGGATACTGAAATACTTGAAAAAGAAATTTTAATTCACAAAAATCAGATTGACCAGGCCGTCCTCCATATCAGTCATTCAAAAAAAAATTATCAACGAATGGATTCTTTGTATAAAAAAGGCGGGATCAGTGAAAAAGACTATGATGATGCCACCTTTGTTTATCAAGATGCCCTTTTAAAAAAAGTGTCTGCCGAAACAATCTTAGAAAAACTTTTGATTCAAAAACGAAAAAGTGTGATTAATGCACCTTTTGATGGCATTATTCTTGAAAAAAATGTGGATTCAGGAGACTGGGTCCAGCAGGGAAAACAGCTGGCCAGTATAGGGTCTGTCAATGACCTTTTTATACGAGTCCCTGTGGCGGAAACCGTGCTGAAATTTGTTTCTGTTGGCGATCAAGTGCCAGTTATCATCAATGCATACAACATGGAACTTACCGGAACCATAGAAAACCTGTCTCCCATAGCCGATGCAAAAACTAAAAATGTTTTCATAAAAATACGAATTCCCGTGTTAACCAAGGTGGTGCAAAACATGTCGGCCACAGTGTTTATTTCCACGGGCACCAGGCAAAATCTGGCTATGATCCCAAGGGATGCATTATTCAAGTTCCAGGGAACAGATTTTGTTTATACTATTAAAGAAGAAAAAGCGGTCCAACTGCCCGTAAATATCGTGACCTATTTTGGTAACAGCATCGGTGCGGATAATGAACATTTTACAGAAAGCATGCCCGTAATAATTGAAGGTAATGAGCGGTTGCGCCCTGATCAGAGCGTTGTCATTGTTGGAGAAAAATAGTTGGACATTATCCGTTTTTTTATCCATAAACCAGTAACTGTGGCAGTGGGCGTCATCCTCATAGTTATGTTCGGTTTTATTGGGTTTCAAAAACTTCCTGTCCAGCTTACACCTGATGTGGAAACGCCTTTGATTACTGTGAATACTGCCTGGTATGGTGCCACACCCTATGAAATTGAAAAGGAAATTATTGAAAAGCAGGAAAAAGTTTTAAAAGGCCTGCAAGGGCTGACAGAGATGGAGAGTTCCAGTTACAACGGCTTGGGTACCATCACCCTGTCTTTTAAAATCGGAACTAACCTTGATGATGCTCTGCTTAGGGTGTCCAATAAAATGTCTGAAGTGGGTAATTATCCGGAAAATGTCAACAAACCCACCATAGAGTCTTCCGGGGCCAACAGCTCGCCCATTATCTGGATGATCTTAAAGACAACACCAGGCAATACTGAGCCTATCAATCAATTTAAAACGTTTTTTGAAGATAATGTCCGGCAGCATCTGGAACGGGTTAACGGGGTTGGTTCCCTTCTGGTTTTTGGCGGCACGGATACAACCCTGGATGTGATCATTGATGCCCAGAAAATGGCCCGCTATAATGTGTCCATCAACCAGATAATTGCATCCATCCGCAGAGCAAACCAGAATATTTCCGCAGGAATTCTGGGTATGGCCAAGAAAAATTATCGCATCCGGACCATAAGCCAGTTTCAAACCCCTGAGGATGCACTTGATGTGGTCATTTTTGATGATGGAATAAATCGGGTCTACCTTAGGGACGTGGCACAGGTTAAAAAAGGGTATAAAAAAGAAGATGCTTCCGTATTGCATAGTGGCGACCAGGTGGTTGTGGTTGCGGTTCGAAAGGAAAAGGGAGCCAATGTTCTTAGCATGACAGATGCAGTGGAAAAAGCGGTTCATGATTTGAATAAAACCATCCTTGCTGACAACAAGCTGATTTTGAAAATGGTTTATGATCAACGTCCATACATTAATACTGCCACCAACCTGGTTAAACGCAATATCCTCATCGGCAGCCTGCTTGCTACCTGTGTTCTTCTGCTTTTTTTAAGAAGTGTAAGAACCACATTGATCACTGGCATTGCCATTCCCATTTCAGCCATTGGCTGTTTTGTCTTTCTCTGGCTTTTGGGAAGGAACCTGAATGTTGTGAGTATGGCGGGAATTTCATTTGCAGTGGGCATGCTGGTGGATAATTCCATTGTGGTATTGGAAAATATTGACCGGCACCGCAAGACCGGTAAAAGCGCTTTTGATGCTGCCTATGAAGGAACAAAAGAGGTGTGGGGGGCCATTCTTGCTTCCACTGCAACAACTGTGGCTGTTTTTTTACCTGTCATCTTTATCCAGGAAGAAGCTGGGCAGTTGTTCCGGGACATTGCCATTGCTATAACTTCTTCCATTTTTTTAAGCCTCATTGTTTCCATTTCCGTGATTCCAACCCTGTTTAATTTGCTTTACAGGAAAAAGAACAATATCAAAACCGGGTGGCTGCAAAAAAGTGTTGTGGGTTCCCTTCTGGCCAGTGTTGTTTTGAAATTGAGCAACCTGTGCATGAAAAATGCCTTTACCCGGCTGGCAACTATTATTTTGTTTACCAGTCTTTCCATTGGTTTGACCTTCTATCTTTTACCAAGTGCTGAATATCTACCCCAGGGCAACAGAAACCTTATTTTAAATATTCTCATTCCACCGCCTGGCTATTCTGTAGACAAACTAAAAAACATGGGCAAAAATATATACAAAGCAACAGAACCCTATTTCAAGGAAGATGGCAAAGATGGTTTCCCCCAGATTAAAGAGATGTTTTTTGTGGGCGCGGATCGTATCACTCTTTTTGGAGGTATCAGCACCCATGAAACCCGTGCCAAAGAGCTCATACCCCTTTTTAGCCGGGTAATGGGCTCAATTCCCGGGGTCTTTGGTGTCAGCATTCAGGCGGGAATTTTCGAGTCTGGTATTGGAAAAGGCAGAACCGTGGATGTCAATATTTCAGGAGAGGGTATGGATGATATTATCCAGGCCGCATATGCTCTTTTCGGGGCCATAACCGCAAAAATGGAAAACACCCAGGTCCGCCCCGTGCCATCCCTTGAAGCCAGTTACCCTGAAGTAAAAATCATTCCAAATAAGGAAAAACTGGCTGCCAATGGTCTTACAGCAGAAGATTTGGGTGTATATGTCGATATCCTTATGGATGGCCGTAAAATTGAGGAATACCGTCCCGAGGGAATCAAACAGGTTGACCTGGTTCTCAAAGGCCAGCCCTCTTTTGCCGGCTCACCTGAAGATATTTTGAACTCCACCATTGTCAACAGCTTTGGAGATCTGATCCGGGTCAGGGATGTGGCAGGGATCGAATACAGCGAGGGCATGCCCCAGATAAATCACCTGGAGCGCAGCCGTACCATTACCCTTCAGGTTACCCCACCTGCCAACCTGGCCCTGCAGAGCGCCATGGAGCTCATTGAAAATGATATTATCCCTTCTTTGGAAAAGACAGGAAAACTCAAAAATGTCAAAGTGGGCGTGGGCGGCAATGCAGACAAACTTGTGGAGACACGGCAGGCCCTTCAGTGGAACCTTCTTCTGGCTTTGATCATTACCTATCTTCTTATGGCAGCCTTGTTTGAAAATTTTTTATATCCCTTTATCATTCTTTTCACCGTACCCCTGGCTGCGGCCGGCGGTTTTGTGGGGCTTTCTGCGGTTAACATGTTTATTGCTCCCCAGGGCTTTGATGTCTTAAGCATGCTGGGGTTTATTATTTTAATCGGTACTGTGGTAAACAATGCAATCCTAATTGTCCACCAATCATTAAATAATGTCCGCTATAATGGACTCATTGGCAAAGAAGCCGTGGCCGGTGCCGTGAAAACCCGCATCAGACCCATTTTTATGAGTGCCGCAACCAGCCTTCTGGCCATGCTGCCCATGGTATTGTCAACGGGATCGGGCAGCGAGCTGTATCGAGGACTGGGTTCGATTCTGCTTGGCGGTCTTGCCATGTCAACGATTTTTACTCTCTTTGTTATCCCTTCCCTGCTGGTTTTTGTCATTGGTTTTGAAACAGATAAAATCAAGAATCCATAAACAGCTCTCTTGACCTTAAGGGGAAAATTCTTTATCCTGTAAAATAAGATCACCTTTTATTCAAGAGAACTGCTTAAATGAAAAAAACAAATATCTTGATTTTTATTCTGATTGGCTTTTGTATGCTTTTTTCGGGAAACCCGGCTTTTGCTTCTCAAAAAAAGCAAAAAGTCTATATCATTCCTGTTAGCGGGACGGTGGAGCCGGGTATGGCAGCCTATGTCAAGAGAGCCCTGGAAGAGATCAAAGACGAAACAGATGCCATTTTTGTGTTTAAAATGGACACATTCGGTGGCCGGGTGGATGCAGCCCTGGATATTGTGGACACGATTTCCAATGTTCCCAAAGGAAAAACCATTGCGTTTGTGGAAAAAAGAGCCATTTCTGCCGGTGCCCTGATAGCATTGTCTTCAAATCTGTTGTTCATGAA
>Ga0208648_1001467_pt1 | contig 18998 bp, 15 predicted proteins | sample AntAceMetag02UKL_FD_184772 | JGI IMG/M metagenome (GOLD analysis project Ga0208648, IMG submission 184772) | Saline lake microbial communities from Ace Lake, Antarctica - Antarctic Ace Lake Metagenome 02UKL (SPAdes) (version 2) | ecosystem: Environmental > Aquatic > Non-marine Saline and...
GATTCCTCCAATTGGTAGTGTGTTAGTATTTTTCAGGCCAATCCGCTAAGGCTGCCCTTCAATGATATATATATGCTCTATTATTGTTTTGTGTACTAATAATAAATATACCAGTTTTTATCCGGTGATGCAATTATTTCCAGCCTGGCGGGAAATTTTCTATGGAGTGCAGTCTTTGATAAAAGCTTCGCGTGAACGGTCATAGCTGCGTTCGGCTTTGGGTGAAAAGAAACAACCGGGTATTTCATTGCGGGAGCGATGATAAGCAACGCATGCGCAGCAGATGCCTTTTTTTTCGCAATTGTATGTGCAGGTGCAGCGGACCTTGTTTTCAGCAGCCTTGCATTCCATGAGGCAGCCTCCTCTGGTAGCGTATGGTAATAACCCCCCTGCGCCGATGCACCCGGATCCGGGTAAGCTCGTGCGTTACGGGTACAGAGGCGCCATGTTCAGCGCGGTTGTTTCAGGGCAGTCGAGCATTATGTTCATGTTCTGCACGGCCTGGCCTGAGGCACCTTTGACAAGATTGTCAAGACAGGAAATCAGCACCAGCTGTTTTTCCTGCAGCCGAAATCCGATGTCGCAAAAATTTGTGCCGCGCACTGCAGCAGTGTTCGGTAAGGTTCCCTGGGGCAGGATGCGGACGAAGGGCTCTTTTTTGTAGAATTTTTCCAGCAGTGACTGAATATCTTGCGTGCGTGCGCTTTTTTTGAGCCGGGTATACACGGTGCTCAGCATGCCCCGGCTCATGGGCAGCAGGTGCGGGGTAAAGGCAATTTTTATTGTGCTGCCGGATAGGCTTGAGAGCTGCTCTTCGATCTCAGGTTGATGGCGATGTTCAAATACACCATAGGCCCTAAAATCTTCGCTGACCTCGCAAAAAAGTGACGCGGTTTTCGCACTCCGGCCAGCGCCGCTCACGCCTGATTTTGAATCGGCAATGATGGACGAGGTGGTGAGCAATCCCTGTTGCAGCAGGGGAACAAGCGGCAGGATAATGCTGGTCGGGTAGCAGCCCGGATTGGCCACAAGTTTGGCTTTTTTGATCGTGGAGCGATACAGCTCCGGAAGTCCGTAGGCTGCCTTTGCCAGCAGGCCGGGTGCACTGTGCTCCTGATACCAGCGCTCGTAGGTCTTTTGGTTTTTAAACCGGAAATCAGCGCTCAGGTCGATAACGCGCTTGCCGCGCTTCAGCAGCGATGGAATGACACGCATGGCTTCCTTGTGCGGCAGGGCCGTGAAAATAATATCAGCTTTGGCAATGATCGCATCCGGCACAAGCGGCTCAAGTCGCGGAAGCTCGCGCTTCAGGTATCCGGGATACACGCTGGAATATTCCTGGCCGGCATAGGTTTCTGAAGTCAGGGCGCTAATTGTTACGTGCGGATGGGCGCTCAGAATCCGCGTCAGCTCGAGTCCGGTATATCCGGTTGCACCTGCAATGGCTATTTGCATATTTTCTCTCCCCCACAAAAAAGGGAAGGACATGGTCCTTCCCGTACAGTGCGTTGCGTTGGATATTCGAACCGTAATCGGATCAGCGTTTTGAAAACTGGAAACGCTTACGGGCCTTTTTGAGACCGTATTTTTTCCGTTCAACTTTGCGCGAATCGCGGGTAAGCAAATAGGCCTCTTTAAGCGTGCCGCGCAAAGTTTCATCAATGACAAGAAGGGTGCGGGCAATGCCGTGCCGGATAGCCTGTGCCTGACCGGTTAAGCCGCCGCCATGAACATTAACATGTACATTGTATTTTTCAGCAACATCGCACAGTTCTAATGGCTGTCGTACCTCGGCTTTTTTAAATTCCAAGCCGCCGAAAAAGTCATCTATTGAGCGGGTATTGATAATGATCGTACCATTACCCGGTTCCATCCAGACGCGAGCTATCGATGTTTTTCTGCGTCCTGTGGCGAAGTATTTTTTACCTTCCATTGTCTGCTTAGTTGCCTTTCAATTCCAGGGGTTGTGGTTGCTGGGCTTCATGCGGATGCGCTTTGCCTGTGTATACTTTCAGTTTGGTAAGCATTTTGCGACCCAGGCGGTTTTTTGGGAGCATGCCCCGCACAGCGATGGTAAGAATCTCGGTCGGCTTGGTAGCGAGCATTTTTCCCGCAGTAGTTTCGCGGATGCCGCCCGGATAGCCGGTGTGCCGGTAATATTTTTTGTCTTCAATTTTTTTGCCCGTCAGCCTCACCTTTTCGGCGTTAATCACAACGATAAAATCACCGGTATCAACGTGCGGGGTAAAGACGGGTTTATGTTTGCCGCGCAGGCGATGGGCAATCTGGGTAGCAAGTCTTCCAAGGGTTTGCCCCTCGGCGTCGACAAGCAGCCAGTCCTGCGGGACTTCGTTTGTTTTGGCGCTATAGGTTTTCACTTTGTACTCCTTTGTTACAAAATTAAGTCGCTAACTATAATATTTTGAAAGTGCGTTGTCAAGCTTAAAAGCAGCTTTTTTGGGAAACCAGGTTCTTTTTACAACCTACTATCAAAGTGACTGGCCGCCCCAGCCAATCAGGCGATCTTTAATAAATGCCACCACCTGTTTATGCTCTTCTTTTCCTGATCCTGATACGCTTATGGGCTGGCCGTATTCAACATGAATAGTGCGGCCGCTGTTAATTGGCCCGAAATCTTTCACCAGAGCACCAGTACCCCAAAAATCGGTCTTCAATGCGACCGGTATAACCGGTACCTTGGCCCTTCGAGCAAGTTTAACGCCGAGAGTGTTGAATTTTTCAGGATTGAAAACCGTGCTGCGGGTGGCCTGCGGAAAAATAATAACGCTGAAGCCCTGTGCAATTTTCTCAGCGCCCAGAGTCATAACCTGTTTAAAATCATCGGTGGGGCTTTTGCGGGTGACCGCAATGCTGGACTGCACGTAGGGGCCGAATAGCGGCAGGTCGCGCAATTGCTGTTTGACAACAAAAATGGCATTTTTCTCGGGGAAAACCAGGGCCGGCAGGATCAGGGTTTCCATGGTGCTCATGTGATTGGCGATAAATACAACGGGTCCGTCAACGGAGCGTGGTTTATCAAGGCCCGTGATGTTGAATATTCCCCCGCAGGCCTCCATCAGGCGGAAGCAATCCATGGCAGCCCGTGACCAGGTTGCCGTGTTGAAACGGCCGCTCAGGGCTTGTTCGCGATAGCGCAGAAGTACTTTTATAAAGCCGGTTATATAGTAGATCCGTGACCTGAGCAGCAGGCGATGCAGGCTGGTCTCTTGTCCGGGCGGGGTGGCATAGGTGTTGCCCGGGAAAAAAGGCTGCGGGGTCGCGCCTGTTTCAGGAGTATCGGTATTCATGGGGATAACGTGATCGCTGACAAAAGACGAGTTTTTATAGTTATGTATGGTTTGTTTTAATAGTGTAAACCATATTCCAGAACGCTCAGGATGTAAAGGGAAAAGGGCGCCTGGAAAGCTCTCTGCCTGTATGTGCAGGGGCGCGGTTGCACGCACGGGGGGCGGGTTGTGTGATTGTATGCAGGGTGTGGATAGCGCGTGGGCCATAAACGAAGAGAGCCCCCGCAATGGCAGGGGCTCTCCTGAATTGTCAGGTTGGGGGGCCGGGGTCAGTCTTCAAAGTCGCCTTCCGGTCCTTTGTCTCCGTCAAGCGTAGCGGCCCGGGCCTTGATTCTTTCAGGGGTCCACTCGGCAGCATCTTCAATGTTTCCGATCTTGGGTCCCAGGTCATAGGAACCTGCTTTGATGATAGCTTCGATTGCAAGCGGGGCCGTGTCGGCGGCGTTAAAAACGTCCACAAGCATGGTGTAAACAAAATCTGCCACGCGGGTGGCCATGCGCTCGCGAACCGGTGCGGTCTGGCTGGTAATTCTATTTTCAAACGGCAGGTTCAGCTTTTTAAAATCTCCACCCTTCAGGCCCTTATCGGCTGCGTAGGCAAGCATATCCGCCCAGAGTTCTTCGCTTGCACCGGCATCCTTGACCTTGGTGAAGTTTTTCTCGGCATCCATACTGGCATTGCCGTAATCATTGACTTCAAGGCCCCAGGAGATCATCTGCAGGGCGGTTGCCACATTGGCTTTGGTTGTGTGGGTGTTGCCTGCAATGGCCCGAAGGCGGTCGGAACTGTTGCCGGATGTGCCATGCTGCGCGCCGGAAACGTTATATTTTTCAAGGGTTTTATGAACCTCGGCGGTCAGCTCTACCTGAATACCGGTATCGCTGGCTTCAATGCCGTGGGTGGTGCCGTTGTTGAGCGCGATCCAGTCGGCGAAGATGCCGTGCGCGTTCAGGCCCTGTATCAAAAAGAGCGCTTCTGACGGGGTTGAAAGGCCCTGTGTGCCCTTGATTTCGCCTACCTCTGTTTCAAGTCCGGCCCATGTGGGAACAAGCGGTGTCAGTTCGATATTGGCCAGCAGGTTCTGATCGTCGGGCAGATGCGAGGCATCAATGGCAATGGAGGTGATGCCGGCTTCAAACATGCTGGGTATTTCGGTCCTGGCAACCTGAATATCTTTTTCGCCCTTGATGCCGTAATGATCGGCATGAATGGCAACCGGAATTGTGATGCCGAGTTCATTACAAATTTGATCGACCTTGGTGGCCATGTTCCAGAAATTAACCGCGCAATAGCCGCCTTCTGATTTGGCGATTTCAATAATAATGGCAGCATTGGCACGTTGAGCCGCTTGCAGAGCTCCGCGAATGACGGCGGTTGAGCGTCCGTTCGCCGCGATGGTCATGGCTTTGCCTTTTGCGATCATGGCCCGGTCGATGACCTTGCCGCTGACGATTAGGGCTTTTGAGTTGGGGAACAGTTTGACAATGTTTGGCGGACGTCCTACGGCGAGCGCCTTTTCAAAATCCGGTGAGTAGGCAGTCATAATAGAGTGCTCCTTGCTTAAGAGTTTATCATGGTTCGCGCCAATGCGTGCCGGCGCTGTTGGTGAAAGAATATATGATTTAGCCTGAAATGTGAATAAAAAAACTCAGTTGGTTATTCGGCTGCGTTTACGTGGGAATACAGTCCCTCCACCAGGCTGTCAAGCCCGGTGCGCTGCAGGGCTGAGATCGACATTACCCGGGCTGCATCATCTGTGTCAAGGCTGTCAAGCAGGCTCTGGAGTCCGGCACCGTCCGGGTCCATATCTTCTTTATTTGCGGCAATGAGATATGGTTTTTCAGTCAGGCCGTGACCAAAGGCTTCGGTTTCACGGAGCAGTACTGCAAGAGCCTCTGCTGCAGGCTGATCGGCAAAGGGTGAGATATCCAGTACAAACAAAAGTACCCGGGTGCGTTCAACATGTTTGAGAAACTGAATACCCAAGCCCTTGCCCCCGGCAGCTCCTTTTATAATACCGGGAATGTCTGCAATCATCATTGTACGATAATCAGACAGTTCCACCACGCCAACCTGTGGGTTAAGGGTTGTGAACGGATAACTGCCGATTTTTGGTCGGGCATGCGAAACCGCTTGAATAAACGATGATTTGCCGGCATTGGGCAGACCGACCAGACCAACATCAGCCATAACTTTAAGTTCAAGCACGGCAGGGAATTCAACACCCGGCAGTCCGGGCTGCGCATAGCGCGGAACCTGTTTGGTGGATGTGGCAAAATGCTGGTTGCCAAGGCCGCCCTTGCCGCCTTTGGCTAACATCACGGGCACACCGGGTTCAATAATCTCGTACAGAATTTCCTCGGTTTCCGGATCGCGCAGAATCGTGCCGCAGGGAACAGGTACCTGTATATCAGCTCCGCGTTTTCCGCTTCTATTGTTCCCGGTTCCAGGGTTGCCGTTTTTGGCAAACAGGCGCGGTGAATAACGGTATTTTGACAGACTGTTAAGAGCTGCATCACCGACGAGTATTACGTTGCCGCCGTTGCCGCCGTCACCGCCGTTGGGTCCGCCTTTGGGAATATATTTTTCACGCCGGAAGGAGACACATCCCTTTCCGCCGTTACCGGAACGGATAATAACATTAGCAAAATCAACAAACATGGGTGCAAAGCCTCGTATGGTGCCGGAGTTGATCGTAATCCGGATTGTTTATGTTTGGGGGTTGCGCCTGCATTTATGAGTGTGTCAGGCAGTCAAGTTCATGCTCTATGAGCTCAACAACCGAGTCAACCGGTCCATTGTCGAATATCGGCGCACATTCCGCCTGGCACAGTTTATAGCCTTCAAACCCAATGGCCGTGGGATGGTTTTTCAGAAACATCTCTACTGTCACGGGGTTCCATTCGGTGTGTACGCCGTACCAGAGCGGAAAACTGCTGCGCTCCCACAGCGTATACCAGACGCCGAAGTAGAAAAATCGCTGTCCGTCAGCATGTGTAAAAAACAGGGCACGTTCGCCTTGGCACTGATGGGGCTGCACCGTGAAGCGTTCTTTAAGCGCGGACTCAACCTTAGCGATGATATCATAGAGACGTGAAATAATTTTAGGTGTATCGGCATCGAACATAACTTGAAAATGTAGCCTAAACCCTGTCGAGGTGCAACAGTTTCTTTTTTGCACGTACACAGGTTATAGTCTGGAAGTCATCTGGTATGCAGTGAAGTTGCGTAAAGGGGCGGCTGATTTGACGAAATTTAGCGCCATTCTGTACAGTGTTTGTTTTTTTTATAGGGTTGACCTTTTTAGGTGAAGGCTTTAAGCTGGCAGCCAACCCATTGTATAGTGGATTTCCGAGCATACATATGAAAAAATCGCGGACTTGGTATGGCTGCAGGTAAACTCTATATCATCGCCACCCCGATCGGCAATCTGGAAGATATTACCCTGCGGGCCCTGCGGGTGCTGGGCGAGGTTGATCTTGTTGCTGCCGAGGATACCCGTACGACCGGGCGGCTGCTGAGTCATTTTAGCATCAAAAAGCCCCAGACCAGTTATTTTGAACATAATGAACAGCATAAAACACCGCAACTGCTTGACCGGCTCGAACAGGGGCTGACGTTGGCTCTTGTTACGGATGCGGGCACACCCTGCATATCCGATCCGGGTTATCGCCTTGTGGCCGGTGCGATTGAGCGGGGCATACCGGTTGAGGCCCTGCCGGGTGCCTGTGCTGCTGTATCTGCTCTTTCAATTTCCGGGATGCCGGTGCACCGTTTTGCCTTTGAGGGTTTTTTGCCGCCTAAAACGGGCCGGCGTACCAAAGCCCTGGAGGCCTTGGCCCTGGACGGGCGCACACTTATTTTTTATGAATCGCCGCATCGCATTAACAGGACCTTGCAGGACATGCTGGCGGTGCTGGGTGACCGGCGGGCGGTTTTGGTCCGGGAGCAGACTAAAATGTATGAAGAGGTCATACGAATGGGTCTTGCGGATATGGTGCATGCTGTGGAGGGCCGCAAGTTGAAAGGTGAAATTACAATTGTTGTTGAGGGCTGTCGTTCGGATAAGTGATCGCGTGTTTGACGGTAATGTATATGTTCAACAGACGGGGGCGGAAACAGTGATGGAAGAAAATGTACTTCTGACCGGGGTTGGCGCATCACCGGGTATTATTATCGGCAAGGCAATGCTTGTTGATCGGGGGCGGCCTAATTTTTTACACGTTCGCCTTGTAAGCGAAGAGGACATTGAACAGCAAATCAGTTTTTTTTATAAGGCCATTGAGGATTCCAAGGGTCAGCTTGAACGGGCCAAGCAGGAGGTTCGCAAAAAGGATGTTCCTGAGGGTGAATATATTATTGATACGCACCTGCTGATCCTGCAGGACAAGGTGTTGCTGAACAACATTGTGGGCCGTATTCGTGATGAAAAGATTGACGCTGCCTGGGCGGTCGGGCTGGTTATGGCTAGTTTGAAGAAAAATATTGATGAGATTAGTGATGAGTACATGCAGGAGCGCACCAGCGATATTGATTATATTGAACAAAGAGTGCTGATGAATCTGGCCGGTAAAACTGTTGAAGTGGTTACCAGGGTTGGTGAAAATACCATTATTGTGGCCAACGATCTTTCCCCGGCCGATACGGCCGGGTTTGATGTGAAAACCGTACTCGGTTTTGTTACCGATTGCGGCGGCAAGACATCGCATACCGCGATTATGGCGCGGGCTCTTAAAATACCGGCTGTGGTGGCGCTCAATGACGCCTCTCTCACGATTAACAGTGGCGATTTGATAATTGTTGATGGCAATAACGGTGTCGTCCTTGTTAATCCTGATGCCCAGACTCTGCTTAAATACCGCCAGCAGAAGGGGAAGTACGAGGAGTTTGAGCGCAGCCTGTTGCGCTATAAGACGCTACCGTCTGTGTCAGTTGACGGGTTTCAGGTAAAGTTGCTGGCTAATATTGAAATTGTTGAGGAACTTGATACTGTTCAGCATTACGGTGCTGACGGTATCGGGCTGTTTCGGACGGAGTTTCTCTATCTTAACAAGCAGACGCTGCCGAGCGAAGATGAACTTTTTCAAATATTCAAAAGGGCTGCTGAGCAACTCGCACCTAAACCGGTTACCGTGCGCACGATAGATATCGGTGGTGATAAATTTATGTCACAGCTTGATATGGCAGAGGAGATGAATCCGGCAATGGGGCTGCGCGCGATTCGGTTTTGTTTGAAGGAGATCTCCATTTTTCGGACGCAGCTTCGGGCAATTTTACGGGCCAGCGCATTCGGAAAAGTGAAAATAATGTTTCCGATGATTTCATGTGTGCAAGAGATGCGGCGGGTTAAGGAAATTTTAGACGATGTCATGGCTGAATTGTCACGGGAGGGTAAAGTATATGATCCGTATATTGAAATCGGTAGTATGATTGAAGTGCCTTCTTCAGGGATCATTGCAGATCTGCTGGCGCGGGAAGTAAACTTTTTTTCTATCGGAACCAATGACTTGATACAATACCTGCTTGCAATTGATCGTGTCAACGAGCAGGTTTCCTACCTGTACGAACCGCTGCACCCGGCCGTACTGCGTCTGCTGCGCAGCATTATAGATGCTGCGCACGCGCAAGGGATTCCGGTAGCAATGTGCGGTGAGATGGCCGGGGAGCCCTTGTATCTGCCGATTTTGCTTGGTCTGGGAATCGATGAACTCAGCATGACTCCGATCGCCCTTTTGGAGTCAAAAAAGATACTGCGTTCAATGGATTATCGCCAGTGTACCCGGATTGTTAACAAACTCTTCACTTTCAGCACTGCCGATGAAATTCGCGCATATGTTACCCGTGAGACAGCCGGCCTGCTGCCTGATTGAAAAATAATCTTGACAATTTCGGTTTTGAGGCTATAATAAAATGTTTATATATGTGTAATGTTTTGCATAGTTCTATTGCACATTAGGAGTATAAATCTTGAAAGGGGTGGGACCAATTCGCAGTTGTAGTTTGATGTGCTCGGAACCCGCTTTTTCTGTAGAGAAAAACTCATACAGGGAAAGAGGTGATATATATGCTGGACATAATTGTACGTGAGAAAGAACCGTTTGAATTTGCATTGCGGCGTTTTAAGAAACAGTGTGAAAAGGCCGGGATTTTAACTGAAGTTCGCAAACGGCAGTTTTTTGAAAAGCCGAGCCTTCGCAGGAAAAAGAAGGCCGAATCAGCCCGCAAGCGGGCGTTGAAAATGCTCTCACGGCGCTCATTTCAATAACAGGCATAATGCCTTGAGCGTTCAGGTTTGTATAGCATGATAGCCCGGCTGCATAGCTGTAGAAATTGACAGGCTACGCCCCGGACACGAGGTGTTCCGCAGTTGTGCAGCATTGCGTAGCTGTTTGGTATTTGACAAGGGATTAACGCTTTTTATGAAGATATAATGTCGGAATCCAGAGCAAATCTCATCCCCGAAGAAGCCATAAGATCTATCCGGGAATCATGTAGTATAGTCGATGTTATCTCCGATTATGTCAGCCTGAAAAAAACAGGGATTAATCATCGGGGTCTTTGTCCGTTTCACAGTGAAAAGACTCCATCGTTCTTTGTCAATGAAAACAGGCAGTCTTTTTACTGCTTTGGATGCAGTGAGCACGGCGATGTTTTCACGTTTCTGATGAAACGGGAAAACATGAGCTTCCTTGAAGCAGTTCGTCATCTGGCAAAGCGTTGTGGAATCGCGTTGCCCGAGCGCAAGCTTAGTCCACAAGAGGCTGCCCGACTGGAGGAGCGTGAAGAGTTTTTTGCAATTAATGCCGAAGCGGCCCGGATTTACGTTGAGCTGCTGCAGAAGGATTCTCGTGCCGAACGGGCGCGGCAGTACCTGGAAGGACGCGGCATAAGCGCTGAAACCATTGCAGTCTTTGAAATCGGTTTTGCGCCGGATGCCTGGGACACACTTGCAGGGCAACTGCGCGCCAAGGGGATTTCGCTGGAAAAGGCCGGTGAAATCGGACTACTTTCTTCCCGGAAGGCCGGCGGTTATTATGACCGGTTTAGAAACAGAATTATATTTCCGATTCGCAATAACGCACGGCAGGTTATCGGTTTCGGGGGTCGCATTATTGACGAGGGCGAGCCGAAATACTTAAATTCGCCCGAATCGCCGATATACAGCAAGCGCGGCAGTCTCTACGGGTTGCCGTTGGCGTCGCAGGAAATATCGCGGGAAAACAGGGCGTTGGTGGTCGAAGGGTATCTTGACGTCATCACGCTCCATCAGGCCGGCATCCCGAATGTGGTTGCCGCCCTGGGAACAGCCTTGAGCGAACAGCATATAGGGTTGCTGAGGCGCTATTCGAACAGCATTATTATGGTGTTTGATGCTGATGCAGCCGGTGAAAAGGCAATGGTTCGCAGCCTTGAGCCGTTTTTGGACGCTCAGCTGGCCCCGCGCTTCATACGTCTGCCGGAGGGAGATGATCCGGACAGTTTCGTTAAGCAGAACGGTACGGAAAAATTTAAGGACTACATGGATAATGCTGGCTTGGTGCTTGACTATGCTATTGAAAAAACGATACAAAATCATGCACTTGCCGATCCGGCCGGGAAAGTGGCGGCCTGTGACTCAGCGCTTGCCATACTGGGCAGGTTGAGTGATCCGCTTGAGAAGCAGCTCTATGTTCAACGGCTTGCCCAGCGCCTTGGTCTGCAGGAACAGCAGGTCAGCTCCCGCATACGCGGTAGTCGCTCAGGCAATGCGCCCGGGCCTGAAGCTCGGGAGTCGGAAAAACGTTCAGATTTTCATAAAAATGCCGAAAAATTAATTTTGCAGTTAATGATCGCGCATCCGGGAACAGCCGCCACAATCAGCCAGTCGGCGATTCTGGATGACTTTGCCGATCCGGCCCTTCAGCACTTGTGTCGGTATATTCTTGAAAATAGCCGCGACGGCGGCAAGTTCGATCTTGAAACACTCATGAATGACGTGCCGGATGCAACCGGGAAGAGACTGCTGGCCGAGGCGACTTATGGTGAGTCACTTGAAGGCCAGGTTCAAAAAATTCTCTCGGACTGTATTCGTGACATACGTCTTAAAAAAAATTCGCGAGCGCGCGAGCGCGTTACCGCATTGATGAAACAGGCTGAAGCATCCCGGGAAGAATCTGCTGCGCGGGAGCATCAGCGCGTGAATCAGGATCTGCTGCAGGAGAAGCGGCGGATACTGAACGCAACATTTGACGGTGAGCATGTTTGAAAGGAGCCGCATAGATGGCACGGAAACCCAAAGAAGATAAGGTGAAGCAGCTTATTGATATAGGTAAGGAAAAGGGTTTTCTTACTTATGATGAAGTCAATGCAGTTTTGCCGCCCAAAACTTCATCTCCTGAACAGATCGATGAGCTTATGAACATGTTCGGCGAGATGGATATTGAAATTGTTGATGCGGCCAAGGGCGTACGTGAGCCCGGCAAGACTGCCAAGAAGGAGAGTGTCCCGGCGAAGGCGGAGGAGAAAGACCTCTACGGGCGGATGAATGATCCGGTGCGCATGTATTTGAAGGAAATGGGCTCGGTTTCATTGTTATCTCGTGAGGAAGAGGTCTGTATTGCCAAGCGTATTGAAAAGGGTGAGGCAGAGGTTCTTGATGTTGTTTTGAATTCACCGATAACGGTTGAGGAAACGCTGAAGCTTGGTGTTGCGCTGGAGGCAGGCGAGTTGTCCATCCGTGAGATAAGTTCCGATATCGATGATGAAGAGAGTGAAATTGATGAGGAGGCCTATGTGGCTGGCTTCATGGCGCAGATTGAGCTTATCGGCCGACTGTATTATGAAAATGAAAAGATAACCGTTCGGCTGGCAACCAAAAAGGAACTGAGTGAAAAGCGCAAAAAGTTTCTGGGCAATCAGGTTGAAAAAAACAAGGTTGAACTGTTTGACACGTTAAAAAATCTCCCGATCAAGAAAAAATATCTTAATCGGGTAGTAGGCCGGTTGAGGGTTTTCTTGAAAGAGGTAGTGAGCCTTGAGCGTCGTATAACACGCTGCTGCCGTAAGGCTGGTCTTGATCCGACTGAGATTCGGCGTATGATCCGGCAGGGCAAGGACAACAAGAATGAGCAGCGTAAGATTAAGCGTAAATTTGGGCTGAAAGTTGAGGATCTGCAGGATCTGGATAAAGAGATTCGCAATTACACCAAGCAGATCCGCCAGATGGAGAAAGAATCAGGCCTGCCCGTGACCAGTCTCAAGGATGCACTTGGTTTCATTGAGCGTGGTGAGAAGAGAGCAAAAATTGCCAAGGATGAACTGGTCAGGTCCAATCTGCGCCTTGTGGTGAGCCTTGCCAAAAAATATACCAACCGCGGCCTGCAGTTTTTAGACTTGATCCAGGAAGGCAATATTGGCCTGATCAAGGCTGTTGAAAAATTTGAGTACCAGCGTGGATATAAATTCAGTACCTATGCAACCTGGTGGATCCGGCAGGCTATTACGCGTGCCATTGCTGACCAGGCCCGCACGATTAGAATTCCGGTACACATGATTGAGACTATCAACAAACTTATTCGTACCTCGCGTTATCTGGTGCAGGAAAATGGGCGCGAGCCCGTGCCCGAGGAAATTGCTGAAAAAATGGAGTTGCCGCTTGAAAAAGTGCGCAAGGTTTTGAAAATCGCCAAGGAACCCATTTCGCTTGAAACACCTATTGGCGAAGAAGAAGACAGCCATCTTGGTGATTTTATTGAGGATAAAAAGATTGCCAATCCTCTGGATTCGGTCACATATAAGAATTTATCCGACCAGACGCAGCGGGTACTGAGCACGCTGACGCCGCGCGAGGAGAAAGTGCTGCGTTTGCGCTTCGGTATTAACGAGCGTGCTGATCATACTCTGGAGGAGGTCGGTCGCGATTTTGACGTTACGCGTGAGCGTATCCGCCAGATTGAGGCCAAGGCCCTGAGAAAATTGCGGCACCCGATCCGTAACAAGAAGTTGAAGAGTTTTGTCGAATATTAAACCGTAGGTTGTTACGGGCTCATAGCTCAGCTGGTAGAGCTCCCGGCTCATAACCGGATGGTCCCAGGTTCGAACCCTGGTGAGCCCACCACATCTTTTGATGAGGGAAAACAATGTTTAGGACCGATAGTGTCTTTTATGGAGTAACAGCATCTGAACGCTGTCGTTTTAAAGCACCCCATTGCGCGGGTGCTTTTTTTATGCCTGGCCACCCAGCAGGGCAGGCTTAGTAACCAGATATATTCAAACACAGCCGGAAGGGTTGCTTTCCGGCAGGTATTAACAGTTAAAGGAGGTCGGTTTGAAAAAACAGATGGAATTGCTCTTCAGGCTACAGTCTATTGACTCAAACATCAAACGCTCTGAAACGCTTCAACGGCGGTTTGAGGGAGAAGTGAAAGGGCTTCAGGATGAGCTCGACAGTGAAACCAAAAAAAGCTCAGACGTCAAAGAGGAAGTTGATGGGCTGGTGAAAAAACACCGTGAGCATGAAGCGGCGTTGAAGGTGCTTGAAGACAAAAAGAGCAAGGTGCAGGAAAAAATGATGGCCATTAAGACCAACAAGGAATACTCGGCCGCCCAGCATGAAATTGCATCCATTGATCAGGCAATCAGCAAGCAGGAAGATGAGATTCTTCAGGCCATGGATACCGTCGACAATGCAAAGGAATTGATCTCCGGCGCGGAGGTCTCTTTCCAACAGGCTCAGCAACGTTTTGACGCCAAGAAACAGCAGGCCGAAACCGAGCTGAGTGATTATCTTGCCGATATTGAGAAGCAGAAAGGCGAGCGCGAAGCTCTGGTGCAGGAGATCAAGCCTGATATGCTGAGGACCTATCAACAGATTTACAAGGCCCGCAACGGTATGGCGGTCGCGCTGGTTGACAATGAACATTGTTTCGGCTGCAGCATGAAAATCCCCCCGCAGATTTATAATGAAGTCGTGCAGGGTGACAAGCTTCTTACCTGCCCGCACTGTAAGCGTATTTTGTATGTTGACCGCAGCGTGACTGATGCCGAGGAGAAATCCGCCTGTGATCAGTCTGGTTGAGGACTGCGGCCCTAGACTGTTCCGTGTTGAACAGTACCGGTTTCTCTAAAGCAGATTTTTTTAGTAGAGTTATAAATATTTCGGCCCCCTTTTTGTTATGCCGGTGAAAGCCTGTATCTATGAAATTTTAAAACATAGTGTCTGGGCCCCGGTTTTTAGCGGGGTCACGTTTCAAAAAATATCGGCTGCAATAAATTTGAAAGTATTCTAAAAACGTATGTTTAATGACAGGCGATCTTGCTCATCTGCGAGGCCGCCATTGCTAGCGGTTGTGTTGTCATGGCTACTCCCATGTTCAAACAGTATCAGTCGATTCGCACTACGCTCAGCGAAGATACCGTGCTGTTTTTTCGCATGGGCGATTTTTATGAGATGTTTTTTGAAGATGCCCAGCGGGCAGCGGCAATTCTTGATATCACCCTGACCGCCCGCGACGGCGGGGATGCCGGCAAGGTGTCCATGTGCGGTGTTCCCTATCATGCCGCCCAAGGCTATATCAACCGGCTGAACCGTGCTGGTTTAAAAGTTGCCGTGTGCGAGCAGGTGGAAGACCCGGCCCAGACCAAGGGACTGGTGAAGCGCGAAGTTGTGCGTATGGTATCGCCTGGCACCAATCTTGAAGATGATACCGACAGTACCGGATCGTATAATTATATCGTTGCTGTTTGCAAACACAAAACACGTTGGGGCTGTGCGGCACTTGATCTGGGTACCGGTAATTTTGTACTGTGTGAGTACGATTCTCCCACCGATATTGCCGATGAGCTGTTGCGGCTGAGGCCCAGTGAGCTGATCATGGCCGATACTGCTGAGCATGAAGCTCTGGCAGGGGTGCTGCGTGAGCTGCGTCCGGTTATGAATGAATATGAAAACTGGATTTTCGACTCCTCCCAGGCAGGCAAACGGATATGCGAGCAATTCCAGGTACAGTCACTTGCGAGTTTTGGAATTGAGTCCATGACAGCAGCCCTGGGCTGTGCCGGTGCTCTTCTTTATTATTTACAGGACAATATGCACACCGCGCTTGATCATCTCAGGGCTCCGCGCGCCTTGCAGCACAGCCGTCACATGCAGCTTGACCGTCAGACCATACGCAACCTTGAACTACTGGCCCCGGCTTCGGGAGAGCGGCACGCACCCACCCTGTTCAGTATTCTCAATCATACCCTGACTCCTATGGGCGCTCGTTTGCTGGGTAACTGGCTCCTTCGTCCTTTGCTGAATGCTGCTGAAATACGCGATCGCCTTGACGCTATTGAGGCCTTGACGTGCAAGCAGGATACTTTGCAGCAGGTTCGACGCCTTCTTCAGCCAATAAAGGATTTGGAGCGGTTGCTAGGGCGCATAAACTGCGGTACTCCCTCGGCCAGAAATCTTGTGGCGTTATCGGTTTCACTCAGATCCGTGCCGGGTTTAAAAGAAGCCGCAATAGGTCTTGATTCTGTTTTGCTGCGTCGCCAATTTGAGAGCATGCACGAACTCAGCGATTTGGCTGATTTGATTGAGAATGCCATTGTTGAACAGCCTCCGGTGGGAGTGCGCGACGGTGGTGTTGTGTGCGCGGGCTATTCACCTGAGCTGGATGAACTGCGCGGTATTTCAACCAATGCAAAGGGCTGGATCTCCGAGTTGCAAAAAAAAGAAGCCGGGAGAACCGGCATTAAATCTCTCAAGATAAAATATAACAGGGTCTTCGGCTACTATATCGATGTCACCAACGCGAACCTGCACCTGGTGCCGGAGGACTATATCCGCAAGCAGACCTTGGTCAACTCAGAACGTTTTATCGTGCCTGAATTAAAATCTTATGAGGAAAAAATTCTTGGCGCGGATCAAAAAGCCAATGAACTGGAGCTGCGTATTTATGAACAGGTACGCGCTTCAGTACTAGAGTGCATTGCTGCTATTCAGCAGACCGCCGATGCGGTCGCGGTTCTGGATGTGCTGGCATCACAGGCTGTGTGCGCGCTTGCAAACAATTACTGCAAGCCCGAAATAACCGAGAGTTCAACTATTCATATAGTCGGCGGGCGGCATCCGGTGGTGGAACAGGCGCTTGAGAAAGGAGCGTTTGTTGATAATGACGTGCAGCTCGATACTGTCAATAATCAACTCCTGATTATTACGGGCCCTAACATGGCCGGTAAATCAACCTTTATCCGGCAGGTGGCCCAGATTACGCTTATGGCGCAGATGGGCTGCTTTGTGCCGGCCCGCATGGCTCGCATGGGGGTCGTTGACCGTGTTTTTTCACGCATTGGCGCAGCTGACAACATCACCCGCGGCGAGAGTACCTTCATGGTCGAGATGACCGAAACCGCCAATATCCTGCACAATGCAACATCGCGCAGCCTGCTGGTGTTTGATGAGATCGGGCGCGGCACCTCCACTTTTGACGGGGTCAGCATTGCCTGGTCAGTGTGTGAATATTTGAGTCGGCAGAATTTTGCGCCCAAGTGCCTCTTTGCCACGCATTACCATGAGCTTACCGAACTGGCCGATCACCGCCCCGGAATCAGGAACTACACGATTACGGTCAAGGAAATTGAAGATCGGATTTTGTTTTTGCGTAAGGTTGAGCCCGGCAGTGCTGATCGCAGCTACGGTATTCACGTTGGCAAGCTGGCCGGTTTGCCCAGCGAGATCATTCAGCGTGCTGAAGAGGTACTGCTCTGTCTTGAGGAAGAAAAGATTTCCGAGGAATCAATCAGCCAGATATTGAAGAAGAAAAAAGCTTCCGGATCGGTCTACGACCTGCCGTTGTTTCAGCCCTTGAAGGGCGACAACGGAGAGGATCCCGACGAGCTCGTGCGAAAGGCCCTTGCCGATCATCCGGTCTTTAAAACCCTAACCGACCTTGATATCAACACGCTTACCCCCCTTGAGGCTTTGACAGCCCTGTCTGACCTTAAAAAACAGCTCGACGAAGAAGACTCGCCCGTAGCGCCTGAACAGTCCTGATCTTTCACCTGTCTATTGCTGGATTGTGCTTTGGTGCCGAAGAGAAGATTGGCTCAGCAATAAGTAAAATCAATAAATTACTGTATTAGCTAAGTTTTTTAACGAGAAAAAGCGAGCAACTGTACCGCTTTGGCTGCATAATCGCATATTTGCACATATTACTTAAGTAAGACTCAGAAGCGGGGAATTCCTACTTATAGATGGCTCTATTATATGGGAGGTTTACTCCCTGAACCTTACCTGACACAGTCCTTTGCCGTGCCTTTTTCATCAACGCTCACCACCATGGCTCTTTACCACAGCAGCTTAGGTGGTTTGAAACCTGCTCCTGCAAGCTGGTTCCGAGGGGCCTCACTTCATCTCTTGTGCAGCCTCATGGCACACTTACTCGTGGTTATGTGAAAAAGACAGAGTCTGTTATGACCCTGCCTTTTATCCTAAATAATCATCTACCACAGTGAACTAGGCAGCCCATTCCATGAAAAAACCCTTTTCTGACAAAGGCCTACCACATTGTAGAGGGGGCCATTTTTGAGTGCACAATTATCACGGTTGTGAAAGCTATTACCCCGGGCCGCCTATCAGACGATCGAGACTATTTGTTGCTTATTTTATTGGCCCAGTGATCGGCTATTGTTTTTGCAGCATCACGGCCACCAAGGCCGAAGGCCAGCGCTGCAGCCGCGGCGACTCCTCCAATGATAAAACCGAAGGCCATATTGACGATATTGTCCGCCAAGCCCATGGCTTTCAATCCCATGGCCAGAACCAACCCCAGAATGGCGATTCGTGCAATATTGGCCACGACACTGCTTCCGCTTTGTGACAGTTTTTTGTATGCCATCGTTCCAAGAAAATTACCGATGACTAGAATCAGCGCGCCGATAAGCAGGCCACCACCAAATTCCAACACCCGTGCAAAGATTACTGAAATCACTTCGATGCCCAAGGTATTTACAGCTGCGGTGGCTGCTGTCAACATAGAGAAAAACATTATAGCCCCGCCAATTAATTTGGTTGGCGTAAATTTCTCAGTAAACAGGCTGTCTATACCGAGCTTGACCGGTAACGCGTCGATCTTAATACCTTCCAACAATCCGGTTAGCATGTAGACCACGAACTTTGCAACAAAATAGGTAACCAGCAGGATGATACCCGCGCCGATGATACTGGGTATCGCCGCCAATAGTTTATTGATCATATCCGAAGCCGGAACTGAGATGGAGGGGATGTCCAGCACACCTAAAGCCGTGACCACGATTGGTAGCAAGATGCCACCAAATATAAAAGCGCTACCGAACTTGGAAACCTTTATTTCTTCGTTGCCGGTTTTTTTTGCAAGCTGGTTGTCAACCTTTTGTAGTGCAACACCCGCTAGCTCAGCAACGATTTTAGCGATTACCCAACCTGCGTAACCGATAATACCTGCTCCAATGATGCGCGGTATTGCATCCAGGAATTGATCAACCATATTTCTCAACGGCGCCAGCACATCGGTCAACCCAAAGTGTTGAAGCACCGCCACCAGGACAAAGATGGTCAGAATGGCTTTGATCAAAGAGCCGATGGGTTGAACTAGCTTGGCTTTCTGTAAGAAATCCATCTTAGTAAGTATTCTTTGCAGGATGCCAGCGATAATTTTGATAATGATCAAACCGACAAAGAGAATAAC
>Ga0208648_1001469_pt1 | contig 18989 bp, 17 predicted proteins | sample AntAceMetag02UKL_FD_184772 | JGI IMG/M metagenome (GOLD analysis project Ga0208648, IMG submission 184772) | Saline lake microbial communities from Ace Lake, Antarctica - Antarctic Ace Lake Metagenome 02UKL (SPAdes) (version 2) | ecosystem: Environmental > Aquatic > Non-marine Saline and...
AGGCGGTTCTGGGCCCGGGGATACTTCTCAACCACCTCCGGCAATGTCACCGACGACATCATCACGCAGTATCTGGAATTACATTCCTCCAAATGATGCTACCGGCGTCAGCCGGTAGTCCTTCACTGAATGAATTCGATTATTAACTCTTGTCACATTCCCTGAATTCAGTCTTATGCAAATATGAACCCACACTCCGCTGACAACATCCTGTGGCAATCGCTTTGCACGCAACATGTTCCCACAACCAATCTTGATGGGGATATTTCAGTGGATCTGGTCATCGTCGGCGGTGGCTTTACCGGCTGTTCAGCAGCATTGCGCGCGGCAGAATTGGGACTGGATACCTGCCTTCTCGAAGCGGAGTTCATTGGACATGGCGGGTCCGGGCGCAATGTTGGTCTGGTCAATGCCGGCCTGTGGACGCCGCCTGACGAGGTCGAGAAAAAATTGGGGAAGGGGCCGGGTACAATACTCAATGACCTGCTGGCAAAGGCACCGGATCTGGTTTTCAATCTCATTGAGAAACATGCGATCAAATGCGAGCCTCTGCGCAATGGCACATTGCACTGCGCCCATTCGCCCGGCGGATTGAGAGACCTCGAAAATCGTTTCAAACAGCAGCGACGCCGCAAGGCGCCTGTTGCTCTGCTTGATGCCCGGCAGACGGAATACCGCACCGGATCGTCACTCTATTATGGCGCATTGTATGATGCCCGGGCCGGCACCATACAGCCAATGGCCTATTGCATCGGACTTGCCCTCGCGGCACAGCGGGCAGGTGCGCGCCTGTACACACACAGTATTGCGAAGGAAATCAGCAGACAAAACGATACATGGGTTGTGCGCACAGCGCGTGGCACGGTCAGGGCTCGGGCGCTTCTGCTGGCGACCAACGGATACCATCGGCAAGCCGCAGGCGTCGCTGCACCCCACATTGTGCCAGCGCATTACTTCCAACTGGCCACGCAACCGCTGACACAGACGCGTCTGGCCTCAATCCTGCCGGGCATGGAGGGATGTTGGGATACGGCGACCGTCATGTCTTCGTTCCGGCGGGATGAAGCAGGCCGCATACTCATCGGTGCAATCGGTTCGCTGAGCCATTCTGCCTCTGTGATTCACCAGAAATGGGCCGTGCGCAAATTGGCGCAGCTTTTCCCGGACTTGGCAGGCACACCACTTGAATATGCCTGGCATGGTCGCATTGCCATGACCTCTGATCATCTTCCCAGAATCGTTCGTCTCGGGCCAAATGCCCTGTCAATCTATGGCTATTCCGGCAGGGGTATCGGGCCGGGGACATTATTTGGAGCTTGTGCGGCTTCGTTTCTGGCCGGAAAGGGTGACGTGTTGCCAATCGAGCCGGTTGAAAAGCATATGGAGCCATTCAGTCGAACAAGAATGACCTATTATGAAGCAGGGGCATGTCTGGCGCACCTGGTGGGATGAAATGATGGCTTTTCGATTGTTTCTGTCTTTGCCAAAGCGTTCTACTGGAACAGTTGAAAGGCGATCCCGGATCCAACGGCCCCGGCCAGCCCCAGCCCAAGATAGGTCGCAAAAACCCCGCGTTTGACCAGCGACCAGACCGCAGCCATTGCCGGAACTGAGCTGACCGCTCCGGCAACCATGAAGGACATGGCCGCTCCAGGACTCATCCCCTGGTCAATCAGGCCGGCAAGCAGGGGTGGCGCGACATAGCCGTTCAGGTAGGCAGGCATGCCGACGACGGCGGCAATAGCGATGGGGAGAAATCCGTCTCCGCCAACTGCCGAGACAATAAGAGAGGCGGGAACATAGGTGACCAACAGCGCTTCCAGGACATAGGCAAAGGCAAGCCATTTGCCCAGAAACAAGGCGTTTGAGACGAATTGATCGCGGAAGACATCGCGTCTTGCATCGTCCTGCCAGAAGGACCACAAGGGTTTGCCTGTGAAGGGTGACGGGCCGCATCCGCAGCCCGTGACGCTGGTTTGCCGCAATGGGGCGCCAAACAGACCGCGGCTCATGAGGATTTTTACTGAAAACCCGCCAAACAATCCCAGCATGACAGCCGCGAGAGCCTTGCCCAGGGCAAATGGCCAGCCAAGGGCGCTGGCGGTGATGATCAGCGTTGCCGGATCGACCAGTGGCGAGGAAAGCCAGAAGGCCATGACCGCGGACAGCGGTGCGCCAAGCGCCAGCAACCCGGCAATAAAGGGGATGACCTCGCACGAACAGAATGGAGCCAGACCACCAAGCAGTGCTGCAAAGAAGATCATGCGTGTTTCGCGGCCTTTGAAGGCGCCTGCAATATAGGCTTCTGCACCCGCTGCTTTGAGCCAGGCAATCATCAGCACTGCGACGAGGATATAGGGGAGTGTTCCGATAAACGCCTTGATGGCGAATTCGCTCACCGCAACAGTGTTCGACCGGTCCAGAAAAAAGACAAGAATTGGTACGGCAATGACAATGGACCAGGGCGTTGCCAGCCATTGTCCGATTTGCCGGCGATCAACAGCAATTTCGCGATGAATATCAGTCATGAATTTTCCTCAAAATATTTCAGCGCCAATTCACACAGGATTATATAACTAGAAAACTAGATATATCGATATTAACTGATTGTCAATTGCTGGACCCCTTCGCCGTTCCGGCGGGCATGTGACCAATAAAAATGGACTGAATGCGACATTCAAATAGCCCGAATCGTGTCGCAAAACCGCGAGCATTTCGAAACATCCCGGAATAAAATAATTTGGGTATTTTGGGAGGAATGTTTGTGTTTGAATTGACAACAAGTGCACGTCTGCGGCGCTCACCCTACTTTGCGACGACCGTGGCAGAGGGCGCGAACAGTTTTACCACATACAATCATATGTTGATGCCCACCGGCTATGGAAATGCGGAGCTGGAATATTGGCGGCTGATCAATGGCGTGTCCATGTGGGACGTCTCCGTTGAGCGCCAGATTGAAATATCGGGCCCGGATGCAGCGCGTCTGGTGCAGGTCCTGTCACCGCGCAAATTGGACAGGTTTGTCGTCGGTCAGGGGAAATATGTGCCTCTGTGCAATCATGCGGGAACATTGATCAACGATCCGATCATTCTCAAGCTGGGCGATGACCGGTTCTGGCTGTCGATAGCCGACTCCAGCATCCTGTTTTGGGCCAGGGCCATTGCTGCAGAGCGCGGCCTGCAGGCTAACATAGTGGAGGCCGATGTTTCGCCTCTCGCAATCCAGGGCCCTCTGGCAGCAAATGTTGTTGCCGCGATTTTCGGCGATTGGGTGCACGATCTCAAATATTTCTGGTTCAGGAATGCTGAAATCGAAGGTATTCCGGTCATGGTTGCCCGATCCGGCTGGTCAAAGCAGGGTGGTTTTGAGCTTTACCTGATGGACGGCAACAGGGGGGCGGACCTGTGGAATATTGTGCGCGAAGCCGGTCGCCCTTTTGACATTGGGCCGGGAAATCCCAACGCTTGCGAGCGCATCGAAAGTGGGCTGCTGTCCTGGGGCGGCGACACGGACGATGCCACAAACCCATTTGAAGTGCGCCTGGGAAATTTTGTTGATCTCGATCTTGATGACAGCATTGTCGGCATAAAGGCTTTGCGCGCCATCCAGGCTGAAGGCCCCAGACGGCATCAGCTAGGCGTGGTCCTGAAGGATGACGTTCCATTCGAAACCCATTCTGTCTGGTACAGCATTATGGTCGGGGACCAGAAGGTCGGTGATATGACCAACGGTGTCTGGTCAAGGCGTATGGAGCGCAACATCGGCTTTGCACTGGTCAGCCGTGTGCTTGATGTGGGCGATGACGTCACCATCATGCGCGAAGGCCAACCCGTTCACGGAACGCTGGTGGATTTGCCGTTTTTCTGACAATCATTAAAGATGTCCGTAGGAACTTGAAGGTCTGTCGTGCGATCTATAGCACCTCAAGGCACTGGTTAAGCTGTCGGATAAGGGCTCGATATGCGCTGATGGATGGTTCTGGAGTGTTAAAGTCTGTCCGATGACCCGGCGGTTGTCGGTCAGCACCTCTGGAAAAGGTGCTGGAAACGATCTTTAACGGGTCCCACACGTGGAGACTGAGATATGCTGACTGTTCTTGGGCGCCGCACGTCCTTCAATGTGCAAAAGGTGACCTGGCTGCTGGACGAAATCGATCTGCCTTTCAGGCATATTGAGCTTGGAGGCAAATTCGGTGGTCTGGATACGCCCGAGTTTCGCATGCACAACCCCCACGGCAAGGTCCCCGTTCTCAAGGACGGCGACCATGTGGTATGGGAATCCCATGCCATCCTGCGTTTTCTTGCCGCCAAATATGCGGCGGATCGCTTCTGGAGCGATGATCCGGCGATACGATCCCCTGTCGATCAATGGATGGACTGGTCATTGTCTACATTGCAGCACGATTTCCTGAGCGGCGTTTTCTGGGGGTATTATCGAACGCCGCAGGAGGAGCGTGATTGGCCGACCATCAATAGAAGCATCGAAAAATGCACAGGGCACTTCCGGTTGCTTGATACCATGCTTTCAGATCGCGAAAACCTGCTGGGCGCGACGTTGTCTCTGGCCGATATCGTGATCGGTGCGCATCTTTACCGATACTATAATCTGGACCTCGAAAGACCGGCCCTGCCTCATCTTGATGACTGGTATGAACGATTGCGCAAACGGCCAGCCTACCTGAGGAATGTCATGATACCCTTTGATGATCTCTTTGGAAAATTGTCATTTTAGATGAGTTTCACCAAAAGCATTGTTGCGATATCAGATGTGAAGTGCCCGTGCACAATAGCAAAATTGCAGGGTGCCGTAGCAAAATTGCACGGTGCCGGAGCAAAATTGCAAGGTGCTAGGCGAAGACCTGTCAAGCGATTCGACATCGGGTCGGATTCGGCGCCATTGCGAATTTTGGCGTCGAAAATCAGCGCAAAAGTTCAGTAATTCATCTGTTTTGGTCCTCAGTCAGCAACCATTTTTGGTAATAAAAGCCCGGAGAATGGCTTGGTAACGATGTAAAACGAATAGTCTGGATTTCGCAGCGGCTTCGTGTCTATACTCTCACCAAGGCTCGTTCCCTCACAATGCGGGCCAAAATAAAAGGGAGTTATCTATGTCATTTCGCCGGAGTCTATTGGGAGCAACGCTCCTTGCCAGCATGTTCGCGACGCCTTCACTGGCTGAAAATACGTTTAACTTTGCCTTTCAGGGCACATTGCAATCACTTGATCCCTATTCTCTCAATGAGACCTTCTCGCTCGGTACATTGGGCAATGTCTATGAGGGACTGACCGCACGTGATCAAAACCTAGCGATTATACCGGGTCTGGCTGAAAGCTGGGAAGTGATCACGCCGACCCAGTGGCGCTTTCACCTGCGCAAGGGTGTGAAATTTCACAATGGCAACGATTTCACAGCCGCTGATGTGGTGTTTTCCGCAGACCGTGTCCGTTCGGAAGGGTCCGACCTCAAAACCCGCATCCCCGCCGACGCCAAATTTGTCGCTGTCGACGATCATACTGTTGATGTGATGCTGTCATCGCCCAACCCAATTTTGCACTATGAGTGGGACAGCTGGGTCATTATCGACAAGGAATGGGCCGAGGCCAATGATTCGGTGCGCGTCACCTCTGCCTCCGACCAGTCGGCAACGACCATTTCACTGCAGTCAAACGGCACCGGACCGTTCAAGATCACCAGCCATAACGGTGGTGTGAATACAACGTTCGAATCCAATACGGATTGGTGGAATGCCGCCAACAAGCAATACAATATCGACAAGGTGGAATTCGCGACGGTTTCCTCTGATCCAACGCGGGTCGCAGCCTTGCTGTCCGGGGATATGGATCTCGTCTATCCGGTTCCTGTACAGGATATCAATCGGGTTAATTCCAACGCTACGACAACAACTTTGATCGGCCCTGAATTGCGAACGATCTTTCTGGGCATGGATCAGATGCGTGACGAATTGCTCTATTCCAATGTGAAAGGCAAGAACCCCTTCAAGGATGTACGGGTTCGCAAGGCCTTCTATCAGGCCATCGACATTGAAGCGATCAAGTCAAAGGTCATGCGCAACCTGTCGGAGCCTGCAGCGCTGCTGATTTCTCCCTTCATGTTTGCAAACGCCGACCAGTTCAGCCGGCCGGCCTATGATCCCGACGCTTCCAAGGCCCTGCTGGCCGAAGCCGGCTATCCCGACGGGTTTGAAGTCGGCATGGACTGTCCCAATGACCGTTACGTCAATGACGAAGCAATCTGTCAGGCCGTAGCGTCCATGCTTGCCCGGGTTGGTGTGAAGGTCAATCTCAATGCCCAGCCGAAAGCCCAGTATTTCGGCAAGGTGCTGGCATCGAACGGATTTGATACGTCCTTCTACCTGTTGGGCTGGACACCAGGGTCCTTCGATTCCTGGAATATCCTTGCCAATATTGTGGGTTGTCGTGATGAAGCCGGCAATGGCGGCATGTTCAATCTCGGTGGTTACTGCAACAAGGAAGTTGATGCTCTGGCAGCAAAGGTTCTGGAAGAAAATGATCCGGTCAAACGTCTTGATCTGATTACGCAGGCCTATCGGATCACGGATGATGAAGTCTCACACATTCCTCTGCATCAGCAGGGGTTGGCATGGGGTGTATCCGAAGATGTGGACGTCGCACAGCGCGCAGACAATGTGCTGATGTTCTATCACGTCAATAAAAAACAGTAGAGTATTTCCGGGCCCCTGAGCGCCATTGGCGCGCGGGGGCCCGGAGAACCAATCATGCTGGCATTCATAATCCGACGTCTTGTTCAATCCGTGGTGGTGATGCTGGTTGTCAGTCTCATCGCCTTCGTCATGTTCCGTTTTATCGGTGACCCGGTTGACCAGATGGTCGGGCTCGAGACGACCGTGCAGGAGCGTGAACTTCTGCGCCAGCAACTTGGCCTGAACGATGCCTTGCCCCTCCAGTTTTGGCATTTTGTATCAAAAGCCGCGCAGGGTGACCTGGGTATTTCCTATCAGTTCAAACGACCCGTTGCCGACCTGATCGGCAGCCGATTGCCGGCTACCTTGGAATTGTCCTTTGTTTCGGCCCTGTTTGCCCTTTTGATGGGGATTCCGATGGGGGTGTATACCGCCCTTAATCGTGAGAGCGTTTTGTCAAAGCTGTTTCTGACGATTTCACTGATCGGCATTTCTCTGCCGACATTCCTCATTGGTATCCTGCTGATTTTCGTCTTTTCCGTCTATCTGCAATGGCTTCCCAGCTTTGGCCGCGGCAAGGTGGTTGATCTTGGCTGGTGGTCAACAGGCTTCCTGACAGTATCGGGATTGAAGGCATTGATCCTGCCGTCGATTACCCTTGGTTTGTTCCAGATGACACTGATCATGCGACTGGTGCGTTCCGAAATGATGGAAGTCCTGCGCACTGACTTTATCAAATTCGCGCGGGCACGCGGGTTGACGAACCGCGCCATCAATTTTGGTCATGCCCTGAAAAATACGATGATCCCGGTGATCACGATCACCGGTTTGCAGATGGGTGCGATCATTGCTTTTGCCATCATTACCGAAACTGTGTTCCAGTGGCCCGGCATGGGGCTTTTGTTCCTGCAGGCAGTGCAAAATGTCGACATTCCAATCATGGCGGCCTACCTGTTATTGATCGCTCTCCTGTTTGTCATCATCAACCTGATTGTTGATCTGCTTTATGTGATGGTCGACCCACGCATCCGTATTGAAGGAGCTGAGGCATGACCATGGATTCGGAAAGGCTCAAGCCTCCGGGTTTATGGGCCAGGGTTTTTGACTCTGACATCTGGTATTCCTTCACGCGCTCGAAGGTCATCATGGCGGCGGCAATCGTCACATTTTTGATATTCCTGGGGGCTTTGTTTGCGCCGTTGATTGCCCCGCACGATCCCTTCGACATGGCCAGCCTCTATCTGATGGATTCCCTGACGCCGCCGATGTGGGAAGCGGGTGGCAATCCGGTCTATCCGCTGGGAACAGATGATCAGGGCCGTGATATTCTCTCTGCCATTCTTTATGGCTCGCGAATCTCGCTGGCTGTGGGGTTTGCCTCGGTCGCTTTTGCCGCCATCCTGGGTATTTCTCTAGGGCTTCTGGCCGGTTACATGGGCGGCCGGGTCGATTCCATCATCATGCGGATTGCCGATGTGCAACTGACATTTCCTTCGATCCTCATTGCTCTGCTGATTGACGGATCTGTGAGAAGCGTGTTTGGCGGCATTGACCGCGAGCAATCGGCCTTTTACGTGCTCGTCTTCTCCATCGGGCTGTCGTTCTGGGTGCAATATGCACGCACCGTTCGCTCCTCCACACTGGTGGAAAAAGATAAGGAATATGTCCAGGCCGCCCGCCTGATCGGCCTGCATCCCCTTCGTATCATGGCCAGCCATGTGTTGCCGAATGTCATGGGACCGGTGCTGGTTATCGCAACGATCAATCTGGCGCTGGCCATTATAACCGAGGCAACCCTGTCCTTTCTGGGTGTTGGCATTCCATCGACACAACCTTCTCTTGGAACATTGATCCGCATCGGCAATGATTTTCTGTTCTCGGGCGAATGGTGGATTGCCGCATTCCCCGGGGCGGCTCTCGCCATTCTTGTTCTGGCCGTCAATCTGCTGGGTGACTGGCTGCGCGATGCGCTCAATCCGCGGTTAAGGTGATCCGATGAGTGACGCACTGCTTTCCGTTCGCGATCTGGTGGTTGAGTTTCCCACACGCAAGGGCATATTGACTGCGGTCGACCGTGTCAGTTTTGACATTGCCCGCGGCGAAGTGCTGGGTGTTGTTGGTGAATCCGGTGCGGGTAAGTCGATGACAGGATCAGCCATTATCGGTTTGATCGAGCCCCCTGGCCACATTGCCGGAGGTACCATCAGCATTGCCGGTCAAAGGATTGACAATCTGCCCTATGAGGCCATGCGCCGTGTGCGTGGCAAGCGCATTGGCATGGTCTTTCAGGATCCGCTGACATCACTCAACCCGATCTATACGATTGCGGAGCAATTGATCGAGACAATCCGCACCCATATGGATCTAAACGAGCGCCAGGCCCGCGACCGGGCGATAGGATTGCTCGACCAGGTGGGCATCCCGGCCGCTTCGCGGCGCATTGATGATTACCCACACCAGTTTTCCGGCGGCATGAGACAGCGCGTGGTGATTGCGCTGGCGCTGTGCGTGGAGCCTGAACTGATCATTGCCGATGAGCCGACAACGGCTCTGGATGTCTCTGTCCAGTCGCAAATCATCGATGTGCTCAAACGCATGTGTGCTGACCACGGCACGGCCATCATGCTGATCACCCATGATATGGGTGTGATTGCAGAGGCTGCCGACCGCGTGGTGGTCATGTACGCTGGACGGGTCGCCGAGATCGGCGCGGTCCGTGATGTGATCAAGGATGCCAAACACCCCTATACGAAGGGGCTGATGGGGTCGATTCCCACCTTGATGCAGGATTCGGATCGACTGACTCAGATTCCCGGTACCATGCCGCGACTGACCGATATTCCGCCCGGTTGCGCCTTCAGCAAACGTTGCCCTGAGGCTTTTGATCGTTGCTTCGTTGAACAGCCCGATTGCAGGCCCTATCAGGGACGCGACGTCGCTTGCCTGTTGTATGACGAAGGGAAGCCGCAGTGACGGATGTGCTCGTCGGAATTGAAAACCTGAGTCGCGATTTTGACGTCTCCAAGCCCTGGCTCAACCGGGTACTGGAAAACGAAGAAAAGAAATACGTGACGGCGGTCAATGATGTTTCCTTTGAAATTCGCCGCGGCGAGACTTTTGCCCTTGTTGGAGAATCCGGATCCGGAAAATCCACCATCGCCAAGTTGATTGTCGGATTGATCAGACCGACTGGCGGCCAGATTCTGTTTGACGGAACGAACGTGGCAACCAGGGGAAGCGCCTCGATGCGCCAGCTGCGAAGCCGTTTCCAGATGATTTTCCAGGATCCTTTCGCCAGCCTCAATCCGCGCTGGCGGGTCAAGGACATTATCGCCGAGCCCTTGCGTACCTTTGGCGTGGTCGAGGGCAGGGCGGCCTGGGAAAAACGGGTCGATGAACTTTTGGAAACCGTAGGCCTGTCGGCCAAGGACGGTGCCAAATACCCGCATGAGTTTTCTGGCGGGCAGCGCCAGCGTGTTGCTATTGCCAGAGCGCTTTCGGCCCAGCCGGAATTTATCGTCTGCGATGAACCCACGTCTGCCCTGGATGTGTCCGTGCAGGCGCAAATCCTCAACCTCATGCGCGATCTGCAGGACGAGTTTGGCCTGACCTATCTTTTCATCAGCCATGACCTGTCGGTCGTGCGCCACATGGCAAGCCGCATCGGCGTGCTGTATCTGGGCCGTCTGGTCGAAGTGGCAGAGGGAAAGACATTGTTCAGGGAACCCAAGCATCCCTATACGAAAATGCTGCTGGACGCCGTGCCGGATCTGGAGATGACCGGTCGTTCGCGCCAGCCGGTTGAAGGTGAAATACCCAATCCGATCGATCCGCCAAGCGGCTGCACCTATCATCCCAGATGCCCCCTTGCCAATGACCGGTGCAAAAGGGAAGTTCCTGTCCTCAAGCTGCATGAAAACAGCAAAGCGGCCTGCTTTGCGCTCGAAGAAGGGCGTGGTTGATAAATCCTTGAGAAAATCTGATTTTTCATTGATCCGGTCTGCAAGCTTTTTCCTGATTTTCATCGCGCGGACCTGACGCCTCAACTGGATGCATAACAGAATTTGCTTTTCGCAATGGATGCCTGTTCACTTTCCCCAGGTGAAGCATCGCCCTCAATGCCATGTTCATGATTGATACCCAGATGCTTGCGGTCCATCGCCGACCCATCGCTGACCCAGCGCTGACCCTGGGCGGTGTGATCGGATGCAAGTGGCAAATGGGGTGTCGGTTTAAAAATTTGAAGAGTTTGTTGACACTCAGGCGGTTCTTGGAAAAGATATGAATACGTATTCAAAATTTAACTCGAAGCGCTTGAAGGTCGCTACGGCAGCAGGGAAATCAAAAACAGGCATGAGGGATCCAGACATAATTCAGCCGCCCTTGAGTAATTGCAGACACGGGGGAGGCGGCACAACGCAACCCCGTTGGCGCGTGATTGCGGTAATAGGCATCTGGCGCAATACGGTTTCCACCTGCGGGGTTTGGCAGCAGTTGTCTGTTTCCTCCGCGCAGGGATCATCGGCCCTGGATTGTTCAGTGGCCCGGATAGGATGACAAACACATTGTATGGCGGAGCGCTGATGCGGCCGGCCTCGCCTGCCGGGGTTCCTGTGCCAGGGGTAAGCGGCTTCCAGACGATCGCAGAAACTGACCTGCGAGATCAAGACCAATTAACACGCAACAGACAAGACGCGTCCACTTATACAAGAGCATGGAGTCTCACATGACCGTTACATATCTCAAGCGAGGAAAACCGGAAAACGAGCGTTCGGATGACGATGCCAAGGTGCGTTCGTTGGTTGAAGCGACGCTTCGGGATATCGATACGCGCGGTGATGCCGCAGTACGCGACCTGTCGGAAAAATTTGACAAGTTTTCTCCCCCGGCGTTCCGTTTGTCGTCTTCCGATATCGATGCGCTCATGCAGAAGGTATCGACGCGCGACATGGAAGACATCCGCTTTGCGCAGAAGCAGGTTCGCCGTTTTGCCGAGGCGCAGCGGGCCTCGATGACCGATATCGAGATTGAGACCCTCCCTGGTGTCATTCTCGGGCACAAGAACATTCCGGTCCAGTCCGTCGGCTGCTACATTCCTGGCGGCAAGTTCCCGATGGTTGCCTCCGCCCACATGTCGGTCCTTACCGCGAATGTTGCCGGCGTTCCGCGGATTGCCGCAGCCACGCCACCTTTCAAGGGCGCGCCGAACCCGGCAGTGATCGCGGCAATGCATCTGGGCGGCGCCCATGAGATCTATGTTCTCGGAGGCATCCAGGCCATTGGTGCGATGGCGATCGGCACGGCAACGATCGAGCCCGTGCATATGCTTGTCGGCCCCGGCAACGCTTACGTCGCCGAGGCCAAGCGGCAACTCTTCGGCCGCGTCGGAATTGACCTGTTCGCCGGCCCGACCGAAACCATGGTGATCGCCGACGACACCGTCGACGCGGAGATCTGTGCGACCGATCTGTTGGGGCAGGCCGAGCACGGCTACAATTCGCCGGCGGTTCTGCTGACGAATTCCCGTAAACTGGCCGAGGCGACGATCGACGAGATTGCACGCCTTCTTGAAATCTTGCCGACGGCCAACACGGCACGCGTCAGTTGGGACGATTATGGCGAAGTCATCCTTTGCGACACTTATGACGAGATGCTTGGAGTGGCCAATGACATTGCTTCGGAGCATGTGCAGGTGATGACAGATCGCGATGACTGGTTTCTGGAAAACATGCACTCCTATGGCGCCTTGTTCCTCGGTCCGCGCACCAATGTGGCGAATGGCGACAAGGTGATCGGAACCAACCACACGCTGCCGACCAAAAAGGCAGGCCGTTATACTGGCGGGCTTTGGGTTGGCAAGTTCCTTAAAACGCACAGCTACCAGCGCATCGTCACCGACGAGGCCGCGACCTTGGTCGGCGAATACGGTTCCAGGCTCTGCATGCTGGAAGGTTTCGTGGGACATGCCGAGCAGTGCAATGTCCGGGTGCGGCGCTATGGCGGACGCAACGTCGCTTACGGGGCCGCCGCCGAGTGAAGGCCGATAGGCTGTTTTAGCTCGGACTGCAGCGTCTATCCGGTCAGTGTTGAATGCCTGTGCGAATGTTGAGTGCCGCGACCTTGTCGCTGCTGCCTAAATTATGCGTGCGCAGTGCACAATTCCTTCGGTTGCATCGATTTTGGAAGCCGCGATCAGACGGTCTGGCGTTTGTGAATGCTGGTCTCTCGGTTCCCTTTGCTGACAGGTCGGTTTTCGGGATCCCAGACGTGCGGGCGTTTCTCCGGGGCCAGCAGTTTGGTTTCGGAATGCTACTGAAGGTGACGATGACGCCGGATGGGCGCGCGCTGGATGAATTCTTCCAGCTCAGCTGATTGTCAGACTATCCTGCTCGATCTCGTCATCCGGTTCCACGTGGATGGTGATATTCGCACCGGGCACGCTGGTGCTGAGTGCATCCTCTATGCGATTGCAGATGGCGTGCGAGTCGGCCACGCTCATGTCACCGTCGACGACCAGGTGAAACTCGATGAATGAAACATGGCCGGCGCTGCGCGTCTTGATGTCATGGACCTCGATGGCGCCCGTCGCGCTTTCGGCTATGGTCTGCCGAATGAGTTCACTTTCTTCATCGTCGAGAGCCGCATCCATCAGGCCGTCGACTGAAAGTGAAATGACTTTCCAGCCTTCACGCAACACATTAATACCGACGGCTATGGCCATGAGAGAATCCAGAAAAAGCCATCCGGTGGTCAAAACAAGGACCAGCCCGACCAGAACACCCACAGACGTAACGACATCAACCAGAATATGGCGTCCGTCTGCTGCAAGCGCCGGAGAGCGTGCGCGACGGCCAGCGGTGATGAGAAGCCAGGCCCAAAGACCATTGACGATTGTCGCAACAAGATTGACACCCATGCCCGTGAGCGGTGCGCCCAAGGGGGTTGGTGCCTGCAGCGACGCAATGGCTTCCTTGAAGATCAGCAGCGCTGCACTGACAATGAGCACGCCGGCGATGACCGTGGAAAAATATTCTGCCTTGTGGTGCCCGAAGGGATGGCCTTTGTCAGCTGGTTTGTGACTGATGCGTATGGCGCCCCAGGCAAGCAGTGCCGTAAAAACGTTGATGACCGATTCCAGCGCATCAGAATAAAGCGCAACCGACCCGGTGAGGCGCCACGCAACACTTTTCAAGGCCAGGACCAGACAGGCGACCACAATGGACCAGCCGGCGAGGCGGGCAATATGGCGTCTGTTTTTCATGAAGACCTCTTGGGTATCGCTGCGCTGCGCCCCTCCATACAAAGCCAAGGCATTCTTGTCCACGCGTCATTGTTCTATTGTGCTTGAGCCCAAAATGGATACGATTTTGCTAAAGTCTTCCCGTGATTGTGACACGGGCTTTTTACAGCGAGGTATGATCATGACGGACCGTCCACTTTGGCAACGCAGCGCCTGCGAAACGGCGGATGCAATAAAAACCGGAGAGATATCTTGCTCGCAGGCCGTTTCGGCAGCCGTCGCCCGCATGCGCGAGCGCAATGGCGCCATCAATGCGGTGGTCGATGATCTGGGTGATGAGGCTATTGCCCAGGCCGAGGCACTGGACGCCAGAGGGGAGAATACCGGGGCCAAAGGCGCATTATACGGCGTACCGGTGACCGTGAAGGAAAATGTTGACCAAGAGGGAAAGGCGACTCCAAACGGCGTGACGGCCTTCAAGGATATCATCGCGCCGGCCGACTCGCCTGTGGTGGCGAACTTTCGCAAAGCTGGCGCCATTATCATTGGCCGCACAAACACGCCGGAATTTTCCTTTCGTGTGACGACTGACAATGAGCTTCATGGGCGCACCTATAATCCATGGAACGATTGGGCCTCTGCAGGCGGGTCTTCAGGCGGTGCGGCTGCTGCGGTCATGTCGGGCATGGGGCCATTGGGCCATGGCAACGACATAGCCGGGTCCTTGCGTTTTCCACCCGCTGCAACAGGTGCCACATCGGTCAAGCCAACGCTTGGACGGGTTCCCGCCTACAACCCCTCGGGCACGGCCGAGCGAGGCCTGCTGGCGCAACTGATGTCCGTTCAGGGCGTGATCGGGCGCGAGGTGCGCGATGTGCGTCTTGCCATGCGTGAATTGATCAACCCTGACCCGCGCGATCCCTGGATGGTGCCATTGCCTTTCGACGGCGATCCGGTTGAGGGGCCGATAAAGGTGGCCTTTACCAAAAACACCTTCGAGTTCGATTTGCATCCGGCCGTGGAAAAGGCGCTGGACAGCGCACGTGAAGCGTTGATCGATGCCGGATATGAATTGGTTGAAATCGAGCCGCCGCTGGTTCGCGAGATTGCCAGGGAGGCTGGCAGCTGCCTCTTTGGTGAGATAAACGCCCTGATGGGGCCTGACATTGAAAAATATGGCAGCAAAACCATCAATGCGATTTTCAAGGATTATTTTGAATATTTTGGCGCCTATGAGGGCAGAGAACTCCTGCTGGGCCTGGCAAAGCGCAGCCATTACGCAAGGCTATGGTCCCTGTTTCTGCAGGATTACCCTCTGGTTCTCACTCCATTCTTGCCGCAACCAACCTATGCATCCGACCGGGACACACAGGGCCTGGACGGTGTCGTGGAAGTTTTGGGATCAGCCGTCTATGCCTATACATTCAATTTCATCGGGCTGCCTGCAGGTCTGATCGGCGCCAATTACAATGAGGGGCTTCCGGTCGGCGTACAGATTGTTGGTCGCCGTTTTCGTGAAGACATGATACTCGACGCCTGTGAGGCGGTTGAACAACGGATAGGGATCATGGCAAAAACGCTCTTTGAGCGCGGCTGACCGGAATTCTTGCCCGTTGTGATACTCAGAGACAGTGGCCGGATCGATTGCCTTGCGGACACGGCTTGATGCATCAGGCAACATATGCGGGTTATGGTGTCAGGAAATCTGTGACGCTTTTGGGAAAGTGTGAAATGGTTTTCAGCCAAGAAAGCGTGGCGAACCGGGGGCGGGGCCGAACAAGAATGTTTTCGGAAAACGCGCTGGCTGCAAATATTGGGAATATATCAGCCGCTTCATGAAAAGATGGTATATTTTCATTTGTTGGAATCAATGAAACCGGAATGTATTTATCCACAATCACGGTCTTCGCAATTGGCCAGATACTGATCAGCGTCTTTGGTCAGCAATATGCGCGGAACGAAAGGGAGGATCCACTTGCGTAAAGCCTATCCGCCGTTAGAGCCCTATAATTCAGGAAAACTGGATGTGGGCAACGGGCACCAGATTTATTGGGAATTCTGTGGCAATCCTGTTGGAAAGCCTGCGGTCTTCGTGCACGGCGGTCCAGGTGCCGGATGCACCGAGGATCACCGTCGCCTCTTCGATCCCGACCGTTACCGGGTGCTGCTGTTCGATCAGCGCGGTTGTGGCCGATCAACACCGCGCGCCAATACAGAGACGAATACAACCTGGCATCTCGTCGAAGATATTGAATCCTTGCGGATGAAATTCGGAATCGATCGTTGGCTGGTCATGGGTGGGGCCTGGGGCGGCGCCTTGGCATTGGCCTATGCCCAGACGCATCCGACGTCTGTTTCGGAACTTGTCATTTACAGTGCCTTCACGGCGCGTCGTTCCGAATTGTTGTGGTTTTATCAGGACGGTGCATCCTGGCTTTACCCTGAAAAGTGGAAAAAATTCATCGAGCCGATACCTGATGAGGAGCGCGCCGATTTGATTAGCGCCTATCACAAGCGTCTGGCCGGTACAGATGCGGACAAACGTCTTGAGGCGGCAAAAGCCTGGAGTCTCTGGGAGGCCGAGGCGAGTCGTTTGATGGCAGACAAGAAACTGACCGATCTTCACGGTTCGGATCCCTATGCACTGGCGCTCGCCTGTATCGGCAATCATTATTTCATGAACAAGGCCTTCTTCAGGGAAGCACAGATTTTGCGCGATTGTGGTCGGTTGAAAGATATCCCAGGCGTTATCATTCAAGGCCGACAGGATATCGTGACACCGGCGCGCACTGCCTTCGATTTGCACCGGGCCTGGCCGGAAGCGGAATTCCACGTGATTGATGGTGCGGGACATACCTATAATGAGCCTGGAATTCTCAATCAGCTCATTGTCGCGACAGATCAATACGCTGGTTGATTGACGCCGTCGTGCTTTGCCTATTTTGCCAGGGGCCTTTCCCCAGGTGTTTTAACGCGCAGGAAAAAGATGCAAGGCGGCATGTTGCAGCAACATGATCGTCTTGCCGTCCTGAATGCGTCCATCTGCGATCATTGCGTAGGCCGCATCGAAGTCCATCTCAAGGACTTCAATGTCCTCGCCTTCCTCTCTTAGGCCGCCGCCTTTGGCAATCCGGTCCTGCGGCGTGTATTCACCGATAAAACAATAGATTTTCTGGGTCAGGGCTCCGGGGCTCATATAGGCCTCGAAGACCTTGGTGATCGGGCCAACGCGGTACCCTGTCTCTTCCTGCGTTTCCGCCCGAATCCGTTCTTCCGGTGTTGCATCGTCGAGCAGGCCAGCAGGTGTTTCCACCATGAGGTCCTCATAGCCATCGGTGAAGGCAGCCATCCGAAATTGCCTGGTCAGGATGATCGTGCGCCTGTCGACGTTGTACAGCAGGATTGTGGCGCCGTGCCCGCAGTCATAGTTCTCGCGCTGCAATGACTGCCAGGCACCATCGCGCCGCAGATAATCAAAGGAGATTATTTTCAGGCTCGCCCATTCGTCGTGGATGGTTTTGGTTTGGCGAATGCGGATGCGTTGTTTCACGGTCATGGAAAACTCTGCCAATCGTCATCTGTTGAATTGTTCGGGGTGGCGCACTGTTTCAGATGAGTGCGTCGAGGCCCTTGTCAGCCCGCCACTGCGTGATTGTCGCATCTCCGTCAAGGACAACCCGCATGGCCATGACAGCGACCTGCACAGCTTCCTTTCGCACATTGGCGCGCGGCTCTTCAAATGTTGCTTTTGCCAGTTCGCCAACCTCTTCCATCAGGGCCAGCATCGTCACATTGTCGCCTGGAAATTTTCCGCGCGCGTGCGCGAGTTCTGCCTTGATTTCTTCCAGCAAGGCGTTGATTTGAATCCTGTTTTCGTCTTCGCAATTGCTCATGATGTGTACCTCTTCAAGGCGATTTTGCATCTGTCTTTTTAAATTTGGATCAGGCTATCAGCATGGGGCACCCGGCGCGATCATTGTTCTATCTTGAATTTGTGTTGTGAAGCATCAGGTGGCCGCTGAGCGCACGCATCTCATGGAACAACAGGGCACCCTCGGCAGCCAGTTCTTCCGAGTGGCTATCCGTGGCATATCCATAACAGCGCATCCTGGCCCGTCGGGCTGCCTTGGCACCGGTGGCGCTGTCCTCAATCACCACGCAATCATTCGGCGCGATGCCAAAATGACGGGCAGCGTGAAGAAAGAGGCCAGGGTCCGGTTTTGCATGACCGATCGTATGAGCGGAAAATATGCGATCACCGAACCGTTTCCACAATCCGGCTTTACCCAATGTAATCGACATCTTTTTTTCGCTGCCATTGGACGCGACACAATAGGGTATGGCGGCAAGGTCAAGTTGGTCCAGAATGTCGACAATGCCGTCAATGACCGGCACGCCTGCTTCCAGCCTTGCATGGACTTCGCTGTAGATTTCATCGATCCAGCCAGCGGGCAGGGCTGCTCCCATTCCGATAGCAGCCTGCATGACATCAATCATCTGGCCGCCCATGAAGCGCTCCTTGCACTGCTTTGCAGACAGAGAAAGTCCGTAACGCGCAAGATTTGTTGAGATCACTGCATTGGTGGCCAATTCGCTGTCAACGAGAACGCCGTCGCAGTCGAAGATGACCAATAATGGCTGCCCAGACCTATTTTCCTTGTCGCGCATCATGCTTTCGGATCATCCGGCATGTTGTCGAAACCCGTGCCAATGCGGGTATACGGGTGGGCAGGCAGCTCGGTGGGCACCGCTGTCATGGAGTCGTCCTTTTGTTTGTTCCGGATTGAACCCCTGCCATGGAACCAGCGGCCTGTCCACAGCGCGCGTTTACGCAGGTCCCGACTGCTGATGCGGCCTGGAAGGCGGGAAACGCTCTAGGTCGTGTGGACAGTTACCTTATCCATAGAGCAATTGCTGCAATTGTGACGACTGCGAGGTAGTTTCGGGCCGTTTTTTCGAAGCGTGTAGCGACCCTGCGGAACTGCTTGAGTCTTGAGAAGCAGCATTCGACCAGATGGCGCTGGGCATAGAGATGTTTGTCCAGCGGGTATTTGAGCGCACGCGAG
>Ga0208648_1001472_pt1 | contig 18949 bp, 17 predicted proteins | sample AntAceMetag02UKL_FD_184772 | JGI IMG/M metagenome (GOLD analysis project Ga0208648, IMG submission 184772) | Saline lake microbial communities from Ace Lake, Antarctica - Antarctic Ace Lake Metagenome 02UKL (SPAdes) (version 2) | ecosystem: Environmental > Aquatic > Non-marine Saline and...
CGGTTTGGACCCAATGATACGAGGCAATACCGTCATCCGGATCCGTTGAATTTGATCCGTTCAGAGCAATAAGCTGGCCTTCATCAACGGTCTGATCCGGGCCGGCATGGGCAGTCGGCGGCTGATTAGCCGGTGTTCCCGCAGGTTCAAGACGCACCTCGTTGGAATCGCCACTTTCGAATCCTTCGGAATCGAATGCCCTTGCAACAAAATAGTAGGTCTTGGTGTCATCCAGGTCATAAATTGTGCACGTTGCACCTGTGCCTTCCCAGGACAGATTAGTGTAATCGTATGATTGACCGTCCTCGCGTAAAAATACTCTGTAGCCGGCCAAATCAGGCTCGCTGTTGGGACTCCACTCCAGCGTCACCTGACCGGGTTGATCACCACCAGAAGATGGATTAACAACAATGGTGCAAATATCCGTTCCTTGAAGACCGCTGTTATCAGTAACTGTCAAGCTAAATGTCAATATATCTCCATCCGGACCGACATCGGGCGCTGTAAAAGTTGGTTGTGCTGATGTTGGATCGGATAATGTCACTGGGGTACCGCTGATCTGGGTCCACTGATATGAAACAATCTCACCATCAGGATCTGTTGAATTAGAGTTCAGGGTTACAATCTGGCCATAATCGACAGTCTGATCTGATCCGGCATCTGGTATTGGCGTCTGAGTGATGTAAACCGAACAATCGGCAGTGCTCTGAAGCCCGCCGGCATCCGTTACCGTTAACCTGAAGGATAGATTACTGCCATATTGGTCTGTTTCAGGCACAGCAAAGGTCGTTACGGCTAATATGGGGTCGGACAGGGTGACAGGCGTACCGTCAACCTGGGTCCAAAGATATGAGGCAACACCGTCATCAGCATCTGTTGATTCAGACCCATCCAACGTCACTGTCGCCCCTGTGTTGGCCTCTATGTATTCTTCAGCAACTATTGCTGTTGGCGGTTCGTTTTGCCAACTGATATTGACGATACACGAGTCTGTATCCTGCAAGCCGCCAGCATCGGTTACGGTTAGATTAAAGGTAAGGGAAGCACCGTCCGGCCCCACGTTCGGCGCCGTAAACGTCGGCTGGGATGACGTCGGGTTTGAAAGGGTAACCGTTGGCCCGCTGTTTTGAGTCCACGAGTAAACGTCAATGCCGTCATCAATATCCAAAGAAGAAGATCCGTCCAGGGTAACAACACCCCCCTCATTTACAGTCTTGTCAGTCCCTGCGTCAGCCTGGGGCGGCTCGTTCAGCCAGGTAACATTTACAACACACGAATCCGTGCTTTCAAGCCCGCTTTGATCAACAACTGTCAATTCAAAGATTAGAGAAACGCCCCCCTCATCAACATCAGGCGCTGTAAACGTTGCCTGCTGGCTATTGGGGTCCGAAAGGATAACCGGAGATCCGCCGGTTTGGACCCAATGATACGAGGCAATACCGTCATCCGGATCCGTTGAATTTGATCCGTTCAGAGCAATAAGCTGGCCTTCATCAACGGTCTGATCCGGGCCGGCATGGGCAGTCGGCGGCTGATTGTCCCCTAGCGGTTCCAGTTCAATTTTATCCAACCGGGTTCCATCTTCTCTTAAATAGATCGTAATTACATTTATTCCCGCCTCCAGCATTACTTTAACCGGGTCCGCATTATAACGGTCGTTCACGTAATCTGTTTGATAACTCGTATTTTGAAAAACATCCCACAAATAGCCTGCTGTCGGACTGCCATTGACCTTCACCCAGAAAGAGTCACTGCCTGCACTATCGGAATAAACCCAACCTTTGATCTGATATAACCCAGCATTCAAAACAGTAAAGGTATATTCAATCTTATGGGCTTCATCAGGTCCATCGCCTCTTGCTCCAAATCCATCGAGCACCTGAACGTATTGTCCATTGCTTGCCGCAGAATCACTTGCCGTTTCAAAAGCACCATATAGGATACCATTTTCGGCTTCCTGTACTAAACCTGATGTAAGACACACCTCGTTGGAATCGCCACTTTCGAATCCTTCGGAGTCAAATGCTCTTGCCACAAAATAATGCGTCTTGGTGTCATCAATATTATAAATTGTCGCCGTCGCTTCTGTGCCTTCCCAGGACGGATTGGTGTAATCGTATAATTGACCGTCCTCGCGGGCAAAAACAGTGTAGCCCGCCAGGTCGGGTTCACTATTGGGACTCCACTCCAGCGTCACCTGAGTCGCCGCTGAAGTATTGGGTATGAAAAAAAACATGAAGCTGAATATAAAAAGAACAAAGCATGGTATAAAAATATAATTGAATCGGTATGTTTTAAAAATGGCCATGAAGAACCCCTTTCTCTCTGAGCTTGATAACTGATAGAGAGAAAGGGGCCTGAATGGCCTGCCGCGCCATGCCTTTTGTCGTGCGCGGACTCAGTTCTACATTTTTTCGGCAACCCGGCTGTCATGGCTTTTTAAGCGTTAGACCCGTGGTTTTGCGTCCCCGCCTTTCAGCGGGTTTGCCCTTTCGCTCTGTAGTTGTATCAAGTATGGTTTTATTGATTTAAAAGATCACTTGAGTTTTCGTACTCGATACACTATAGAGCAAGGTGCATGCCAGGACCGATCCTGTATTTTTAACCTAACGATTTAATTGTTAATTTTTACATCGCCCTCCGAAAGAAATTAAAAATTAAAAGGAATTAAAAACATTTTCGGGTTATAACACCCTATACTAAAAACATGACATAGCATTTAACTATTTGATAATATTACAGATAGCTTGTTCGGGTGCTAAAGCCCGATATGCGGAAGTTATTTACTGACAATCTTCATGCCCAAAATCTGCATGTTTTTTTTCGAAAAATATTTTTTAAACGTGAAAAAAGATTGGTTATCTGGGATTGGTGGGACCTCTGGGGACATCCATTAAACCTTTGAAAAGCCTCTCGGGCAAGTCGACTTTAACTTATCAATACCCTTTCTGATCATGAATTCGCATAGATGTTGGAGGAACATTCTCTTTCATGTTTTCTTCATCCTGGTTTTCTTTGATTTCCTCTTTATCTTGTTTTTCAACATAGAGCATTGCTTCGGTTCCTTTTCTCATCCTTTTCGCCGAATTTTTATCCACTTTCACAACTGCTTCAGAAGCTTCAGAGCTATGAACCGTTCCACAGACAAGCTTTTCTTCCGAAGATATAATAAAGCATACTGTGGCGCCCACAATAAACCCATCATCCACACCGCCATTAATATGGACACGCCCTTTACTTTTATTCACCCAAGAAATTTGTGCTGCCATAGCCATGCCCGCAAAACAGATGGCGGCGAATACGATAATTATCTGCGTAACGAGAAATACTTTTATTTTATTCATTGAGACCTCCTGTTTAAACTAGTTTTTGATTATGAGAGACCTTTGTACTCCCTATTTGTCTGCTCGCTTATTGTCTCAAAATCTGTATATCATGAATCCAAGAAATTTTTCAAGAGCATCTAAGACCTGTTGTAGCTCCGCTCCCTTGATTACATTGGAATATTCTTGCAGCCATCTGTAATCATTATTAAAGACAAACCTTAATCCGGTTTGATAGGTTTTAATTAAAGAAAATTTAAGTTACCTGGCTTCAAAATTTTCGTTAATAAATTGTTATTATGTTTTCCTGTTTATATACTTTACTTGATATGCCATTTCAAGATTTTGCTAAGCATTTAATTCTAGTTACAAAAATTGACGTCGATTATCAATCCATGGTAGCGTATAATCATAAGGTTTTAAAGAGGTAAAGCCATGTTGCTGAAAAATTTAAACCCGGCGGTGTCCAAATACTGGCTTATTGCTCTGGCAGGACTGATATGGAGTATGGTTGGAATAATGCTCTGTCGTCTGGCCTATATCTGGCTGGCGTCCGTGAATTTGAGTTTGGGGTTGCCCTTGGGATTAATGGGCATTATTTCAGCGTTGGCAGTTTATGGTTACGGCTTTTCAAAAATCGCGCTTAGAAATATCCACCGGCTCTGTCTGCTTTCGGACAAATCCTGCATCTTTGCCTTTCAGGCCTGGAAAAGTTATCTGATTATTATCTTTATGATTACGCTCGGCATGGTATTGCGCAACTCACCAATCCTGAGACACTTTCTCGCCGTCATCTATGCAGCCATAGGGGGTGCATTGTTTGTTTCAAGCTTTCACTTTTACCGGTGTATCTGGCGGGTAAAAATCCTGAAGCAGCCCTGTTGGCCATATAACGATAATAAAAGATGAACATTCAACATATTAAAAAATGAACGTCCAACGTCGAATAATGATGTCGCTCCGCTCCTGTAATTATTTTGAAGTTTTACGTTCGATGTTCATTATTTTAAATTTTAGCTATCCTATGGGCCTCCCTTAATTCTATCCATTAAATTCTTACCTTTGTTTTTGTCTTTAATTCATCATTGGACGTTGGACGTTCAATGTTCGATGTTCATTTGTTTTTGTCTTTAATTCATCATTGAACGTCCAACGTCGAATATTAAAAATACTGAACATCGAACATCCAACGCTGAACATCGAATAACGATGTCGCTTCGCTCCCCAATTGAATTTTGTTTATTTTTAAAAATCCTTTGTCAAACCTTGAATGACTATTTCCTTTTCTTTTCAGCCCTCCGGGGCGTAGGCCCCTACGGGCCGGAGGCCGTTTTGATGCTGGTAATAAAAATCTTAATCAATTTTTCTGTTTGTTCATATTTTTCCATTCAACATTTTTACCTCGTGAAACTTTTTATCTATTTCACTGGGGCGATGTTGGACGTTCATTTTTTAGTATGTTCGATGTTCATTTGTTTTTGTCTTTAATTCATCATTGGACGTTGGACGTTCGATGTTGGACGTTCATCTTTTAGTATGTTCGATGTTCATTTATTTCCTCAACCCCTCCATTACCTCTTCTGCCGCCGCAATGGTTGTATCTATATGCTCCGTGTCATGAGCCGCTGACACAAAAAGAGCCTCAAACTGGGATGGGGCAAGGTAGATCCCTTTCTCCAGCATCCCATTGTAATAGGCGGAAAACATGTCAAGGTCACAGGTCTTGGCATCTTCAAAATTAAGAACCTCCCTGTCTGTAAAAAACAGGCCCAGCATAGACCCGACCCGGTTACCCGTAACACTGATTCCCGCATTTTTCGCAGCGTTTACAAGACCGGCGCACAGACGATCCGCTTTTTTATCCAGACTTTCATAAAAGTCCGGGGCTTTGAGTTGTGTAAGGGTTGCGATGCCTGCAGCCATGGCCAATGGATTGCCGGACAGGGTTCCGGCTTGATATACCGGCCCCTGGGGTGCGATGCGTTCCATGATTTCCCTCCTGCCACCATACGCGCCCACGGGAAGGCCGCCGCCGATGATTTTGCCCAGACAGGTCATATCCGGAGAAATCCCATACAGGTACTGGGCGCCGCCATAGGCCACCCTGAAGCCGGTCATCACTTCATCAAATATCAGCAGACTCCCCTTTTTTTCCGTAACTTCTCTTAACGTCTCCAAAAATCCGCGCTTGGGCGCCACCAGCCCCATGTTTCCCGCAACCGGCTCAACAATGATACACGCGATCTTTTCACCCTGCTCCTCCATTACCTTTACAAGACTGTCCGTGTTATTAAAAGGAAGCGACAAGGTATGGGACACAAAGGATTTTGGAACGCCGGGACTCCCCGGAATACTCAATGTGGCAACCCCGGACCCTGCCTCCACCAGAAGGGCGTCGGCATGACCATGATAGCAGCCGTCAAATTTTATGATCGTGTCCCGTCCCGTAAAACCTCGGGCGAGGCGTATTGCACTCATAGTCGCTTCCGTGCCGGAGTTCACCATACGGACCATCTCCATGGACGGAACCGCATCAACAACCATTTCCGCAAGTGTAATTTCGAGATCCGTGGGTGCACCAAAGCTGGTGCCTCTTTTCAGAACAGAAGTGATCGCTTCAACGACCGAAGGATGCCGGTGTCCCAGAATCATGGGACCCCATGAACCGATATAGTCGATAAAGCCGTTGCCGTCTTCATCAAAAATCATGCATCCTTGGGCATAATCAATAAAAGTCGGTTCGCTGCCCACGTTTTTACATGCCCGAACCGGGCTGTTAACGCCGCCGGGAATAATATCCAATGCCCGGACAAAAAGTTTATGGGAATTTTCTCGATTCATTGTCTTATCATCCTTAATTTAAGTAAAGAATCCTGGCCAGAATGACCAGGCTTTGGTTATCCCCTTAAAGGGGGCTGTTTTAACTTAAATCCGTACAAGTTAAAAGTGTCTAAAGTGATCTAAAGTGCCTAAAGTTATGGTGTCGCTTCGCTCCGCTGATTTTATATAATTGGCAGAATTCCTTAACCCTGGCCCAGACCGATCACCAATACGCTATATTCAAAAAGGCAGGTTTGCAATGATGCATAGCCGATATCAACATACATGGACGAGTCGCACCAGGGCGGGCTTTAGCTCACTTTAAACTTTAGTTCACTTCAAACTCTTGCAGCAATTCTTCAGGCAGAGCCGGATAACTCTGACTCCCGCAATGCGGGACAGGCTTGGCCCATCGAAGATCCCGCTTCGCGGGGAAGGACCAGGTTTTTCAGGACAAAATAAACCTGTTGACTTTTTATTATGATTTCGTTGAAAGTAACAGACAACAGTTATCAGGTCAAGCAGGCTTTTTTGAAAATGGTACAACAAAAATCCCCCAAATACTTGGCAAAGCTTATATCTTATATGCTTGGAAATAAACCGGCAGAGTTCGGACTGATCCCGGACCGGGATGGCTTTGTAAAAACCAAGGAATTTTTAAAAGCGGTCTGTGAAGAGGACGGGTTAGGATATATTCGCGAGTCACATATCCATGAAATTCTCATCACCCTGTCTGATCCTCCCATTGAAATCAAAGACAATTTTATACGCGCAACGCATCGGGATAAGTTACCCGGACACAGCCTCGCCCAAACCCTTCCCAAACTTCTTTATACCTGTGTCAGGAGAAAGGCTTACCCGTTTGTTCTGGATAAAGGCATATTTCCCATGGGCTTTGACCGTGTGATCCTGTCATCCGTGCCTGAAATGGCGGAAAGGATGGGAAAACGAAAAGACCGGATGCCCATACTCCTTACGGTCCAGACCCGAAAATCCCTTGAAAAAGGGACCCTGTTTTACGAGGCCGGCGATACGCTTTTTTTGGCCGAATCCATCCGGTCAGGATGTTTTACAGGTCCTCCCCTGCCCAAACAAAAGGAAGCTGCCATAATAAAGGAGGTTTTGCCGGAAAAAAAGCAACAAAAATTTCCCGGCAGTTTTATCATGAATCTAAGGGATAAAAATAAAAAAACATCCCGGCACAAAAAGACAAACAAAGAGGTTGCCTGGAATAAGGATCCAAAAAAGCTCAAAAAACAAAAGAGAACCCCCCCACCATGGCGGCAGTAACGAACGGTATTGAAAAAAATATTTTATCCGGAATGTGGATAAAAGAAATTGACAACCTTTTTTAAAGTTGATACGAAACCCATTTCCGTAATAAATCGTGGGCCGTTAGCTCAACTAGGCAGAGCACCTGACTCTTAATCAGTAGGTTATAGGTTCAATTCCTATACGGCCCACCACATTGAAATCAAGTACTTGCAAGCATCAAATTTAAAAAAGCCTCTCAAAATTTCCTCTCAACTGGCATAAACTGACATAGAACTTTTTTAGCGCAAATTCCAGTCCAGACTATTAACAGCGCGTTTTCTTGTATCATCAGCAACATGCGTATATCTTTGGGTCATTTTCGGGTTTTCGTGCCGCATTAGTTCCTGTGTCGCTCTGAAGTTGGTTCCCTGTTCCATGAGATATGAACCGTAACTATGGCGAAGGTCATGAAATGTAATTCCGTTTGACACATACCGCCCGTATGGTATGCCGGCATCAAGAGCAAGTCTAAAAACCAAATAGATCAAACAATCGATCTTTAATACGGTCTCGCACATCTGATTGTGCTACATTTCCCCATTTGGCTTTTAAATCCATCTTCAATATTGGTTGAGTATATCTTAACCTAATATAAGAGTCTGAAGGGAGAAACGAGGAATCTTTTTTTGCAAGCAAATAGTCGAGTCTGTGTTGCTGGGGTTTAGTTGAAAGTGGGGCTACTAAGACAACTTGAATTACGGGGTTTTCATTATCTTTATTGTTCTGAAGGATAATCACAAAACGTTTTGCATGTTTTTTTCTTTGCTGATCCAGCCTTTCTTCTGGAAAGTCTATAAGTTCATCAAAAATGGTGAAAACATCAAATTGAGATATTCGTTTTCCGGTTACACCTGATTTTTTGAGCTGTTCAGCAAGACTTGTTGTCATATCGTACTATTTGCTCGTTTCCTTAATCGCTTAAATTCAAAATAAAGGTCTAAATCATCTTCATCAATTTTATTTTCCAAATTACTAACCTTTTCTAAATACTTATGCCTCTTCTGTTGATATAATTCTCTTTTTGTCCTTGCGTTAAGGTCTAATTTGGACATATCTATCAACTCACCTTTTTTAGTCGAAGCCATGGGTTCTTGATTATAAACTATCTTCAGCATTTCAGTAAGTTGAGAATATTTATAAATAAAGAATATATTTTCGAGAATATCAGACACTTCCGCCTCTAACTTTGTCTCATTTCTAGGGTTCTTTTTTGTTGTGGTATAAAGATAAAAGTTATTTCCTTCTTGAGTTTGCATCTTAAATTCTGAGATTTCAATTTCTGCCATATACTCAATAATCTCATGAAATACCCTATCCCAAGGGCCATAATTGTAATAGATATAATTTAACTCAGAATACTTTTCCCCATATTTCTTGTAATATTCTATGTCTACCAAATAGATTAATTTAAGCACTTCTATCCGTAATGGTTTTTTTCTGTAGTGCTTTCCAAACCTTTTGATAATATTATAAATTATTTTATATGTATTCGTGTATTTTTCAATCACTATTGGCTCCCGATTCTTTTAGTAGAACATAGCGTTTTGCTTGTCAAACTCTATTCGAATAAATGTTTTATAAGTTTATTTTAAAGCAATAATAATGCCATTTTAGAAAAAAATCTGCTTTTAACTTCATAATTATCTAATATAATTATGATTTTTATTAAATAAATAGCCCGTTAAGAATATATTAAACGGACTATAAAACTAACTCAAATTATGACACAATAATGTACTAAGTTGGAACATTTTTAGTTAACACCTACTTAAAAATAACCCCCTATCTCAACTGGCATAACTGACATAAGTATTTTCCAAACGTCCTATATGTCCCATATCTTCTCATGCCGCTTTTAATAATTTCAATAATTTGTGTGATAACAAATGCTTGCAAAAGGCGTTTCTTCAAACTCTTAATCAGTAGGTTCCGAGTTCGATTCTCGGACGGCCCACCACATTGAAATCAAGCGTTCAGCGGCGCCAAAGTCGGCGGTTACGCTAGCGTTCCTGCCATAGGGCTCGAAATGAAGTCCGGCCATATCACCCGAAGCCGTCAGTTTCAGTATGACGCGAGACCTTTGAAAAACGTCCTCTTTTGCCCAATCCCTGCGTCAGGCTCAAATTTTAATCCTCGAAATACTCAATGTATTCCTGCGGTTAAAATTTTCGTCTTCCTTGGCCTTGAACAAAACTGAACGTTTTTCAAAGGTCTCGACGCATGAACCGGTTAAGCCCTGTCCATTCAGTCTTTATAAATTTGATAATATTTAAAAACCTTTCTGATATAACACCGGGTGGCTTTGAAGGGCGGTATCCCCTCATAGTTCCTGACGTTTCTGCTTCCGGCATTGTACGCGGCCAGTGCCAGTGTAATATCCCCGTCAAATCGATCAACGAGCTGTTTGAAGTACCGTACCCCACCGCTTATATTTTGTTTGGGGTTGAACGCATCCTCCACTCCCATCGCCCGGGCCGTTGTGGGCATAAGCTGCATAAGGCCTTTTGCACCTTTTTTGGAAATGGCCCTGGCATTGTATCCGGACTCCGCCATAATTATGGCTTTTACAAGATCAGGATCAACCTGGTAGCGGCCGGCCGCTTGAATGACGATCGGGTGGAAAAGGCATTCCGCGATTTCACCGTTAATAAATGATGAACCGGATTCCGTGATGTTGTGGGAGTGTTTTTGCGGCAACGATATAGGGATTATGACGTTACCTGTCAGTGGCTTTTTATCCACCGCTCGGGCAAGCCTTTTATTATCATAAATCAATGAAATACAGAATAGGACCGTCGTCACCTTAATAAGTAATAACAGCAAGCGTACCTGTGCGGATGAAGATGGCTGTATGTGTGATTTATTATCCATTGTATTCATTTTTTACTACCCCCCCTGATAAGGGTTTGAATCACGGCTGTTGGCAATATGAAAATTCATGTTCGTCTGCGTTACGTATTTAGCTTTAGGGAAAAGGTTTCAGGTTTCAGTGTTCAGGTTTCAGGTCTTGCGATTCCTGACACCTGACACCTGACACCTGAACACTGACACCTTACGATTGAACTCAATAACCAACAAACTTGATTTACACCCACCTCTGAACAATTCCCATTGAAGATGTCCGGATCAGTGTTCTTTGCTCTCATAAAAGCAACAAGCATGCCACTGCCGGTAAGAAAATGAATCCGACCTATAAGAATTTCTACAACTTTATGAATTTACAGACTTTTTAGTGACAACCTATTTATACCATCTCCGGTTCCTGCTGCATAAAGCAGTGGGTTCCGGTGATGGATTACGGCTGCTTGTGTTCAAAACACGGCAGGCATTCGGGTTGTTTTTGTGGAATTATCGTGGATAATTTATTGATATCATATGATAAAAGAACAAGATGGAGACGTGTTCAATAATCGACATGGGGTTAAGGGGGAAAGATTATGAATGAGAGCGTTCAGGAATCGGAATACTCACCGTTACCGTAGACCCTTTTCCTTGAACCCCGGTGATTTCCACATGTCCATTATAGTAGCGGGCGCGTTCTCGTATCCCGAGAAGTCCAAATGATGTTGAATCTGAAATCTGCTCCGGGGTAATTCCTTTGCCGTTATCCGATACGGTCAGCGTCAACTCATTTTCTTTTTGGGTAAGGCTTACCGTGATCATTGTGGCCTGGGCATGGCGTGTAATATTGATCAGCGCTTCCTGAAAGATACGAAATATCGCTGTTGAAAGATCCGGGGGCAGGTTAATATCCTGGGGAATAATATTTAATCTATGCTCAATTCCGGTGCGTTCTCTAAGGTCTTGAATGTGACATCCAATGGCTGCCGAAATCCCGAAATCATCCAGCAACGGCGGTCTCAACTCGGAACAAATCCTGTGGATGGTTTTAACACTCGTATCAATAAATTGAATCATGGATTTTGTCTTATCAAGCAGCGGCGCCTGACCTTTGGGCAATCTTTTACTTAACCAGTCCGCATCCATTTTTAAAACCGTCAACAACTGCCCGAATTCGTCATGGATCTCACGGGCAATCCCTGCCCTCTCCTGCTCCCTGGCGGATTGTAAGTGGATAGAGAAATTACGTAACTGTTCGCGGGATTCTCTTAATTTCTCTTCACTCTTCCGGAGTTCCTCTTCAACCCGTCTGCGCTTGGCAATCCCCGTTTGAAGTTCTTGGTTAGCGGTCACAAGATCCAGAGTTCGTTCGTGAACACGCCTTTCCAGTTCTCTATAAATTTTTCGGAGTTCACGCTCCGTATGCCATTTTGAAGATAGGGCAGATGCAACCTGAAGCACTTCCTGGCGGTGAAGCGGCTTTTTCATATAAAGCAGTTTATGCATCGGAGGAATCAGACGAGCAATCTCGTGGGGGTGAACATCTGAATAGCCGGTAATTATCACAATCTCGATATCCGGGTCCAATCCCCTGATCTGTTCTGCTGCCCAAATACCGTCAGGTCCCGGTGGCATCCGAACATCAAGAAAAACCACTGAAAAAGGTCGGTTCTGCCCAATAGATTTTTTCACCGCGTCAACAGCTTCATCCCCCTGCCAGCAAGTTACAAGATCAAATGATATCGCTGATTGGTATGATGCGTCCTCTTTCTTTAACTTGTCTGTTTTCGAAGACAGCATACAATTGGTTTTTTTACCGGAAAAAATTTTATCAAACACACTTAAAATGGAAATCTCGTCATCGGCGACAAGTATTCTAAACACTTTCTGATCAGATTCGGCCATGGGTACACATCCTTTATAAAATCATGTGATTTTTTTTATGTTAACATTAAACGCCCGATCCTCATGACAGGATTTTTATCGAACAAAGCCCCTAAGTTCCGGTAAGGTTACATCATGTTGCATCCGGCACTTTCCGTACCGTTAGAGCAAAATCATAATAACACTATCTCATAAATAATATTTTTTCAATGCCATGCAAAAAAAACAATTGCTCACGCGGCGTAAGCACCTGCGCTGCACGTTGAACCGGTTCTGAATTTGTGATTTGTAATTTGAGACCTGCCCGCTCGTGCCCCAGGCCGCCTCGCCTTGCTTGGCTAGCGGGCGAACTTGCAATGGCAGGCGGGTTTATTTGGAATTTGCCTGCCCGCCGTTCTTTTGGCGGGGTGCTTGGGATTTGTGATTTTAGACACCAAACTCCAAGGCAGAGCCATCTACCTCTGACTACCGCAATTGCAGGACAGGCTTGGCCCATCGAAGATCCCGCTTCGCGGGGAAGGACCAGGTTTTTCAAGGCAAAATCAATAGTTGCATTTTTTCCGCCGGTTATGGTATTGTGTTTTTAATGTGTCCATTGATAAAAACTGCAAATTCGTTTGTAAAACAATTTTATATAAGTTAATTCAATGACTTCCAAAACAAGATTACTCTTTGTTGATGATGAAGAGACAGTCCGGTTCTTTTTTCGTGAAGGTTTGATGAATGAGACCCTTGAGATCGAAACCGCCTCTGACGGCGCCGACGCGTTGAAAAAACTCAAGGCATTCCGTGCGGATATTGTGATAACCGATGCAAGGATGCCAAATATGGACGGTCTGCTCCTGTTAAAGGAAATCAGAATGCAGTATCCTGATATTTTTGTGGTGATGGCCACCGGCCACGGCACCATTGAAGATGCTGTAGATGCCATGAAGGCAGGGGCCTATGACTATATCCTCAAGCCTTTTGATTTTGATGCGATCAGGAGGGTAATTGAGAAAATCACCGGCCACAAAAGCATATTGCAAAAAAGGTTTTTTGAGGCACATGATCAGGAAAAACGATACGGTTTCAAAAATATTATCGGACAAGATCCCAAGATGTTTACGATTTTCCAGAAGATCATCGATTTAGCCGACACCAATGCAACGGTTTTAATAAACGGAGAGAGCGGGACGGGAAAAGAGCTGATCGCTGAGGCAATCCACTTTGGAAGTTCAAGAAGGTCTGAGGCTATAGTAAAGGTAAATTGTGCCGCTTTTACCGAAACACTGATCAATAGTGAGCTTTTTGGTCATGAGAAAGGAGCCTTTACCGGGGCAATCGCGCAAAAAAAAGGGCATTTTGAGATTGCTGACAAAGGCACAATCTTTTTGGACGAAATCGGAGACATCCCCATCCCCACACAGATTTCCCTGATGCGGATTCTTGAACTGGGGACCTTTCAGCGTGTTGGCGGAACCCATACCGTGAAGGTCGATACCCGGATCATCTGTGCTACCAATAAAGACCTTTCCCATGCGGTTAAAGAAAAACTTTTCCGGGAAGACCTGTTTTACCGGATCAACGTGGTCCCTATTTATATGCCGCCACTTCGGGAAAGAAAAGCTGACATCCCCCTTTTGGCGAATTTTTTTCTAAAAAAATACTCCATTGAGACAAAAAACAATATCTTTGGCATCTCCAGGGCAGCAATGGACATCCTATATGGATATTATTGGCCGGGCAATATCAGAGAGCTGGCAAATACCATTAAAAATGCTGTAATTTTCTGCAAGGGAAGAGAAATTATCCCGGCTGACTTGCCTGGAGAATTCATGGAAGCCTCTAACACAAAAGAATTCGATCTCAAGCTTTCTTCCAGCTCGCTTCCTCTTGCAGAAGCAACGATCATCCGTAAGGTACTGGAACAAACAAACTGGAACCTGAAACAGAGCGCCAAGGAGCTGGATATCGCCCGGGGCACGCTTTACAGCAAGATCAGCAAATACGGAATAGAAAAATCCCACTAAAACAATTCATGTCGGTTATTGAACACTCCTCTGTTTTGTTTTTTTATCATATAATATCAAACGATTAACCACGATATTTCCACAAAAATGACCCTCGCCCCTGCCGTGTTTTGAACACAAGCAACCATAATCCATTACAGGAACCCACTGCTTTATCCAGCAAGAACTGAAGATGGTATAAATAGATTGTCATTTAAAAATCCTTAATTTCGATAAGTTGTAGAATTTCCGAGACGTGGAATTCGCTTTCATTCCCGGTCGTGGCACGCTTGTTGCTTCATCATAAGAGTGAAGAACAAAGGTCCGGACATCTTCAATCGGAATGGTTCAGAGGTTCAGGAGTTCAGAGGCTCAATGTAAAGAGGTTCGGGATTCAGAAACTTCAGGTTCTTCTTATAAATCCGAACGGGAGCATTAGCGATTTGTTAAAATGGTTCTCACACATTAATTTATTTCTGGTTATAACGGATTTTGGGGAGTATCAAATTTATAGCTTAAAATCAGACTGATATCTGGATAATGCAATGAACAAGTGTAACGTGCCTAAAGTTGAGGAGTCGCTTCGCTCCACCATTTTATAAAATTGGTAGAATTCAACAACCCTGGCCCAGACCGATCACCAATACGCTATATTCAAAAGGCAGGTTTGCAATGATCTATAGCCGATATCAATATACATGGACGAGTCGCACCAGGGCGGGCTTTAGCTCACTTTAGATCACTTCAAACTTTAGATCACAGGGGGCATGTTTCCTGACACCTGAAACCTACATGTCCCCTGACACCTGAAACCAAAAAGTCTTTGAAAGCTATTAACAAACCGGTAATGCACCCATCCGAACCATGCAAAATATTGCTAAAGGATTCGATTCTGAAACAAACCCGGATGGTGTTGGTTTTCTTTGGTTGTCATTTCGAAAGAAGGGGTGGGAATGATTTTTTTATGTGATAGTAATAAACAAATTTTAATGAACAGATTAGAGATGAAGGGTCTGGGAAAAAGTATAATTCCCGGTTTTATTTGGAGCTTAAAAAGATGTTTGCTGGATAATCCGGACATGAATCATCAGGAGGCAAACCAACGATTACATTTCTTGGGCTGGGATGATTTTAATTTGGATTATCATACCATGCAGTTGGCCATCGCAAATTTTGAAGACGAGCAATAAAATTGGGTTGAGAGCGGGTATGGGTGCACGCTTGTCATGTAGCCGGACACCGTCGCGTTTAAAACCAAACAAAAAGGAAGGCGATATTACATGTCATATATACCTGGAATTATAGAACGCCATGAAGCGCTCTTTGTAATCATCTCCATGGATAAAAAATATATCACTCCGGATGATCTCATCGGTGCGATAATAATTCAGACCAAAGAACATGCCAATAAGGGCAAACAACAATTTTACAGAGAGATATTTTTAGATCATAATACGATGTCCATCGAACAAATCATTGAAGTGTGCGATATTATTTTTCAGATGTCAGCCCGACCGGTTTAAATAGGACATAACAATCGTATGGGGAGCATTACCGATTTGTTAAAACAGATCTCGTAACATGATAGAATTCAACGAACAAGTGTAAAGTGCCTAAAGTGATCTAAAGTGCCTAAAGTTGAGGAGTCGCTTCGCTCCACCATTTTATAAAATTGATAGAATTCAACAACCCTGGCCCAGACCGATCACCAATACGCTATATTCAAAAGGCAGGTTTGCAATGATCTATAGCCGATATCAATATACATGGACGAGTCGCACTAGGGCGGGCTTTAGCTCACTTTAGATCACTTCAAACTCTTGTCCGCCGATGCAGTTTGGTGGATTAGTTCACTTTACTATCGCGACTAATTAGATACGATAAAAACAGACGATTCGTAATAGCCTCCCCAAAATTCGATATAATCAGGAAAATTTATGGACGTGGGGGATCTTGAGGTCTATAAAAAGTTGTGTCGATTACACATCTATGTCTGTGACTTGAAGCACAAGTGGCACAAATAAGAGAAATACGAGTTAGGAAGCCAATCCAGGCGCTCCTCAAACAGCGCTCCTGACCAACTCGCCGTAAAAAATGAATCGTTCCCTCAGGACTGACCTATTACCACTGAACACGTTCACTGACACCTGAAACCTACATTTTTCCTGAAACCTGAACACTGACACCTGGGATTGATGATTGATGCCCCGGTTAAATCCCCAAAGGGGTTCCGCAACAGCGGAAATTGAACTGGGTAAAATTGGCGATTGAAGATTGGTTGTTAGATGCCGGTTGCTGGTTGCGTGTTTCGGGTTTCGCATTCAGTACGTTCCGGCTTTTCATCTTTAACTCGTAACTCGTAACTGTTCGTCCTGCTTTCTGTCCTCTGACTTCTGTCCTCTGTCTTCTGTCCTCTGTCCTCTGCTTTCTGACCTCTGACCTCTGTCCTCTGACTTCTGTCCTCTGTCCTCTGACTTCTGTCCCCTGACTTCTGTCCTCTGACTTCTGTCCTCTGTCCTCTGTCCTCTGACTTCTGACTTCTGTCCTCTGTCTTCTGTCCTCTGACTTCTGTCCTCTGTCCTCTGTCCTCTGACTTCTGACTTCTGTCCTCTGTCTTCTGTCCCCTGACACCTGAAACCAAAAAGTCTTGGAAAGCTATTAACAAACCGGTAATGCACCCATCGTGTGTGATTCTTAGATAGTTCCCATCCGTTTCACTGATTATTGTGTCACATTTATATTGACATGCTTCCAGTGACATGGTAGAAATTTTTGTAATGTTCTTGACACTTATGCATTTGTTTACTTGTTTAAAATCCACTTTTCTTCCACCCAATGCGACCTGCAGGACTTACCCCAGCAGCATCTACCGGAGCTTTGGGGCAGGCGGAGTAAAAATGATGGGTTTGAAAGAGTGTGTTACCATTGAAATGGGTTGCTTCCGCCTTTATCCTCAATATTCCATCATTCCATCATTCCATTCCGATGCCAAAAACAGTTCGCAATTAAAAAAACTTAACGTTCGATGGGGTAAAGATTTTCCCAGGCGTTTAATGACAGTTCTTGAGCTCTTTGCGAAAGAGGTAAATTTTCATGGTTAAAATACTGATTGTCGATGATCACGCAATTGTTCGTGAAGGACTGAAACAGATTGTCGCAGATACATCCGGTTTGGCTGTCACCGGTGAAGCATCAAGCGAACAGGAAACGTTGGAGATTCTTCACAAGCATGATTTTGACGTTGTTCTATTAGACATTGCCATGACCGGAAGGGGCGGTCTGGAAGTTTTAAAGCAGATTAAGCAGGAAAAACCCGAACTCCCGGTTTTAATATTGAGTATGTATCCTGAAGAACAGTACGCGGTGCGAGCGTTAAAGATGGGTGCCGCGGGTTATTTGACAAAAGTAAGTGCGCCGGATGAATTGATAAAAGCCATTAAGAAAATAGCCACGGGCAGAAAATATGTTAGCAGTTCACTTGCCGAAAAATTAGCGTTTAACCTGGAGGTTGATACGGAAAAACCGCTACACGAGTATTTATCCAACCGTGAATTTCAGGTCATGTGTTTGATTGCTTCGGGCAAAACGGTGAAAGATATTGCAGAAAAACTATCCTTGAGTGTCAATACCGTCAGCACCTACCGTTTTCGTATTCTGGATAAAATGAGAATGAAAACTAATTCCGAATTAACCCACTACGCACTAAAAAACCGGCTCGTATTGTGAAATAACTCTCAGGAAGGGAGAATAATTCATGAAGGTTGAATACGATAGGAAGGTGGATGCAGTATACATATATTTGCAGCAAAAACAGGTGGCAAAGACAATAGAGCTCTCCGACGTAGTCAAGATCGATCTGCCCCGTTCAATTCTTCGCAGAAAACGAGCATAGCGAATTTAATTGGGGCGGTTTACCCAGTTCAATCCCGGGGGCTATTAAACCGGGGGCCCCCTGAACCTTGAACCCCTGAACCTCTCAATCCTGAGCCCCTTAATTCTGTAGTACAAACATCCACAACTTAAATTGCTAAAATACTACAAAAAAATCACGAAAACACCGACAGACTTTTATATTTTTTTATTATACCATGCTCTAAACGACACGAAGGTTATCGAATATCATCTATAAGGAGGTTTTCAAATGGCTTCAATAAAAATTTTCAAAGAAAATATACAAAAACAAGAGAAAAAAGAATCTGAATATCGTACAGCCATGCTAAGCGAGGCAGTAGAAAGCTTTTTATCGGATGACATAGACATGGGCAAAGCGGTTCTAAGGGAATACATAACGGCAACTATCGGCTTTAAAACATTTAGCAACCAGATAGGCAAACCCGTCAAAAGTCTCCACAGAATGCTAGGCCCGGGAGGCAACCCCAAAATCAGCGACCTTTTTGAAGTGCTGTATCTTTTACAAAAAAACGAGGGGGTAAGATTAACGGTAACGGCGCTTCATCAACAGAGTACTGAAATGCTTCTGAAATGCATGGTATGGCTTCAATACAAATTTCATCTAAAAAGAACGTAACTCAGGGAACATTACCGATTTGTTAAAATGGTTTTCACCCATTAACTTATTCATTTTTTGAGCGAAAGCCTTGCAATGAGGTTTCAGGTGTCAGGTTTCAGGTGTCAGGTGTCAGGGTTAAGGGGGAAACGAGGTGACCAATAGAAAATTTCTGGTTATAACGGATTTTGGGGAGTATCAAATTTATAGCTTAAAATCAGACTGATATCTGGATAATGCAATGAACAAGTGTAACGTGCCTAAAGTGA
>Ga0208648_1001475_pt1 | contig 18929 bp, 16 predicted proteins | sample AntAceMetag02UKL_FD_184772 | JGI IMG/M metagenome (GOLD analysis project Ga0208648, IMG submission 184772) | Saline lake microbial communities from Ace Lake, Antarctica - Antarctic Ace Lake Metagenome 02UKL (SPAdes) (version 2) | ecosystem: Environmental > Aquatic > Non-marine Saline and...
CACAAATAATCTAAAAACCACTATCAGCGCCAATTCCTTAAAAAAGTTAGAGGCAGACAATTATCTAAAGAAAAATAAAGAAGAATTATTAAAAAGCCAAGAAAAGTACAGCCTCCTTTTTTCAACCCTGAGTGATCCCGTATTGATTTTTGATGCCCATACCCGGCAGTTTATAGATTTTAACAAGGCTGCTACTGACCTTTATGGTTATACCGTTGAAGAGTTTATGAGGATGATACATACCGACATCATGGCAGATCCGGACAAGTACGAAATCACAATTAATAAGGTTCTTCAAGGCAAATTGAATCATATTCCCCTCCGCTATCATAAAAAAAAAGATGGAACAATTTTCCCTGTTGATATATCAGTGGGAACATCCCATTTTAAAAATAAAGATCTGTTAGTCTTTGTGATCAAGGATATTACCGAACATATCAAAAAAAATGAGGCTTTGAAAAACTCAACAAGACAATCGCGTTTTATTGCCTCACAACTGGTAGCTGTCCAGGAAAAAGAATGCAAGCGAATCTCTATGGAGTTGCATGATGAAACGGGACAGTCTTTGACGGCAGTCAGCTTTAACCTGGCAAAAATGCAGTCGCAGCTCCTTTCTGGTTTGACGACTGAAATCAATGAATCTCTGACAGAGACAAATTTACTTGTTGACAGTATATCTGAACAGATCCATGAATTATCTATTGACCTGCGGCCCTCCATTCTGGATGATCTGGGGTTAGTCCCGACAATACGCTGGCATCTGAATAAGTACTCTAAAAAAACCGGCATTAAGACCAAATTAGAATTGACCAACTTGGAGGAACTGTTGGATAAAAATATTGAAACAACTATTTACCGGGTTGTGCAGGAATCTTTAAATAATATTATAAAACATGCAGCTGCAAAATCCGTGACTATACGCCTGAAAAGAAGAAAAAAATTATTGTATGTTTCCATAGAAGACAATGGAAAGGGTTTTGACTTACAGAATGTGTTGGAAAACAACATTCAGGAGGGGAAAATCGGTCTTTTGGGAATGAAGGAAAGAGTGATCCCTTTTGGCGGCAGTTTTCATGTTCATTCCACTGTCGGAAAAGGAACGAAAATTTCTCTGGAAATACCTTTATGAATTGAGGCAGTCTACATCAAGCTTCAGTTTCCTTTATCCATCCAGCACTTTTCTGACAATTTGAGCTAAATCATTTTGGGAAAATGGTTTTTGAATGAAATTGATCCCTTTGTCCAGAACATCTTGCTGGACGATGGTATTAGCAATGTATCCGGACATGAATATGGCCTTTAATTCAGGGTTAAGGGATTGCAGGTTGTTTGCCAGTTCAAACCCGTTCATTTCAGGCATGGTCACGTCCGTGACCATCAGGTGAATTTTGTCTGCATGGTCCTTTGCCAGTTCCATGGCCTTTTTGGGTGTGTCTGCAGTCAGCACTGTGTAGCCTATCGCATTAAGAATTTTTTGCGCAAGTTTCAGGGTGGAGAGATCGTCCTCCACAACCAGGATGGTCTCTCCACGGCCCTGGGGGATTTCAGGGATGACTTCTTGATGCCTGTCAACAGACCTGCCCTCATACCGGGGCAGGTAAATCTTTATGGTCGTTCCATGGCCCGGCTGGCTGTAAACGTTTACAAACCCGTTGTTCTGCTTTATGATTTCATATACGGTAGCCAGACCAAGACCCGTTCCCTTATCGGTATCCTTTGTGGTGAAGAACGGTTCAAAAATTTTGTCCTGTATTTCTTTTTCAATGCCGCAGCCATTGTCACTGACCCTCAGCAGGACAAGTTCGCCAGTAACTAAACCTTTGTGTTCAAAACAGAAAGTTTCGTCAAAACCAGCCTTGTCCGTTTCAATAGTGATTTTGCCCACGCCTTCAATGGCATCCATTGCATTGACGCACAGGTTGGCCATGACCTGATCCATCTGGGCGGGATCAATCTTGACTGGCCAAAGGTTCTTCCCTGGCAACCATTCTATATCAATGTCCTCACCAATGAAGCGCCGAAGCATTTCGATCATGTTTTCCACGGTTTTGTTCAGATCAATCACAATAGGGGCGATGGTCTGTTTGCGGGTAAAAGCCAAAAGTTGCCGGGTAATGCCCGTTGCATGGCGACCAGCCTTGAGAACCTGATTAAGATCAGCATAGAGCTTTCCCTTTGGGTCTGCATCAGCCATGGCAAGTTCCGTGTACCCCATCATCACGGTGAGTGCTTTGTTATAATCATGGGCCATCCCGCCTGCAAGGCGCCCCACAGGTTCCATTTTCTGGGACCAGCGGTATTGCTTCAGCAGTTGACTTTTTTCTTTTTCCGTCTGCTTGTGGTCCGTGATATCCTGGGTAGTTCCAATTAGCTGGATCACGATTCCGGCTTCGTTTTTTTTGGCGATGCATCTGGAATTGATATTTCGAACTTCCCCGTCAGGACGGATTAATCGCCATTCAAGATTGTAACCAACCCCTTTAGTCACAGCCCTTTTGACAGCAGTTTCAAAATGGCTCCGGTCCTTGGGATGAATCATCTTTTTCAGTTCCTCATAAGGCAAGGTTTTAGACTGAGGTTCCAAACCGAAAATACGGAATACTTCCTCAGTCCAGGCATATTTCCGGGTTATCGGGTCATATTGCCAGCTGCCGATTTTTGCGACCCGCTGAACCTGTTTGAGCATTTCAGTGCTTTCCTGCAGGGCTAAATCTGCCTTTTTACGTTGGGTGATGTCAAATAAAATACCATTTATTTCTTCAAACCGGCCTTCTTCAGAGAAAAAAAATGACTTATGATCTTCAACCCAGCGGATATCTTTGTTCTTTGTTATAATTCGGTATGTTTGGATCTGGTTTCCCGGGATTTTTGTCAGTACAGATCCTTCACAAAGTACCATTTGCCTGTCATCAGGATGTATAATACTCAACCAATTTTCCGGCAGGAGATTTAGCTCCTCAATCGTGTAACCGCATATTTTCTGGTTTCCGCTCAAGATCTTCGCTGACCAGTCCGGATAAGTTTTGTAGGTCATTCCTGGAATATTGTGAACCAGGGTTCTGTGCATTTTCTCGTTTTCCTTAAGTTTCTTTTCCGTCAATGCAGTCTGCTTTAGGGTTAAAAAAGCCACCAGGATCGATGTTAAGAAACCCAATAGTAAAAGAAAAATCGATATCACATTCAACCTTGAAAGCAATCTTTCAGATTTACTGGTAAATTCAGAAGCTTTGTTTATAGCATGATTTGTTAGTCCGAGCATTTTTTGTTCCAACATGGCAACATGCTCGGCTCCTTTTCCAATTGTTATGCCGGCTGCTTTTTCTCTTTGATCCTTATTAACCAATGTGATAACTTTATTTCGAATCGGCCGCCACTCAGCAAAAAGATTTCTGGCTTCGCTTTCAAGAGTCTTGCCTTTATCACTCAATATATTATTTTTAACAATATTGAGATGCTGATACACCTGTTCTTCGTCCTCATTAACGGTCTCAATGAATTGCTGAATTCTTGATGAAGGATGGGAAACAACCATATTCTTCATGCTTCGATGCATTTTTGCGATGATCACATTTGCTTGAAGAGCTGCATTTGATACGACCAATGGATGATTATAAATCATATGGTTAAGATTTAAAATTGTTTGGATTTTGTATGAATTGAACGCACCAAATAAAAGAAAAATTGACATCAATGCCCCAAAACCATACATCAATATACGTGTATTGCTTGTCTGTTTTGTTGAACTCATCAAATGCTCCATTAGACGAATAATTTTAAATGAAATATTATCGAACAAATATGGATACTTTTAGTCATGCCTGTTTATAGATTTAATAATTTAAATTATATCCTGCAAATCCAGTCAATCATGTCCAAAATAAAAAAACCGGATCACCTTATTCTTAGGCAACCCGGCTATCATAATGACCCGTAGCTTTCCGTCCCGGCTTCGCAGCAGGTTTGGCTTTTTTATGAATGATTAATCAATTACAGTTTCTTAGCAAACCTGAAACAATTCGTCAATAGGTACAAGCCCCTATTTTTATAAGTAAAAGGCCCTCTACATTGCATAGAATTATTGTCGAAAGGGTGTTGGGGCCCAGGGCTATTCAACGTGGAGGGCATCTTTTAGTTCTCAAGTATAGTGACGATGAATAATTCCGCCGAAGGATCTTCTGGAATACTTTCCCGTTTTACTTGGATATGTTCATTAAAATGATCTGCGGTTCCTAAAATCAAGCCTTCGGCCAAGTCCTGGAAATTATGGGTAGAGCGGTATTCCATTTCAAGCCTGCCCAGAAAAGGGGATACACAAGTGAAAGAAGGCAATTCGGTGTCACTGAAGAGTTTTTTGACCTCCGGATGAACATAACTTTCCACCTTGAACAGAAATTCAAGGGTTGATGTCTTCTCTCTAAAAAATTGCGGGAAGGTCTTCGCGAATCGTCCGAGCAAATAACGACCGAACTCCTTTAAAAGATCGGGGGTAGAAATTTTGGTAATCTCAGACAACTTAACTACAAGATCTACAATTTCTTGAGTATCGTACGTCCCCATAGTTGCATAAGCACGGCCGGAAGATGGCTTTATTTCATAGATAAGACGTTTACTCATCTCGATGGAAAACCTCTCATCAACCATATTGAGAAATTCCAAAAAAACTATACCTTTCATAATATTTCCTTCGTCGAGGTTTTTGTAAATTTTAATGCTGCCTGACCAGATAAATAAAAAAGGCTGATTCAAGATTCTGTCCCTGCCTCACAACAGGTTTGGTTTCAGTTACAAGCTTTGGTAATATTATAGCAAGGTTCGTGCCAAAAATATTAAAAAGTAATGCCTGGATTCTTGCCTTTTGATAGCTATTTATATAAATATTAGGAAAATAATAACATAATTTGTCAATTTTTAAGACACTATTTGTCAAATGAAGCTGTTCCGGATCAGGCCATGCCGGCTGATTATCTTCCAAAATATCAAACTTTTTCTATTTTTCAAATTCGTAGCCTAATTTTAACACGTACCCTTAAAGTCAATTTATCCAAAAATCTCTTATTTCATAATACCCTTTTTTAAAGGACTATTTTATTACTTACTTTTATTTTGAATTATCCACAGAAATACAGCTATTATCATTCAAGGGTATCAAATCCGGGTGCAAAACCTTGCTGCATATCAGGATAAGCTTCCACAGGGTCTGTTTTTTGACCCTGTGTTTTTTTTAATCGGAGTTTAAATCCTTTTAGTTGTGCTTCTTTTTTATAGTCACCTTGATTGATTCGCAGGGCATCCATGGGTGAAACTTCAATGGCAGCTTGATTTCGGACAGGACAAAAATGCTCACAATATCCGCAGCCTGCACATTTGTTTTCTATAACATGGGGAACCGGTACTTTATTGTCTTTTTCTTTTAAGAATTCAATGGCATCGTAGGGGCACACCTCATCACATACCATGCAGCTTTTTTTAAATTCCCATGCGAGACATTTTTGTCTGATAATGATGGCGGTACCTGTTTTTGCCCAAACTCGATCTGATTTTTCAATGGATCTTATGGCATTTGTGGGGCAGACATTTCCACATTCATGGCATTTAGGATCGCAAAAGCCCCGGCGTGGAGTGACAGCAGGAGAAAACAAGGCAGGAAAGCCAGCAGAGAACCAGATGGGTTGCAGAGTATTTGTTGGACATGCCACCATGCATTCGCCACATCTTACGCATCTTGATAAAAAATCAGTTTCCATTATTGCTCCGGGAGGCCGGACTAGTCCTTTAGCTCCGACCTGGCCCTCACCTGGTTTTCCATATAATGAATTGAGCCCTGTTAAAGATATTATAGCTGTACCAGCACCGACTATACCTGTGGATACAAATGCACGTCTTTTTGGAGAAAAGGATTCACATCCAATAGTATCCTTTTTTGATGATTCAAAGGTAACCGCTTTTTCAGGACATATATCTTCACAGGTTTTGCAAACGATACATTCTGAAAAAAATGTTTTTTCAGGCTTTTCTATATCAATTGCTGACATGGGGCATTTTCGAGCGCATTTGCCGCACTGGTTACAAAGATCAGAGACTTGTCTGCGAGTTACGGGTGTTTTTGAAAAAAATGTGAGAAGCGCACCTGTTGGACAAAGATACCTGCACCAGAACCTGCTGGAAAAGATAACCATACTAAAAACAAAAACAAAAAAGAACAGAACAAAAAACTGGGTGTCAAAACGTATCGTCCTTATCTGTGCAAAACTGAGAGAACTAATATCAAGCATATCTCCAAGAGGTCTTATAAGGTTAAGCACTTCTCTTGATAAAAATGATATAACCGGAAAAATAATAAGTCCATACAACCTTTTACAACCCCTATATCAGGTGTTGATAAAGCAAAACTTAGTTGAGGCAGTAAAGGGCTGGTTGCTGCTGCCATAAACAAACCTGTTCTGGCCTGAAGTTTTATAAAATCCCTTCGGCTTATTTTTTTATTCATATTATGCATCCTTAATGGAAACTTCATTTTTAAGATTTTTATTTTGTATATTTTGAAATTTTATTCCCAACCTGATACTGACATAATATATTGTACCTGTATCAGGTTGGGGCACGTTAGGGCAATAACAAAATTCAAGTTTTGAAAAATCTGGGAGAGGCTATGTTGGCGGTTCCAAAAAAAAGTGAAAAACATCAAATTTGACCTGATTTTGAGCATATTACACCGTTAATTCCTCAACACAATTTAAAAATATCAACTCCAAAAGTCAACAACCGGAATCTGAAACTCTGAATAGTCGTAAACCAATTCAGGAATATAAGACTGTTGTAGTTCTGGCGGGTCATGGTTGCGGATATCCCAAAGATCCAGATGGCCTAGTATTTTTCGATGATATCAAGCTCTTCAATAAAACTGATGATTTTCATGGTGCCATGGCATTTGGACCATCGGACAGCCCTGGAATATCCGCCTGTCCGAAAGAAAAGGGCAGGGTTGTTGCTTTTTGTCAACTTTAAACGCTTCACTGAATGCCGCTGTTCGGCTACGCCGCATGCAACAGAAACTCAACCTTAACTGCTTCGAATGGAAAAACGATGCGCCTATCCTCGGTGTGAACAAGTATTCCGGCGTTTAAAAGCGCAGTAACATCGCCGTGAACGGCCTTTACATCACGCCCAGCGCGCCGCGCTGTTTCGCGAATTGATACAGGACCTGCTCCGCAGAGAAGCTTAAGCAATGCCCAGCGTTTTTCGGTTAATACCCGCCAAAGCAATTCAGGAGATGCAAAGGAGATGCGTGCGGATTTTTGGGATTTCCCTGTTTTCCAGGCCTGTGTAAAATCCGCCATTGAATCGGCAGGATTTCTTACATCAAGAGTTACGGTTTTCATGGTTCCACCTCTCAATATCTTTCTGGAAATCAGCGACCAACTGTTCCGGTTTTGTGAACATGTAGGCACTTTCTTTTCCACTAAAATGCCTATGATCGCCCTTTCCTGTCTCATTATCATATCGCAAAACACATTCGCCACATACGACATATGCAAGCCTATACTTGAAATTGTGCAGGCACCCATCCTGTGGTTTTGAAAGCCGCCACAATACCAACTCTGCAAATACAGATTCAGAATAGATTATACGGGTGCAAGAGAGCTGGGTGGCTTTCATGTTGGAAATAATAACATCATTATCAAGTGTTGTCAATCACTCCAACAATTAAAAAATACAATGGTGATAAGGCAACAAACAAATTAATGTGCAGATCAGTATATCTTGTAAATTTGGATGATATCTGCAATAGCAAAGTTTCCCCAGCCAGAGTGGTCGGAGTACACAAAAATAGTTTTCTCATTAATCAAGGGACTGAAGAGACACTCGTTACTGTGGCAGGAAGGCTCAATTACAAAAAAGATCATAATGAATTCAGTGCTTTCTAACGTTTTAAATGACACGTTCCGTGACGTCATGATCTGTTAAAAACTCAATAGATCGAGGGACGGCATCTACGATACGAATCAAATTGTCCATTGCCCTGCTCTGGGTTAGGACGCAAGATTCGTATTTCGCAAAAGCCTTAGGCCCTCCTCCGAGTAACTCTCCAAACGCTTTTTGAGTAAAGCCTAATGAAGTTCGGATTATAACTATTTCGCTTGAGGTCAAAAGGCCGTCTATTTTTCTATGAAAGTCTCGAATAATTTTTTCGTTTCTCTTTGATGTTTCATCCGTGAAGAAATCCTCTTCACAATCTTTACACACAATTTTTTCACACCCATCTATTGTTTTCTGATGTCCCTTGTATTCAAAAACTTCAGATGTAATCTGCATTTCAATGTTTTTGGACCCACATACAGGGCATGCTTCAAATTCCATCGTATGCCTCTCAATTAATTTTAATTTATTGTATCTAAATAAAGGAGATTCTCTTAATACTATTACCCCTTTAACTGGTGTCTTTTTTCAACTGTATGACAACGCCTTTGCCGTCACCCAATGCCTGCAATTGATATAGGTTGTAAGTAGCCTGTCCTAATTTGTCTTGTCCCACTCAAGCCCTCTTAACTCTGTTTTTAGTATCATTGTGCACCCCTGTCAACTATAAAAGTACCATAATGGTACCAGGAATTTAAGGCAGGGGCAAGAAAAATCAATATTATTATTCACATAAGTAGTTGAACGGATCCAGTAGGTAATAGGTCTACTTGATATTTTTTAAATGCATCAACATCCGGATTATCTACCAGAGCTTTAGCAATATACTCAAGCAACTCTTTCATAACCTGTTCTCCTTTTTATCTGTGCAATGGTAGAAGCAAATACAATATGGAAAATAATTTCCCAAAATCTGTTAAATTACGATGAATATATTATAAAAAATAATACAAAAGAATGGTCTATTACAGTGAACATAGCTCATATAGTGTAATTTGAATTTATGACATAGTGGTCGCCTCAAAGATCTGATTTTTTCATTTTAAAACACTTGAGACTATATTTGGTATTCTTAATGATTATGAGATTCAGCAACTTTGAGATAGGATAAATTACCTGGTCAATATCGTTCAGGCTATAAATATAGAAACTTTTACTTGGTATAAGGTTGAATGAAAGGCATTTATGAGCCGGATGTTTTTATATATAAAAATGATCAAACGAATTCAATAAGTCCGATACTGGTATAACATACTATGCCAGTATCGGATTGGCTCCATAAGCCTATTTCAAATGATTTTCCCATTTTCCTTCAAACTGAAAATTCAATAACGCTCTTGGCCCATCAGTCTTATTGCGTATCTGCTTTTGACGATAATGATTTAAGGATACCCATTACATCTCCCATATCCAATTTTTTATTATTGTTAAAGTCACCTTTTATTGAAGGACAGCCATTTGAATAAACCGGAGAACCTGACGGGGTTCCAGGGCATGTATCCAGTAAATCACTGACACCGTCACCATCAGAGTCTGTGCAGTTGTTAATATTTTCAGTCCACTCATAGATCTCTATTTCAGAAATATCCGGTTTTATATCGATCACCTGAAATGTCTGGACATAAACCGCCACATACCGGGACATAACCAGGCCTTTAATATCAAAGGTAACTTCTCCCGAACCTGTGATATCTGTTGCAAACAGATCTGGGGTAGAGCGGAATAACCATTTTTCTCCCCAGAAATCAACGGGATCAACCGGAAAGGAAATAACAATTGAATGATATGCATTTGTTTTGAGAAAAATTTTACCAATCGTTTTTTCTTCTCCCAAGTCTATTACAATACCACCAGTATACGTATTTTTTCCTGTCTGGTCGTCATCACCATATTCTGTGGATATCCACGATGTTCCCACGTCACTGTCCAGGCAATGGGCGGGTGGAGAGTTGGTTTCTGAGGTACCTAAAACGTGTGCTATTTGTTTCATGGCTGCGATATTATTTGTTCCCAAAGATCCAGCCGGAGATGAAACAGGGACAGATCCATTCTCATAAACAGCTATTTCATTCACACCAACATACTGGTTCCAGTTAGCCCATCCATAATACTTTATGTACCGTCCTGTAATCGGTACTGCAAACGGTATTGAAATGGCCGTTCCTGAGGTGCCGGCCCATTCTCTTGTTTCTGCAAGTGTCCAGTTTTCATTGTCAGTGGAAACATGGATTGTGAATCCACGGGTTTGGGCAATAAACAGATCTATTTTATCAATTGAATACAATTTGCTTAAATCCAGTACGAATCTACAATAATACAGACCTCCGGATTGCTGATAACTGTATAGCATAGTTGAAACGAGTCCGTCATTGATATATTCCGCACTGCCCAGAACAGCCGGCGAACTTGAAATTATACTACCGCCCAGAGCTACATTGGGACGTCCAAAAGAAGCGACAGCAGAACTGGTAAAAATAATTTGAAGGCATAAACACATAAAAAAATACTTTTTCATAAGAAAAATCCTCCTGAAAATAATCTGTCAATCATAGAGCGTTAACTAAAAAAAAACCTGATACTATAAAAAAGTCTTTCTTTTTTCTTAAGAGAATAAGTGCTACGTCTATCCATATTTTTTCAAATAATCTAATTTTTTTTGATAATTGTATATATATGCCTTAATAATTCCCATGCATTAATGAATAATAAAACGACAACTTCGTATCTATTGAGAAAATAGATTTATTATGAATTTCAATACTGGTGAAGATAGTGAATTTTGAATTTTGAATTAAAGTTTTCGCAATAGTAGGTCTACATTTCATAATTTTATGATTACCGATCTGTAATGTTAAAATTCTGATTAACAACGCAGTATCAAGATTAATATTTATTGTAAAGAGATATTCGATTATATGTGGAGTGAAAAGGATCAAGCCGATCAAATATAAATTTAGCTTTATTGGAAAAAAATCACGCAACAAAATAAACTCGCTACATAATTGGAGAGTTACTGTAACAGAGACAATAACCTCCATTAAAATTTTTACATCATACACATAACTGGGCGACATCAGAGTCTAACTTTAACTGCAATTTTTCATTTTTTTGCCAAACTATATTTGATTTATCCCTTGATCTTAAATTTTGATTTTGTTAACTATGTCGTCTAAATATGGTTAACGAAAAGAAAAATATTAAAGAAGAAATATTAAAAACCCTTTATCTGGCCAAGGGAGAAACTGTTTCCGGTGTCAAATTAAGCGATGTCTTAAATATTTCCAGGGTGGCTGTGTGGAAACACATCAAAGTATTAAAAGGAAGCGGGGTTGATGTTGAATCACGGCCAAAGGGATATGGGTTGTTAAACCATGATGATCTTTTGCTGCCCTTTTGTTTTAAAAAAGAGTTTCAAAATAAAATTTTCCATTTCCAGGAACTTGAAACAACCATGGATAAGGCAAAGTTTCTGGCAAAAAATGATGCCCCCCATTTAAGTGTCGTTATTGCTGAAAACCAGACCACTGGCAGGGGAAGGTTGAATAGAAAATGGTTTTCATCAAAAGGCGGGTTATGGTTTACCCTGATTTTAAAGCCAAATACCCCTCCGCCACTTGCCTATATTTATAATTTTGCAGCCTCCTTAAGTCTTTCAAGATCTTTAAAAGGGTTATTTGATGTAAATGTCAGTGTCAAATGGCCCAATGACCTTTTATTGGATGGCAAAAAGCTTGCCGGCCTTCTTTCTGAAATGGAAACCCGGGGGGATATGGTTGAATTTATTAATATCGGAATCGGTATCAATGTAAATAACCAGCCTCAAAAAAATGAACCCAAAGCCATTTCGTTAAAGGATGTATTACATAAAAGCGTATCCCGAAGATTAATCCTGGAAACCTTTCTGCATGACTTTACAAACCAGATTCAAAAAATAGATTACCCTCGGATTATGGGGCAGTGGAAAGAACAGACTTCCACAATTGGCAGCCCGGTCAGGATTGAAACATTGACAGATTTTCATGAAGGACTTGCCGTTGATGTAGATGAGACCGGTGCTCTCATAATTGAAGACAAAACAGGCGAAACAAAAAAAATTATTTATGGAGATTGTTTTCATACCTAAGGGAAAATAAAGATGAACAATTCAAACCAGCTTAAAATGACAGTGTATACCTCTTTATTTGTTGCCTTTATTGCCATTGGTGCTTTTCTTGTCATTCCCATCGGTCCGGTTCCCATTGTTCTCCAGAACATGTTCGTTCTTCTGGCAGGGGTTCTTTTAGGCCCTGTATGGGGGCTTACCTGTGTGGCTATTTATCTTTTAATTGGTTTTGCAGGCCTGCCTGTATTTGCCGGGGGAACATCGGGTATCGGCAAATTGTTTGGACCCACGGGTGGTTACCTTCTGGGATATCTTCCAGCCGTTTTTGTCACAGCCAGTATTTCAAAGGGTCTGGGCAAACGAATGTCTTCAGATATTATCGCCATGCTGATTGGCTCTTTGATCGTTTATGTTGCAGGGGTTCCATGGCTCAAAATAGTGACCTCAATGACATATGAAAAAGCACTTGCTGTCGGTATGTATCCGTTCTTGATAGGAGATGTCCTTAAAATTATTGCGGCGGCATTTATTGCAAAGACCTTAAGGCCTGTCATCAAATTATAAACTTGACCCATAAATCAACCATCATGAAAAAAATTATCGATATAAATAATATCAGCCATACCTTTGACGATGGCTACAGGGGAATTAAAAACATATCCTTATCCATATTTAAAGGCGAATTTATCATTCTGGCCGGGAAAAATGGGTCTGGAAAAACCACCTTTTTAAGGCATTTAAACGGACTTTTATTGCCTGATTCTGGTCATCTTATTGTAAATGGGCAAGATGTTAAAAAACACCTTGTTCAAATAAGGAGAACCATCGGCATGGTATTCCAGGATGCAGATACGCAGATTGTTGGTGACACCGTGTTTGATGAAGTGGCATTTGGCCTTGAAAACTTAAAAATTAAACGTACTCAAATCAATGAAAAGGTCACACAGGTCCTTGAAGATTTAAGCCTTTTGCATTTAAAAGACCGAAATCCACATAGCCTTTCAGGGGGTGAAAAACGCAAGCTTACCATTGCCGGGATTCTGGTGATGGATCCCCAGGTGATTGTATTTGATGAGCCCTTTTCCAATCTGGATTATCCCGGAACCATCCAGGTTCTCACAACGATCATTGATTTGAACCAATCCGGCCACACCATTATTATTGCAACCCATGATGTTGAGACGGTTATTTATGATGCAACCCGAATCATCATTATGGAACAAGGCCATATTAAAGAAGATGGGGTGCCTGCTGATATAGTAAGGCTTTTGGAGTCCTATGGGGTCAAGGAGCCAATCACTTCTAAATTTGGACTGGGGATTCAACCATGGCGCAAGTAACGCCGTTCAATTACAGGCAAGGCGAATCCATACTGCATCTGCTTGATGCAAGATGTAAATTCTTCATCATATGCCTTTTAAGCATGTCCATGTTACCGGCACATTTTCTGGCCTGTTTTTTTTATGGTTTGATTTTATTTTTTTTCTTTAACAACGCCGGTCTTAACATTCTTTCAACGTTGAACCATATTAAATATTTTATACTCTTCCTTTTTTTTATTTTTATTGCCCGGGCACTTACTATGAAAGGGGATATTCTTTTTTCTTTTTATGGATTGTCCATAACGGAACAAGGACTTATGGAAGGAGTTTTAGTTGCATTTAAATTTTTTTTAGTGATGATAACAGGAGTGGTTTTTTCTTCCACCACCAAACCATCTTCTGTAAAAAATGCTGTCCAATGGTTTTTAAAGCCTGTGCCATTTGTTCCGGAAAAACGGGTGGCCATCATGATCAGCCTGGCCTTAAGTTTTATGCCGGTTATCCTGAACCAGGCCCGCGAGATATCAGAGGCCCAGAAGGCACGATGTGCTGATCTTCAAAAAAATCCTGTAAAAAAAATCATTCGTCTTGTTTTTCCTTTGTTAAAAAAAACCTTTTTGTCTGCAGACTCTCTTGTTCTTGCCATGGAATCAAGATGTTATAGCGATGACAGGACTGACACTGAATTTGAACCATCGGGCAGGGAAATTCACTTTCTCAGCGGTAGTATTATCCTGTCTTTGGGTCTTGCCTTGCTATAACCTAAAGATTATCTTTCAGTCATCTTTAAAATTTTCCATTGATCATCAGATTGTTTTAATATATAAAATTCGAGTCATAATATATATTCATTACTATTTTGAATAAGATGGATTAATAATACCAGATCCAAAAAGGAGACTATTATGTCAAAAATAGAGGATCAATTACCCGGATCAACCCTGTTTGAACTCAGGGGAAAGCAATCTGTCCGGGCGACATTTAAGATTTCCCAGAAAGCCATTGATTCCATCGGGCTTGTCGCTATTCACATGGGGATAAAACAAAAATCTCTTTTTGATCATATTATCGAAGACTCCGATGCTTTGGGCAGCCTTGCAAAAACCATTCAGCTCAGGCAATTTAAAAAAATTCCCAGAAAACAGAAAACCTTTGTATTAAGCCGCAAAACCATTGAATCCCTTGGCGCTATTTCCCTGGCGTATGGAACCCCCCGAGATGCCCTTGTTGAATATTCGATCAAAAAACTTGAATCCATTATCTATGCTGAAAAAGAAAAGCACAAAGAACGAAAAATCCTGCAAAAGGAAATTATTGACCACTTCTACCAGGGAAAATTACTCTACAAAAAAGCCATAAAAATTCTGGGCAAAGATGATCCCTTTTGCAGGCGGATTGGAAAAGCAATACTGGACTGCCAGAAGCGGGAAACAGAGCTATCTGATTTTATTAAAAAAAGCAAAGTTTTAGAAAATTTTTAATAATAAAATGTGAGACTGAGGGTGCGAATAAAATCTAACCCCATCAAATCTCAACAACATTAATTAAGGAGAAAACGTTGATTGAAGTTCAAAACCTAACCAAAAATTATAAAGGCTTCTGTGCTGTCAACAATATCAGCATGATGATCCGGAAAGGTGAAATATTAGGTCTTCTGGGTCCAAACGGTGCGGGCAAAACAACAACATTAAGAATGCTAACCGGGTATTTCAGACCCAATTCAGGCACAATAACAATAAAAGGATTGCAAATGCCCAAAGATGCCATCCAGATAAAATCCCTTATTGGATACCTGCCTGAATCCGCTCCCCTATACCACAACATGCTGGTCTATGACTATCTTGAGTACGTGGCTAAAATAAAGGGGATTGATGACAAGGAAAAGCGGTATGACAGATTCCTTCAATTATCAGATATTTGCGGGCTTTCCTCCATTATGGATAAACCCATTGCCGATCTTTCAAAGGGATTGAAACAAAGGGTTGGCCTTGCCCATGCCATGATGACTGATCCTGAAATTTTAATTCTGGACGAACCCACTTCCGGCCTGGATCCGAACCAGATTGCTGAAATAAGGGATATCATTAAAACCATTGGCAAAGAAAAAACCATTATCTTCTCCACTCATATTTTGAGTGAAGCCGAGGCAACCTGCGATAGAATTGTCATTATGCATAACGGGAAAATGGTTGCCGATGATACAACTGCCAATCTTAAACTGGGGGCCGAGCAAAATTCTTTGATCAAACTGTCCCTTAAAGGGGCTTTAAAAGAGGATGCCACCTCTCTGTTAAAAAGTATTCATTCCAACCTTGATGTTAAAAATGTTGATCCCGTTGAAAAAGATCTTGTGTCTTTTGAAATCACCAATTCAGATGATCTATCAAAGGATCATGATTTCAGGACAGACATATACCTTAAAATAAAAGAGACTGACTGGATAATGGTACAACTTATAAAAGAATCCCAGACCCTTGAAAAAATATTCCGGGAATTGACAAGGGAGGTAGCATAACAATCATGAAACAGATAAAAACCATTGCCATTAAAGAATTCAAAGATTATTTCATATCACCCATTGCCTATATCGTAATATCCTTATTCCTGATTGTAACAGGATGGTTTTTCTTTTCCACTTTTTTTATTTTTGGCCGGGCTGATTTAAGAGATTTTTTCTCGCTTCTGCCCATCACTTTTTCCTTTATCATCCCCGCCATCACCATGCGGCTTTTTTCCGAAGAAAAAAATGTGGGTTCCTATGAAACCCTTTTAACCATGCCCGTATCTTTTACGGATATTGCCCTGGGTAAATTTTTTGCCGCCACATTGTTTACCGCTTCCATGCTGGCTCCAACCCTGGCCTATCCAATTTTTATCTCCTTTATTGGTGAGGTTGATCCAGGACCCGTGATAGGCGGGTATATAGGGGCGATCTTTCTTGCTGCAGCCTATTGTTCCATTGGATTGTTTGCCTCGTCTCTGACACGAAATCAGATCATTGCCTTCATCGTTGGCTCCTCGCTTTGCTTCACTTTAACTATTCTTGACAAGCTCTTATTTTTCATGCCATCAAAAGTTATATCCTTCATAGAATACATTGGTGCAAGCTCCCACTTCACTAATATTTCCAGAGGCATTATCGATTCCAGGGATATTCTTTACTTTGTGAGTGTGATCTTTATTTTCATTTTTTCAACCTATATTGTCATGCATGAGAAAAACTAAGGAGAAACAATGGGTAACTTTTCAATAAAAGAAAAATATTTGAAATTTGTTTTGTATGTTGTCGTCATTGGTTTGATAAACATTGTCGGGATTACCCTGTTTTTCAGGGCAGACCTGACACGGGATAAAATCTATTCTTTATCATCGGCAAGCCAGGATGTTGTGGCAACCCTGTCAGAACCCTTGAGCATAAAAGTCTTTTTCTCAAAGGATCTTCCAGCACCCCATAACAATACAGAACGATATCTAAAAGACCTTTTGGAAGAATACGCGGCAAAGGGCAAAAAATATTTTAATTATACCTTTTATAATGTAACACAGGAAGACGGCGCGCTGACCCAAAAATCCGATGAAAACCGTGATATGGCAAAAGATTACGGCATACAGCCCGTCCAGATCAGAATCATGGAAAACGATGAGGTCAAATTTAAAAATGCTTATATGGGACTGGTCATTCTTCACGGAGATCTGATGGAAAAAATTGAAGCCATCACCTCCACAAATGGTCTTGAATACAAGTTGACAACAGCTATCCAGAAGATGAACAACAAAGTGAGCGCATTGTTAAGGCTGAATGAACACGTCAATATCACCATGTATTTATCCTCTTCTCTTAACACCATCGCCCCCCTGATTAATCTCAAGCAACTTCCAATGCTGGGAAAAGCCGTCGCTGATACCATTGAAAACCTCAATAGCAAAAGCCTTGGCATTCTCGACTTTAAGCATATCGATATTTCTGATAAAAACAAGCTTGATACCCTTAGTAAAAAATACGATTTAATGGCACTTTCCTGGCCTGGCATCCCGGAAAAAAACATTTTGCCAGGAATAGGCGCCGCCGGTCTTGTCATTGAATTTAAAAACCAGACAACAACACTGCCCCTGATCTCTGCCATGGAACTTCCCATCATTGGTACCACCTACCAAATGGCAGACCCCAATGCTTTGGAAGAAGAACTCAACTCTATTGTGGAAAAACTCATCGGTATTAATAAGGATATCGGGTTTCTCTCAGGTCACGGCACCCATTCCCTTATGCCGGACAGAATGGCCATGATGCAGGGAAAACCGGGTGGTGGCCTACAGGCATTTAACGCGCTTGTATCTTCCCGGTATTCCATCAAACCCATTGATTTAAAAGAGGGTGCCATTCCTGATGGGTTAAACTGCCTGATGATTGCAAGACCCACCGAAAAATTCTCAGATTATGAATTATTCCAGATAGACCAGGCCTTGATGAAGGGGACAAACCTTGCTTTTTTCTCGGATTCATTTAATGAAATCATGCCGCAGCAAGGCCAAATGGGCATGCCCCCTCGATATGAACCCATTGATACGGGTCTTGAAAAACTATTAACCCATTATGGCATAAACATAAAAAAAGCCTATGTTTTAGACAAACAATCCTATACGCATCAGGCCCCGCAAAATATGGGCGGGGGCGAACAAAAGATTTATTTTGCCCCCATGTTAAAAGAGAAAACCATCAACAATACACCTGGGTTCATGGATAATATCAAGGGGCTCGTTGCCATGCTGATTTCTCCCCTTGAGCTGGTGCAAAAAAATATTGATCCTGACAAGATTACGGCAACAAAACTCTTATCTTCGTCCGATGAATCCTGGCTCATGGAAGAAATGATCAATTTAAACCCCATGTTTATCACCCCGCCCAAAGAAAAAGATGAAATGAAATCCTATGATCTTGCCTATCTCCTTGAAGGAACCTTCACCAGTTTCTTTAAAGGCAAAACCATCCCTGAAAAAGAATGGGGAGAAAAAGATATGAAAGAAGAGGATGGCAAAAACCAAAATGAAAAAAATAAGCTTGAAGGCTTTACTGCCAGAAATACATTCCTAGAAACATCCAAACCCGCCAAATTGTTTGTTCTTCCATGCTCCCAGATGCTTGAGGACAATATGCTGGACGCGGAAGGCAGATCAAGCAATGCCACTTTTATTTTAAACGTCATTGACCATCTCAATGGGGAAGATAAAATAGCCCGGTTAAGAAGCAAACAGCAGACATTAAATCCCATTGCCAATACCACAGCCTTTGGCAGAGGTATTATAAAAACCTTTAATATTATTGCGCTTCCCATTCTGGTTATCCTGTTCGGACTTGGTGTCCTTGCCAAAAGAACATCCCGAAAAAAGAAAATCGCCAACCGTTTTAAAGCATAAGGGGAATGAATTTATGAAAAAAGAATACCTGATACTGGTCGCACTAATTCTGATATTGGGGGCATACCTTTTGTTTCATAAAGAAAACAAGAATAATTATGTGCTGCCAACCATTACAAAAATCGACATCTCCAACATCACGGGATTGGTTATAGCCAAAAAACAAAGCCCTATAG
>Ga0208648_1001477_pt1 | contig 18905 bp, 20 predicted proteins | sample AntAceMetag02UKL_FD_184772 | JGI IMG/M metagenome (GOLD analysis project Ga0208648, IMG submission 184772) | Saline lake microbial communities from Ace Lake, Antarctica - Antarctic Ace Lake Metagenome 02UKL (SPAdes) (version 2) | ecosystem: Environmental > Aquatic > Non-marine Saline and...
ACCATGTATCTCTATAAATACAAATTCTAGAGACTTTAAAAGCAAAGATGACTACTGTGGGTTTGTATTTAAGAAAATGCTGTATTTTGCTAAATAAGGCCCTACCCGCCATGTCATCAGACATACAGTCTGACGACACTTTGAGAGTAGATTATTAGCTAGTTTTCATATCTTATTATCGTATAATTAAACAAAGATAGAAATCGCCATTTTTTACAGTTTCTCTTCTATTATTGGAACAAAAAAGCCTATTATATAGCCAAATAACCTCGACACTACGTCCGAGAAACTAATAGCCAATTTGGAGATAAAGAGATGGTTCGATGAGATTTTTTTGGCTATTTTAAGTAAACTTTAGATTGGGTATAATCTTTAGAATATTATCGATTTAACAGTAGGAAAAATAGCGTCCTAACCCTTTGACACGTAAAGACATAAAAAATACCATGACTAACATTGCTAATCATGGTATCAATTATCTCTCTATCTGGATTTTGAGAGATTACTGTGGCTGCGCTAAGCTGTATACTCTATAACTATATCTCTTAACACAAGCAAGCCTATTATATAGAACCTGCGCTAAAATATCAAGCAAATTGGCAAATCAGAGATAAAGTTCAGGTTAAAATTGTCCATTTTGTCCGGTTTTTTCAGGCCAAGAATTCCCTAACTCTATTCAATGTAAAGGGATAAACAATGTCCTATATAAGAACCTGGACATTTACTCGTACGGTGTAATTATTGGGTATATATATTGTACAGATAGGGTCGGGTCAATTTCAAGTATCCAGCAATTTGGCAACTATCTTCTGCAGATCTGCTATCCCGATATTATTTTTTGAACTGACCCAAGAGATATCGCAAGTATCAACGACAAGTTTGACGGCAATATCCTTTTTTCTCTCGTCAAGCTTTGAAGGCCTGATCTTGTCGATCTTATTTACGATGATACTAAAGGGGAGAAAGTAATGTTTAAGCCAGCCGATCATTATAATATCCAGCTTTGTCGGGCCTGCAACAGCATCGACAACGACAAATATCATGCACAGCTTCTCCCTGCTGCTCAGATATCCTTCTATCATCGGGCCTAATTGTTCCTTTTCGCATCTTGACCCGACAGCATATCCATAACCAGGAAGGTCGACTATCCAGCGGCCGTGCGTGACTTCATAAACATTAATAGTCCTTGTCTTTCCCGGGACCTGCGAAATATGCGCCATTTTCTTTTTTTGGCATATGGCATTGATGAGAGTGCTTTTGCCTACATTAGACCGTCCGACAAAAGATACTTCCGCCCTACTTTCTCCGAGCTTCAGAGCATCAGCTTCGGTCTTTAAATATTTGGTATCGCGTAACATCTTACTGATTGTATTCATAGATCTTTGAATTAAGTATTTTATCCCTGGAATTATAGAGGGAAAGTAGTCATGTAGGAAAATGGGCAATTAAAAAGGCTTTTTGCTATAACCAGCCTTTCTATTGCAATATTATAACTTAAATATTGGCACAGTTTAGGGGGTCAGATCACCTAAGTGTCAAAGATTATTTAGTGCTATTGGTTATTTATAATTAAAAAGGTCCTTGAGCGAATAATTCTTTTTTGTAGCTTTATTCAAGGCATTAAGGATCTTTAATTGCACGCGTGGAGTCAGTCTCTTCCCCTTTGCGGCACGCGCAACCATCTTGTGCGAAATCTGCTCTGTTGAATTCCTCACAAGATCATTCGGCTTTAGCCCATACTTAACCATGATCTTTGCAATCGGCTGCTCGCCAAAATCTCGTTCAATATTGTTAAGCGTATCAACTCTCATAAAAACCCTAGAAGCCATCCCTTATTCCATTTTAAACCGAATAACCCAGCCTGCGTAATTCAACTGCGACTTTTTCGCGCTGGTCACCCTGCAGCTCAATTGTGTAATCTCTTACAGCTCCGCCTGTGCCAAAGGTGCTCTTTAATTTCTTAGCCAACTTCTCAAGCTGCTCTTGGCTTAAAGGCAAACCATAAATTATGGTTACACCTTTATTTTTTCTACTCGCAGTCTCATGCCGTATCTTCACCTTGCCGCTAGTTTCTGGCAAAGCGTTTCTTTTTATTTCAAGGCAGCTGCACTCCTTGATTGGCTTAGCACAATCAGGACAGATTGAGCCCTTGTCAGTGGAATAAATAAGATGGGAGTTAGTAATATCTTTCATATTCTAGGTATCAGTCTGTGTATAAATTAAGTGTCGTGTCCCCGGAATTCTTCTCGCTTCAAAAAAACCGTGTATATTTTTGCACCGGTCGCCGAAGTAGTGGGCAGCAGAAATAAGATCCTTCATCATCGATTAATCTCTTGTAATGAACCCATCCGCCTTCTCCCTCACCCTCTCAGCCTCAATTATCTTTTATAATCTCCTGCACCCTCTCCACTTCTCCATCTTTATACCAGAATTGATAATCCCACTTGCCGTCTTTGCCTATGTCCACCTCTTACTACAACTTGCATCTCACAAACAATTTTTCAATAATGGGATTAACAGCTTACTTGAATTAATTTTTTATATAACATTTCATACTGATCCGTCATTTTTTCAGCACTAAAAAATCCCTCAACATGTTTTCTGCAATCCCGCGGATCTAAATTTTGAACATCTATAATTGCTTTCAAAAATTCTTCAAATGAATCCACAGCAAAACCATTTTTGCCATTCACAATAATTTCTGGCACCGAACCTCTGTTGAATGCCACTACTGGTGTTCCACAAGCCAAAGATTCAAGCATAACCAAACCAAAGGGCTCCTCCCAATCAATAGGAAACAATAAACACGTTGCATTGCTATACAATGATTGCTTACGTGGATGATCTGCTAAAGGCACAAAAATAATTTGTTTATTATCTATAAAGGGTTTAATTTCTTGATCAAAAAACAATTTATGGGCTGGGTCTACTTTTCCAACTAGAAATAATTTTCTTTGAAGCCTGATTGCGGCTTTGATTGCAATATCAGCCCCTTTATTTTTACTCATATTTCCGATAAATAATAAATAGTCTTTTTTGTTGTCTCTAGATTTAAAACAATTAGCATCAATGCCATTATGGATATAGCCGTCTACTTTAAGTTCTGACATTCTTTTACATTGATTTTGGCTCACCGCCACAAATGTACAGACATCCTTATAATATTCAAAAAAAATATCATTTTCTTTGATGATATCATTATGCAAAGTAGTAACCACTGGTGGCTTTGCATATTTTGAAAATGGCAAACCATAGAATCCTATGTGACTATGAATGACATCAAATGAATCTGCATCTTGAAATGCAAAATTTGCATTTGCGGTACAAAATTCAGGCGAATCATTCCCAAACCCTAAAGCTTTTTTAAAAAATGATTTCAACCTGGCACCTGTTTTGGAATCTCCGGATGCATATAAAGTAACTTCATGTCCACGTTTAACTAAACTTTCTGTTAATGAACTAACAATCAGTTCAGTTCCGCCATAACTAACAGGCGGCAAACTTAGACAAATGGGAGCTATTTGTGCAATACGCATATTTTCCTTATAACATTCTTTTTCTAGAACCCGGGCCTGAAATCTCAGACCTTTTGTTTTAACCAGGTCATTATCCATACTGAGACAATAATGATAGGCACAACGAAAAGAAGAACAGCTATCATGCGCTTTTGCTTGCTGGTTAAATCAAGGCGTTCAACCTTGATTTGCTTTTGATCAATAAAAACACGGTGTTCCAATTCCGAAAGCCAATTGATGACATTTAAACCCATTTCAGCATTGCTGTACTGAGTGACAAAGGCATTAGTTAAAAAATCGGCATCAGTAAAAATGATAATCCGCGTATCAGAAAGGTTACCCTCTCCTTTTGGTTCCCAAACAACAGAAGCGATTGTAACCGGGCCTTGTCTGTCTATCCCCTCATTAAATTTAATCTGCAATGTCCGATTAGTCTCAGCCCAACTGTTCTTTTCTGAAGCTGTTAAAACAAAAGGGGCTACTTTGATGGTCGGACGTCGATTGTCTAAAATTGAAATTGAGCGAGGACGAACATAAAAGGTATAATCTAAACCTTTAATAAGCGCTGGGTGTGGCATGTAATTACGAGTAGCAGGAACCCCCACATCGTTGCCTATATGGCTGTCCAAATCTACAACAATATCATCAGCGACCTTTATTCCCCAATGGTTAAGAATACTATTCAAGGGTGGATTTTTGCTTTTCTCTTCTTCTGTTAAGGGCTTATCGGGTGTAGTAACCGGAGTATTTTCTATCAAAAACAGTCCATCACCGCCCTTTTTTAAATACGCCCCAATAATCCCTTCTTCCTTTTCCGTTAGTGGATTTTTCACTCCGGCAAGAACCAGAACATCGCAATCATCAGGGATCCCCTCTTTCATTCCTAACATTAGTTCTTTAGTTTCCACATTGTTCGCAGCTAATAATTTCGCCAGTATACTCACCCCATTAACGCCCTCATCTAAAATATTGCATTCGTTATGACCGGTTAAAAAATAGACAATACGTTTATCTCTTGCCACTTGGATAATAGCATTCGTCAATTGCTCCTCGGTTAATGGCTGATTTGTAAAATCAATATCCTTACGCTCCTTACCGGAGAGCGCGATAACCTTTCTTTCTTCCCCATCGATAATACTACCAAATTGAGCAGCGTAGCTAATCCGTATAATCGGATCAATGATTTCAGTCTTGATCTTCCCTTGTGAGAGTCTCTCATACTCTTGGAAAAGGTCTTCTATATACTTCGGAGGCATACCGACATAGAAGGCTATTATTTTAACCTCCCTCTCAAGCCCTTCAATAAATGCGGCTGTGCTTTCTGTTAGGGTATGTTGTTGAGATTCAGTTACGTCCCAGCGCAAATTGTACCTGTAAGATAAATAGTTAATTCCAACAAAAAGGAACAATAAAAACGCAACAGCAAGTGCAATAAAAACATGTTTTCTCCATTGAGAAACCTTGATCGGCTTTCGTACACCTCTCTTTGATTCAGAAAAACAGACCAAAACAGAAGCTAAGCCGATCAATGAAATAACTGTTGTTAGTATACTAAAACTATTTTCTACAAAGGAGATTCCCCCGCCATATAAAAGACAGGTAACCCCTATCCCAAACAATAATGAAAGATTTTTGTGTTTTTTATTTAGCGCCATAATCGATTCTCAATACTAACTCGAGTTAGTATAATGCAAATAATAATTCCACTTAAATAGTAAACCAAATCAGCTGTTGTAATAAGTCCATTAAAAAAATTTTCAGCATGGCTCCATGTGCCAATATATCGAATTAAAGTTTCTGCTATGCCGCTAAAATATTTGATAAAACTTCTTGAGAAATATAACAAAAATAACGTAACATAGGAACTCATTGCAGCGATGATCTGGTTTTTTGTCAACGAAGAAGCTAACATCCCAATAGCTATAAATAAAGCCCCCTCTAACCAAAGACCTGCATATCCCACAAATATAGCCAACCGGTCAGGTTGGCCAAAAAATTCAATAACAAAATAATAGCTTAATGTTAGCACAACAATTAACGTAAAAAATATCAGACTACCCAGATACTTACCAAGAACAATGGCGGTGTTGCTTGTGGGGGTTGTCATTAAGAATTCCATTGTTCCGGTAAACTTTTCTTCCGCGAAAACCTTCATAGTCAGAAGCGGTATAATAAAAATAAATAGAAATTCCATGGCCTTAAAGACATCACGTAAAGTAGCCTCTCTGTTTTGATCAATAATCATAAAAAAGAATATATTAAAAATAGAAATAGTGATGATTAAAACAATATAAGCTATCGGTGAGCTAAAATAGGTTTTTAGTTCTTTTTTAGCTATCGCGAGAATTTTATTCATAGTAATTCCTCAGCCTTGACAGAATGCAACTTCAGGAATACATCTTCAAGATCTGATCCAGCATCTCTTAAAAGATTTTCTAAAGTTTCATCAATAATAATTTCACCGGATTTAATAATTAAAACTCTTTGGGCGATCTGCTGAATCTCTGTAAGGATATGGGTGCTTAAAATTACAGTTCTTTTATACTCTAAGCTTTTAATAAGATTGCGCACTTGAATAATTTGAACCGGATCAAGGCCGCTTGTAGGCTCATCTAATATCAAAACCTCAGGGTCATTAATTATAGCTTGAGCAATACCCACTCTTTGTTTATATCCTTTGGAAAGAGTGGCAATAATCTTATTTTGGACATCTTTAAGATTGCATTCCGCCAAAACCTTATCTATCTGAACGTGCTGTCGCTTAGGTGGAACATCTTTTAATTGAGCGGCAAATCTGAGATAATCCAGCGTTGTCATATCAGAATAAAGCGGCGGGGTCTCTGGCAGATATCCTATTTTTCTTCGGATAGCCAGGGAATTTTTATTTACATCATTATCCGCAACAATAACACTGCCGGATGTAGCGGGAAGATAAGAAGTTAAAATGCGCATTAGTGTGGTCTTGCCGGCACCATTCTGGCCCAAAAAGCCAACAATCTCACCTTTGCCAATTTCAAAAGAAATATCCTTTAGTACCTGAAACCCACCAAAATATTTTGTAACATTTTTGGAAATTATCATACTTTAACCCTTGACGCTCTTGAATTATACGCACAACAGTTCGGAATAATTTCCTGCCCCCGTTACCCACATACAATTATGTAGTTATATTTAAAACGGATGGGGTCGGTATTATTCCCCAAGTATCCTATACATGCCTGTTCCTGTTCTTAATTCCCAAGCTTTTTTTTTGGTTTTTGTTCTTGCTTTGATTGCTTCTGTTTGCTTTTCTTATCCTTATCCTTTTGGCCTTTATCGCCCATGGATGCTCCTCCTTTTTATTTCGCCATTTAACTCACTTTTAACGATTTTCGTTCTTGCGCTTTGAAAAACAATCCTTGCAGTATACGGGACGGTCTCCGCTAGGTTTAAAAGGAACTTCACATTCCTTCTTGCATTCTTCGCAAATCGCCTTGTGCATCTCTCGCGGACCTCTCTCGTATCCATCACCTTGTCCAAATCCCATACTACCTCCTTTTCTGCAATTAAGCAGACTTTTAGTTTAAGTAAAAATTTTAGCCCTTAATTCAAAACCAGCTCTGAATCCGCTTTGGCCTTCATGTTCTCTCTATCCAGTTTATTTTGTGAAATAAATAGTTTAGAATGACTAAATAGGATTATATTAAAGATTAAATACGCTTTTTTCTACGAACTGAGGTTGACTTCTTCTTTTTATCAAAACTCTTATCAGATACTTTACTCTTTTTCCCAAACTTAAAACTCTCGGAACTATCTCTTCTTGAAAAGCTTCTCTCTTTAGATCTATTCTCACGCTTAGCGCCAAAAGAGTCCTTTCTATCATTCTTTGAAAAGCATTCCTTGCAGAATACTGGTCGATTATCAGTTGGCTTAAAAGGGATTTCACATTCCTTAGAGCATTTTGAGCAGATAACACGGGTAAAACTTTTCTCCTTATGAAAATCATTATCCCTATTGTTATCACGGCGCTTGGAATTATCAAAACTTCGAAAAGAGTCTTTAGGAGCTGATGGCTTGCTAATCAGTGTATCTATCTTTTTCTCAATAACACTCAATCTCTGATTTAGCTGATAAAAGAGTTCGGTTATATCTATCTGATCGTCATTTTCAGGTAGGGATGTTTCATCTTCAGGGCTCTGATCCATGCTGCACCTTCTTTCTTTAACTACCAGATTATTTTAACACAAAGAAAGCACCTTTACAATCTTATTCATTGCAAAGGGTCTGCTGGAGAGTTGTTCCTCGCCTAGGACTGCGAACCGTAACGCAGTACCTATTCTTATTCTAAGCTCGCGCAAAGAAGAGCCAATCAGTAAATGATTGAAAGGGGTCAACTCCCTTTTTTAGGCTCTGTGGGGCAAATTATCTGATGAATAAACATCAAATAAAAAGGCAGAACCTCAAAAAATGAAGTTCTGCCTGTGACACAGTTTGGCTCCCCGGGTAGGACTCTACCACATATTCGCTTCGCTCATGTGTGGCATTTCCTCGCCTCGCTCGGTCAGAACCTTTCTTTATGTCGTAGGTTCTCCTCAATCCACCGGAAGTCAATAATTAAAAGGCCGCATTTTCATGCGACCTTTTTAATATGGCTCCCCGGGTAGGACTCGAACCTACGACCTAGTGATTAACAGTCACCCGCTCTACCAACTGAGCCACCGAGGAATTTTTTTAATGTATTTGAGGATGACGCAAACTATAAAAGTTTGCGGTATCTTTTATGTCATCTTCTGCTTTAGCTCTTTTTTCTTGGGCTAATAAATGTCTGCTTATTGAATCTTCTAATCTTCTAATAGCCTCTTCTTCTGTTCTGCCCTTAGAAAAGAGCTCTAATTCAGGACAGGCTGCAACATACATGTTGTCGTTGCTCTTATAAACTTCAATTTCCATGGCTTTTCCAATTAGGGTTAGAATTATACCAATTTAGACTATTTCTGTCAATATTTAAGTTACTTCTCGTCGATTCTCAAGTGCTCTACCTAAGGTCACCTCGTCCACAAATTCAATATCTCCTCCTACAGGTAAACCTTGAGCTAATCGAGTTACTTTTACTTTCTTCTTTAAAAGTAGTCTTGATATAAATAATGCCGTTATTTCTCCTTCTGTGTCTGAATTTAAAGCTAATATCACCTCCTTTATTTTACCCTTACTAAGCCTATCTATTAGTTCTTTTACTTTAATATGATCGGGTCCTACACCATCCAGAGGTGCTATTTTACCTCCTAAGACATGATAGAGCCCTTTATATTCATGGCTTCTTTCTATAGCAAAGATATCTGCTGATTTCTCCACTACGCAGATAGTCTCTTTATCCCTTTGATGATTATTACAGATATTACAAATATCCCCCTCAGCTAAACCAAAACAAACCTTACAGTGACTGGTTTTATTTTTAACATCACTTATGGCTTCAGATAATCCCTGAGCATCAATCTTTTCATTATTAAGGATAGCAAAGGCAATTCTCTCTGCTGAACGAGGACCTATCCCCGGCAAGTGGGAAAGTTCTTTAATGAGTTTTTCTATGGATTTTGTATAAACTGACATAAAAATCCTTTATGAAGAATATCCTTTATTTTCTTTATTTACAAATAACCCGCCAAACAACTTCTGAGCAGAAGTAACGATGGGGTTATTGACATCTATTATTTTTTTTTGGGGTTCTATTTTTTTAGTCTTCTTGGAAGCTTCTTTTTTCTTAGTAGTAATATCAACTAAATCTATAGTTATTTTTTTACCCAGTAATTCCGAAAATGTATCTACAATGAGCTTTTTATTAGCCTCAACCTCTAAACTTTCCCTGTGAAAAGCAAAGCCAGGATAAAAACCAATAGTTAAAGTATTGCCATCAAAATTTAGAGCCTCCCCTTCAGAAATATAAAGGCCGACGGATGTTTTAATCGTCTTTATAGTCTGACAGGCCTTATCCCAGGTAGATTTGAAATCATTACGGTTAAAGTCGGTATCAAGAGCAACCATCTGAGACTCACTATAGTCATCTTCTTGTGTTTCTTCTTCATCCAGTTCTTTTTTTACAATAACTTTCTTTACGGGTTTTATGGGTGTTTTTTCTTGAATAACTGGTTGGCTATATTCTGAATCTATATTACTTTCAATATTATCAATTTTAGATAGTATTTCTTGGACATTAATTTTTTCAAAATTACCTGTAAGCTTAATAAAAAGCATCTCTATGGGTATCCGGCTTAAAGGAGCTTTTAAAATATCATATTGAGCTTTAGATAATAAACTGTAAATATAAATCAACTCTTCTAAGCCAAAGGCCTCTGCTTGCTCTTTTATTTTTTTAATACTCTCTACGGTAGCATCAATTAAATCTTCACAATTATCTGCTTCTTTGGCAACAAGCATATCTCGTACATGGGAGATAAATTCACTAAGAAAAACTGATATTTCTCTACCCTTTACAATAAGCTCATTTATAATAGAAATAGCTTTTTTAGTATCATGCTTGATAATACAGTCAGCTAAATTAAAGATGACTTCTTTACCTACCGCTCCCAAAATACTATTGACATCATCTACAACTATTTCTTTATCAGTAAATGATGAAATCTGATCCAATAAAGACTCAGCATCTCTTAAGCCACCATTAACTGATCTGGCAATAGCAAATATTGCTTCATCATTAATCTTTAATTTTTCTGTTTTAGCTATATCTTTTAATTTTTTAGATATTTCTTTTGTGGTAATTCTTCTAAAATCATAACGTTGGCATCTGGAAATAACCGTTGCTAGAATCTTGCTTGGTTGGGTTGTAGCAAAGATAAATTTAACATGCGGGGGTGGCTCTTCTAAAGTTTTTAAAAGGGCATTGAATGATGAAGCAGAAAGCATGTGCACTTCATCTATAATATATATTTTATGTTTACTGTTCGAAGGAGCAAGCTTAACATTTTCAAGTAAGGTTCTCATGTCTTCAACTTTTGTTCTTGAAGCTCCGTCAATTTCCAGGACATCTAAACTATTGGATTTATCTATTTCTAGGCAGTTCTGACATTTATTACAGGGTTTAGGGCCTGGAGATTTTAGGCAGTTAAGAGATTTAGCCAGTATCCTGGCCATGGATGTTTTACCTGTGCCTCGAGGACCAGAAAAGAGATAGGCGTGAGCTATCCTGTCTGCTTTAAGGGCGTTTTCTAGGGTGGTGGTAATATGATTTTGACCTACAACCTCGCTAAAGGTCTTCGGTCTCCATTTTAGGGCAAAAGCCTGATATGTCATTATTGTCCTGATATAAGTTTAACTTCTCGTAAACCCCTTAGGGAGTTACAAATAAAAATTTTCTCTGCTTTTAATAAATCTTTTTTATAAAGGATCTTCTCTTTAAGAGGAAAATTATTTTTATTCATTAAATACTGCCTGTATACCCCATTTAAAAGACCACAACTAAGAGGTGGAGTATAATAATATCTTTTTTTCTTAATAATTATATTAGATATAGCCCCTTCAGTCACTTGCTTATGCTCATTTAAAAAGAGAATCTCAGCTAAGCCATTCTTTATGGCTTTTTTATACTCATTATCATAAATGCTTCTGTTGGTGGTCTTATGATATAAAAAAACATCGTTAGAATTCATTCTTTTTTCAGAAATAACCACCTTCAAGTCTTTGTGAAGATTTTCTTTTAGAAGACTATGGCTAATTATTAAAAAACCGGCTTTACTATATAATAATCTTAATTTGTAACTTTTTGAATTATTGAGTTGCTTAAGATGCTTTTGGAGCTTGTCTTTAATTACGCCTTCATTATAACAAAAATCAAAATATTTTAAAGAGTTTTTTAACCTTTTTAAATGATATCCCAAGAGGTCTATCTTCTTATTTCTCTTGACAAGCAGGGTTTCAATCAATTTAAAGCCTGAAGACGTTTTTTTAGTGAAATCGGCTTTTAAAAGGCACTCCTGGAATTCGCTTTCAACCTTTGAATCATAGACTATACCACTTCCAATGCCCATTTCGACTTTCTTTTTAAGCGTATCCAGCACAATAGTTCTGATGGCAACATTAAAGACAGCTTTTTTCTTAGGAGTTAAATAGCCTATGCTGCCTGTATATATACCCCGCGGTTCTTTCTCAAGATCTTTAATAATCTGCATGGCCCGAATCTTGGGTGCTCCTGTAACTGAACCACAGGGAAAGACACTGCCCAAGAGTTGATTAAGAGATAAATCTTTTTTAAGCTTAGCCCTAACTATAGAAATCATCTGTAGCAAAGTTTCATACTTTTCTATCTTAAAAAGTTCTTTTGTTTTAACAGAACCAGTTTCTGAAATTCTACCAAAGTCATTTCTTAAAAGATCAACTATCATTAAATTTTCACTGCGGTCTTTTACGGAATTTTTTAATTGCAGGATATTTTGCTTATCCTCTTTTATGTCTTTGCCCCGCTTCAAAGTGCCCTTCATGGGATAAGTTTCTATTATATTCTTATTTTTCCTAAAAAATAGTTCTGGCGAAAAAGAAAGGATGATCTGATTATTAAATTTAATTACAGCTGAGTAAGCTACTTTTTGAGACTTTCTTAAACTCATATAAAGCTCAGCCCAATCACCTGGATAACAAAACCTGTCTTTAAAAGTATAATTTATCTGATATACATCTCCGCATTCTATATGTCTTTTAACCTTCTTTATATCAGCTTTATATCTTTTATAATCTATGTTTGGAGCCGCTTCTTTTAAGAATACTTTCGGGGCCTTTTGTGATTCTTTAAAATTTTGTTTCACTTTAAGTGGATGCTTATATATTCCAAACCACAATAGAGGAAATTGGTATTTCCTTTTTGTTGAAAGTGCCTCCTCAAAAAAATAGCCGGCTTCATAACTTAAGAAACCAGCTGCATAATAACCTTTATTTATTTCACTTTCTACTTCTTCAATTTTTTCTTTTAAATCTTTACCTTTAAAACAAGTTATTACTTTTATTGGTTTTAAGAATAATAAGGTTTCCTTATTGTTCCTATCAAACCGATTGGTTTCTAAATAGACTGCATTTTTTTGGGAATTAATACTCTTTAGAGCTGATTTTAAATTTTTCATACTATTTTTTTAGGGAATCGCCCCTCTCAAAGGACATTATCCTTTTTGATTTTTTAATAGCATCCTGAGCAACGTTTATATCAGTATTTACTTTATCATTATATATTTTATAATTAACTTTATAACGGTCTGGGGTATAACTAACCATGATAACATTACATCCAGCTTTAAGGCCCTGAGCATAGCCCTGCTTTTTATCAAGAGTTGCTAAAGCTGTTGTCGCCGGAATATGTGCGTTCTTAGTAACTATTCTAGTTAATGCTAACATCTTTAAAACTAATCCTTCAGCTGGAGATTTATTGTGAGATAGCGGTGTATCATCTTGAGGAATAAAAGGCCCCATACCTACCATATCAGGTTGTAAGGCTTCTATAAAAAGAATATCTTCAGCGAGGTCTTCAATTGATTGATGAGGCAACCCTATTATGCAACCGCAACCGATTTGATAACCAATCTTCTTTAAATTATAAAGAATAGCCTTTCGCTTTTCAAGACTCTGCTTAGGATGAATTTTTTTATACAAAATAGGATTAGCGGTTTCGTGTCTTATTAAATACCTGTCGGCCCCAGCATCAAAAAAAGCTTTATATTCTTCTGTGGGTCTTTCGCCAATTGATAAAGTTACAGCTGTGCCTTTATTGATCTTTTTAATACTTTTTATTAGCTTTACTAGTTTCTCTTTAGTATAGAAAAAATCATCTCCTGATTGCAAGACTATAGTCTTAACCCCTTTATCAGCCACAACCTTCACAGCAGTTAGGATGTCTTTTATAGGCATACGATAGCGTTTTACTTTTTTATTAGTTGATCTTAAGCCACAATAAAGACAATCCCTCGCGCAGTAATTTGAAAATTCTATTAACCCCCTGATAAAAACCTTATCCTGACAATAAAGACACCTTATTCTATCGGCCTCTTTAATTAAAGGTTTCATATCAGAAGTTTTTAAATACTTAATAATTTGAGCCTTAGTCACCTTGTTAATTCCAACAACTCTCTTTCTATTTTTGCCATTATAAGAGGGTCGCGAATATCACCATAAACAAGGATGCCTATTTTGTCAGTCAGTTTTAATTTAACTGGTGGTAAATGAACTTCACTCTTATCAATATACCCTGCCACATAAGACCACCTGCTACCAAAAATTTCAACAAGCTGCAGATTAAGAGAATAACCACTTTGTATCTCTTGCGCCTTTTTAGTAAAAGCAATAATAATATCTTTAGAAATAGAGGTCTCTTTCTCCATCTTTAATCCTTTTGTAGTATTCCATAAATTGATTATACACCTTGGGCATAGTATTTTTAACTTCTTCTATTTCTTCGGCAATTACCTTCTCTCCAGATTCTTTTGTTTTTTCGCTGGCAAAATCATCCAACCATTCTCTATAGGTCAAAACAGCATTAAGTTTGCAGTATTTGCCTTCAGCACCTGTTCTCAGCAAATCCATTATGCATTTACCAGTCCTGCCACAGCGGTAACCAGCAGTACAAAAAGAAGTAATATATCCTAAGTCGGCAAATTCCCCTATTACCTCATCTAAACTTCTGGTATCACCCAAATAGAATTGCTGTTTATTGCCCTGTTGGTCATTAGCATGGTCAGCGTAAGCCCCGATACCTATTTTGCTTGAAGCATCGGTTTGGGTTATGCCTAATTTTAGAGATTTAGTTCGCATCTCACGTGATTCTCTGGCAGTTATAATCATTCCTGTGTAAGGCACAGCTAATCTAATAACTGTAATTAATTTTAAGAAGTCGTCATTGTTGACCATATACTTGCTGTTTTTAGTAAAGGGTGTATTCTCGGCCGGCTCAAGTCTGGGAAAAGATATGGTATGCGGCCCTATCCCAAAAACACTTTCTAATTCATGAGTGTGGGCAACTAAGGCCATAACTTCAAATTTCCAATCAGCAAGTCCGAATAAAACTCCCAGGCCAACATCATCAACTCCAGCCTCCATAGCTCTGTGCATACAATACAAACGCCATTTATAATTTCCCTTGATAGTATTCTTTGGATGCACGGTTTCATAGGTTTTATGGTGGTAAGTTTCCTGAAAAACCTGATAAGTACCAATACCTACTTTATGCAAATGTTTTAAGGCATCAATTGACATGGGGGCTGCATTAACATTGGCTCTTCTTATCTGACCAAAGCCATGCTTTGTCGGCACTTTAACGCTATAGATAGTTTTAAGGGTCTCAGCGATATATTCATAATCAGTAGTCGGATGCTCTCCATAAACTACAATAAGCCGTTTATGACCTATCTCACCGGCTAAAACTTCAGCTTCTTGCCTTACTTCGCCTTGAGTCAAAATCCTTCTATCAGCTTCCTGATTGGAACACCTAAAGCCGCAATACTGACAATTATTAACACAGGCATTAGATAAATACAAAGGCGCAAAAGTTACAATTCTATTATCATAAACCTTTCTTTTAATTTTTAGGGCTGCTTCCTGCATTAGAGATAATAATTCAGGGTCATCTACATTTAGCAAATAAGCTGTTTCATCTAAACTAAGGGTATTAATTGCCAGGGATTTATTGATAATGGTTTCTACTGTCTTTCTATCTGGTTTTGTATTAGATTTTATCTTCGCTTCAATTAATTCATCGTTAATAAAATCCTCACCATCTTTAAGATATTTATCTATCTCGTCCTGTTTAATTCTACTCTTAATCCATGTAGCCGTATTAGTATTATCTATTTCCATCAGTTTCTCCTTTTTGCAAAATAGAAAGTGTGTCTTTAAAAGGACTTAAAACTCTTTCCAGGGTTCCGTGTAAATATGAAATTACTACTCCGTAATTTGAAATTCCCACATTGGCTTCTTTAGCTTTTTGAATGCGCATCAACATTTCTCTTCTAGTAATCATGCAACCACCGCAATGAATAATTAGCTTATAATCTGATAAATTATCAGGATAATCTCTTCCGGCTGTTGTCTCAATTTTTATATCTTTTTTGGTGTATTCCTTCAACCACCTGGGAATTTTAATCCTGCCAATATCATCTTCTATGGGGTGATGACTGCAAGCTTCCGCTATTAAAATTCGATCATTGTCCTTAAGCGTATCAATAACTTTAATAGCTCTCACCGATTCGTTTAGTTCACCCTTATATCTTGAAAACAAAATTGAAAATGTTGTACAGGCAACATCTAGGGGGGTATTTTTCACCATATAATCAACGACCTGTGAATCACAAACTACTATATTTGGTTTTTCAGTGAATTTATTTAGTATTTGAGGATACTCACTTTCTCGTACAACCACAGAAGCCTGAGCATTATCTAGGGCATCTCTTATGGTCTGCACCTGCGGGAGAATGATTCTTCCTTTTGGAGCTTCTTTATCTATGGGTATAATTAAAACCGCAACTCCGTCTTTCGGTAACAAATCTCCAATAATTGTCGGAGGACTAATGAAATCATTCGGACAAACAGATATTATATGCTCTTTTAAAGGATTAACATAGCTATCTCTGTTTTTTATATCAATGCTAGAACATAGAATTATATATGGTGTATATTTATTTAGTTTATTTAAAAAATCATCCTTTGGTTGTTGAACATCTATTTTATTAATTATTATAATTACTGGAGTTTTTCTTTTTTGAGCTTCTTCGATTAGGCCCTGCTCATATTCGCTCCAAATATTAGCCTCAGCAATAAGAATATAAATATCAGCCCTATCCAATATTTTCCTGCTACGCTCAATTCTTTTTTTTGCTAATTCACTTACATCGTCTATTCCGGCAGTATCTAAAAAAACTACCGGACCCACCGGAAGAAGCTCCATACTTTTTTCAACAACATCAGTTGTGGTTCCAGGAGTTGTGGACGTAATAGATACATCCTGACCGGCAACCATATTCAAAAAACTTGATTTTCCTGTATTAGTTCTTCCGAAGAGCCCTAATTGCAACCTTAAAGATTTTGGTGTTTTTTTCATTTTACTTACCTTTGCTTAAAGCGGACTTAACGGAAACACCCTCTATAGCTCCAAGCTTGCCCGTTAAAGCTCCTAATTCATCTGTTGTAGCATCAACAATTAAGGTAATAACACTGCAGTTCTTTTCTTTATAAGGAAGTCCCATACGAGCTGCAATAATTTTTGCATAGTCCCCCAAAACCATGTTTACTTCCTTTGCCTGTTTGCTTCTATCTTCAATAATAACTCCCACAAAACCCAATCTTTTTCCCATCTTTATCTCCTTAGATAATAAAAAACCCAGCTTATCTAAAAGTTCCTAAAGATGAGCTGGGTAGCGCTAATCTGCTTTTATCCCTTGATTTTAGATATTAATCCTTGTCTCAGGAACTTTTGTTTAACTATTTTTATTATTTTTTTACTTCTTTTTACCTATCCACTTACCTCTGGGCGTATAGTGAGTATGCAGCAACTTATGGCTCTTATGCCCACAAGGGCCATCTGTAAGAAATTCTTTATATATCTGTTTAATTATAGGATTATCATGAGATTTCCTATAGGTGAGACTTTCATCCTCAGCATAAATAGCTCTAGCTCTAGCCTCTCTTATGGCCGGACTAGTTGGTATTGGTTGTCCGCCTCCACCCAAACATCCTCCTGGACAAGCCATAATCTCAACAAAATGATAATCGCTTAATTCACCCTTACAAAGCATATCCATTATCTTTTTGGCATTAGCTGTGCCATGACCAATCATAACCTTAAGCGTAGCTCCTTCTAAGAATTTCCAATCTTTGACAGCCTTTTTAATAGGAATTGCTGCTTCTCTAATGCCTTCCATGCCTCTTACTGGAGTAATATTTAGTTTCTTAAAAGGAACTTCTTCTCCTGTTACTATCTCATAGGCTGTTCTTAAAGCTGCTTCCATAACTCCCCCGGTAGCTCCAAATATTAAAGCCGCACCCGTTCCAATACCCAAAGGATCATCAAAATCAGAATCTGGCAGATTAGGTAAATCCAAACCGCATTCCTTAATCATTCCGGCCATTTCCCTAGTGGTAAGCGCATAATCTACATCTTTGAAGCCCGAATCATCCATCTCAGGACGCTCACACTCAAATTTCTTAGCTGAGCAGGGCATTAAAGATACGCTGACTATCTTTGAGGGATCGATATTATTTTTTTTAGCATACCAAGTCTTTGCTATTGCCCCAAACATCTGCTGGGGAGATTTGCAACTTGAAACGTGCCCTAGTTCATCGGGATAGAAATGCTCTATATATTTCACCCATCCCGGAGAACATGAAGTAAACTGAGGAAGTTTAACAGTTTTATCTTTATCTACTAAGGCTTTTTTAAGCCTTAAAAGAAGTTCTGTGCCTTCTTCCATAATAGTTAAATCAGCTGTAAAGTTAGTATCAAAGACCTTATCAAAACCAACTCTTTTTAAGGCTGTATTCAGTTTTTTAGTAACACTTGTTCCGGCCGGTAAGCCAAACTCTTCACCAATAGCCGCTCGCGGGCTGGGAGCTGTTTGAATAATAACATGCTTATCAGGATCATCAATAACAGCCCATATTTCTTCGGCTGGGTCTTTGGCTTTTAAGGCAGCGGTAGGACATCTGTTAATACATTGACCACAGTTAATACAGATTACTTCAGCTAATGGGTGATCCAGATAGGTTGCAATTTTAGTTTCACTTCCTCTATCAACTGCTTCCAAAACACCAACTTCCTGCAAGTCAATACAAGTCCTAACACATCTACGACATAAAACACATTTATTCATATCGCGTTCAACCGAGTAACTGGATAAATCCTTTTCATAGCGCGGTGCGGCAATATGACCGAATTTATATGTACCAACACCATATTCCTTAGCTAAAGCCTGAAGCTCACAGTTGTTGTTTCTGGAACATGAATAACATTCTCCGTAATGTCTTCTCAAAAGAAGTTGGAGGATATTTTTTCTTGCACGCCTTACCTTGGGCGAATATGTCTTCACTTTTAGAGGTGCAAAAATCGGATAAGAACAGGCTGACTGCAATGTACGCTGACCTTCCACTTCGACAATACACATACGACAGACACCAGCTAAATCCAAATCATCATGCTGACACAAAGTAGGTATCTTAATATTTATCATTTGGGCCGCTTCTAATAGAGTGCAACCCATAGGTACTTTTATTTCAACATCATCAATAACAACTTTTACCTGGTTACCCAGAGTATTTTTATCAAATTCATCTCGGTGTTGTCCTCTCTGGCTTATAGGTGCCCGAGAAGTACTTTCTGAAAATGGTTTACTAGACATTGAACAACTTCTCCTCTCTAGGCTTTTTAGAAAGCTT
>Ga0208648_1001482_pt1 | contig 18890 bp, 15 predicted proteins | sample AntAceMetag02UKL_FD_184772 | JGI IMG/M metagenome (GOLD analysis project Ga0208648, IMG submission 184772) | Saline lake microbial communities from Ace Lake, Antarctica - Antarctic Ace Lake Metagenome 02UKL (SPAdes) (version 2) | ecosystem: Environmental > Aquatic > Non-marine Saline and...
GACATTCATAATTCCTTGTTCGATATTCTGCGGTTGAAAACAGACTCGTAAGTTTGATTTTTATCAAAAAGTAAAATATATAGAACAATCAAAAACTTATGTCAAATTCGTGCGAACGAGTTATTTGAAAGTCATTACCATTAATTCTGCATTCTTAGAAATTTATAAATTCTGCTGCTTTAAATAAGCAGGAAGATGGCTTGCTTCTCTCGGTCCAACAAGAATTTCCCAGTCCGAAAGTTCTTCTTCCAGCTCTCCGCTTACAGCTGACAGATATCCGGGTATTATAAGTCTGCGGTGTTTGACCTTCTCTTCTATGCCGCATTTTTTAACAAACGAAGCAATAGCATCGGCACCGAATTTACCGGCTGCCCATGCTGTCAGTACTGAAAGGCCTTCTGTATCCTTTATCAGGACATAGGACGGCACACGGCTTGATTCAACTTCACCTGAGACAATAAAATATGTAAGAGAAAAATTTCCTGTAATAAGAACCGGTGAGTTATCATCAACAGCGCCTATTTCATAGATTTTTTCTTCCACAGCCATAGGTCGCTGCGGATCAGTAAAAATATTCATGCCTGCCAGAAGAAGCGGGAATATACTGTGGCCTTCGATTTCTGAAAGAACTATAATCCCTCCGTATTTTGCAACCATCTGACAGGCGATCATGGCCTCCTTCATTGGATCATCTGTCATAAGGCATGGAAAAACAATTGTAGGAAATCCAAAGGACTTTATTCTTTTCATCAATGCAGATCTTCTTATAATAATTTGATGTTCCAGCGCCTTGCGCGCATTCCTTGCTCCAGAATCAAGAACCAGATCCTTTAATCCCATTTCTGTTAACCTGCCGGAAACATCTGCCAGATCTTCCAGACTGCTGCCTTTAACAGCCAAAGGACAGGACAATTCAAGTGCAAGACTGCCCAGCGTTTTATAATTTTCTATTGTAGCGGCATAAATAAGCGGTTTTCTGTCCGAACACTTTCTAACAGCCTGCGAAAGCGCATCAGCATCTTCGTGCATGATTATTAAACCCGCATCTGTCTGGCCACAGACTTTTTCAACCACTTCATTAAATCTTGAAAAATCTCCTGACACTCCTTTTATGGCAACAAACTCAGGCTTCATAATAACGCCCACACGTTCGTAAACAGCATTATTAAACTTATCTAATCTGTTTGAAATCTCTATATCATCCATGCTGTCTGAAAGAAGGAGAGTAAAGGCCGGCGGGTTTTCAAACCTTTTTTCATGACGAAAAAGCACTGTTTCTCCACCTGTTTTAACTGCCCGTTCACCTGTGCCTATAATTACCGTTCTTACAGGCGGAGCTGAAGCCAGGCTTATTTCTTCTTTTACATCTTCAGATATATCCGGGCACGCATTAATATCAATCTGACCTGCCGCAAGTTTCATTGCAAATGCCAGACATGTGGGAACACCACATTTGCCGCAGTTGGTTTTTGGCAGTTTTTTAAATATCTCTATCCCCGAAAGTCCCATAAGTGTTCTTCTCCTTCTATACTTATATATTATCGCCAGCTTCCCTTGAGACACAAAGGACGCGGACTATTGTTTCAGCTTTCAGTTGTGATTAAATTCAAATCAGAAAACTGTTTGAAAAATCACCTACCACGCCCATAGGACGTGGTTTGATGAAGACCCCTCGAAGGGGTCTAAAAACATCGCGATTCATGCAGATTACAATCCAATATCAAAGGACGCAACAATCAAGCTAAAAGGCTATGAACGTCCAACATCGAATTTTGAATAAGGTATTCTACCAATTTATAAACTGGCGGAGCGAAGCGATTTCATTATTCGATGTTCGATGTTCAAAAAACGCTTTACTCTGCCGTTCAATATTCTCGCCGGAACGGTCAAACCTTTCAGGGTCGCACGGGCAGAGCCCGTGGTTTAATTAACTGCAATTAACTGCAATTACATCAAAGGTTCCATTGTAAGCGCTGGATGTGATTTTTCCTGAAGAAACGGAAGTATTTCCTCCTCTGAAACTCCTACAGTTTCATCCGCTATAATATCAAGAAAATCCGGCATCCCGATCTCTTCGCATACGGGTTTTATAAGCCTGGAGATCTCATCTTTCAACATCTTTGGAAGCCAGACAACTCGCTTTAAGCCTTCTTCTGCTTTAATGAACTTCCTGCTGTAAATATAATGCTTGCTTATTCCTAAAAAACCGGGCGTCTGCTTACCTCCGCCTACAAGACCGGCCAGGGTGGTAAACTTCATTCCAGATGGTGTCATGCCGACAAAATCCCTGCTCACGATCATAACACCATTGCACATGGGAAGAATTGTCACTACACACTCAAAACATCCACAGGCTGTCATTGGAAATTCCATAAGGCTGTACAAATTTACCTGCTCTACCTTCTGACGGGAAGCCTTTGACAAAAAACTGTTGATCCCCTTCCACTGGCCCTTTACAGAATCAAAACATTCCCCCTTGTCTATCGGCTGATTAGGACCGGTTGGATTGATTTCATGGCATGCCTTGCAATCCAGCCAGTTATAAGCGCCGCACATCCCTGTACGCTCAGGTGTAATAATACACACATGGCTTGGCGCAAAAGACTGACACAGAGTACACGAATAAAAAATTCCCTCGGTTTCATCAACCATTCCTTCAACCCGCTTATCCCTTTTAGCATAAATCGTTTTTGCGGATTCAAGGAGCTTTTTAACTTTATCTTCTTCCGTATAAATCTTTATCTGAACCTTATCAACAATACTGGAAAACTCCTGATGATACTTGGCATGAATTACTTCGCCAATATGTTTCAGTAAAAAGCCTTTTTCAGCCGCAGCCTTACCTATTCTCAGCCACATAATACTTCTCTGGCCGACATGCATTATCCCCTGGATATAATTAACCAGATGATGAATCTGGCGCTCCAGAATAGGCTCAAAGTCCGGCTGCATCTTGCGGCCCGCCACCTCAATCAATATTCCAAAAGGAAGTCTGTCGCCTTCTTTTGCCTGATCTAAACCAGGGCCGATAATTTCTATCTTTCCGTCTTCCACTTCTGACATATCTCTTGAAACAGTCAGTTCAACACAAAGTGTTCTTCCACCGCCGCATTCAAGGTAAAGATCTTCTTTTCTGATACGCTCACCTTCAAAAGCCGGGCCATAAGACATTGGTATATCTATCTTGTTTATACTTACTTTCATACCCCTGATATCCATTGCCCTGCTGACTATCTGATCGTGAGGAACATTGCCTGTAACAAGCTGGTAATCGGATATTTCAGGGACAACAAGATCGGGAAGCGGGGTGTCCGCTATTATTGGAACTCCCCAGTTAATAGCGCCTGCTGCATTAGCAACCCATTCCGCATTAACAGCGCCCAGAGTTATTATAAAAGCAAATATCCCTCCCCTGCTGAAAACAATATTCCCGTCAAAATCTCCCGGCTCAACCCCTCCAAATGACATGGCGGCACGAGTCACAAATCCAACCGCAAATACTGCTGCCGTATATCCGGGGCCAAAAGAAACAAGTCTTGTAGACCAGCCAATTTGCACACCAGCTTCGACAAGCTGATCTGACATTGTCTTTCCGTCCTGATCTGCACACATTAAAACATATAGATTTTTTTCCTGAAGTTCTCTTGCAATGCTCACAGCAATGCCGGTGCTGGGAGCTGCTCCTAATATTATGGCAAATCCAGGAGCACTGCCGTCAACAAACTCTACGCCACGTTTTCGCATAATAACATCATCAGCGGCTCCAAGCCAGATATTCCCTGCCAGAGGGTCTTCTGTCTTTGTATAAAACCCGGGCTGTTCAAGATATTTTATAGCCTCAAGAATCTCTTCTGCAAAAAAAGAGGCCATGCCGGCGTCAAGTGCGGAATCAAGCGAAAGAGGCCGTGATCCATCATCAGGTGGAACAAGTTTTTTGCATTTGTCAAGCACCTCACGGGCATTCCCCAGGGTTTTCACTGAAATCCCAAGCATTGCATAAATAATCGGAAGATAATAGGTGGTATGAGGAAATCCAATCTCCTGATCCGGGCCCCACTTTTCCAATGCCTCATTATATTGTATCTCTGCCATATCAATGATCTTGTGCGCACCTTGAACAGCTGCAGAACAAATAATCTCAGACATAATTTATAATCTCCCCCTTGTTTTTATTTAAGTCGCGACTTAAAGCTCTGATGAATTCGTAAAAAACTGCATTATGTTGCTCTGCAACACTTGAAACCAGAATAACTTTAAACAATCTGTCTTCAGTTATGATTAAATTAAAGTAACTATTCAGCCACAGATTTACACAGACCCGCCCGCCACTGCGAGGCACGAGCGGGCAGGTGACCGCAGATATGTTTAAATACAGTAATTACTCAGGCACAGAGGGGCATAGATTTTTGCCAGACTTGTAAATCTCTATATGTTTTTATTTTGCTTTGTGCCACTGTGCCTTTGCCCCTCTGTGCCTGAGTAATTTAATTATAACTGTTGCGATAACCAGCAAACGAACAAATTTTACTACTATGCCATCAAATCCTGAATTGATTCTTTCACTAATTTTACAGCCTCAGGATGCATCATTATAAGAATATCAACGCCGGCAAGGAGCATGCACTGGGCGGTTAATGCCTCAAACATTATCCCTCTCTTTCTCTGATCCCCCAAAAGCGGGGCTTCTGCTTCACTGACCTTGACCTCTTTAGTTTTCCAGACTTCCTGCGCAATATTGACGATAATCGGGGACTGAAGTTTTTCATCTCCCTGGCTTAGAGCAGCCATTCTTATCCTTTCAATTACACTGTAAGAATATTCAAGACCATATCCTAAAGCACCAGTTGAAGGATCAATTATAATTTTGTCATCAGGAACATTCAAATTGCCCAATAGAATATTAAGCTGTTTTGCCAGATTTATATCTATGGGAGTAGAAGCCATAACCATATGGTTATAAGCAAGTGCTGTTGCTCCAATTGCCCTGTAGTTACCTTCTGAAACAGGTCCAACTACCAGATTTTTTCCTTCACACAATTCACATGCCAACCTCAGGACTTCGCTGTCTTTTTCAACATTGTCACTTCCCCATACAATCAGAGGAACTTCTACTGCCTCCAGAACTCTTTTTACGGTTGCAACAGCCTCTGCTGCTTCCGCATTTTTATCATTCGGGTCTGTGCTTGACAACTGGAGACAGATTAATTCAGCGCCATACACATTAACACATTTTTCAGCCCATGCCGCAGGATCATGGATAACATCCGCAAAAGGCTCCACAACTGTCTCCGGCCATTCATCAGATACGCTGTCATAAACCAGCATAGCTATTTTAGGAGGATTCGGGATTTGCCCCTCAAATAAATGAAAGGGGTAACAGGATTCTCCTCCGACAGTTATAATATTATCTTCCCGCCCCAGTTTAATCTCTTTTATTTTATCAGTATAAGAAATTTTCGGTATATCTATTGCCAATTCATACCTCCATATTATAATTTTAAATTTTGATGAACTCGTAAAAAGCTCTACTATGCCGCTTTGCAGCACTTGAAACCAGAATAACTTTTGAGCAATCAGTCTTCAGTTATGATTAAATTAAAATTGATGGCCTCGTAAAAAGTCATTTGTAAGCGACATTGAGCAGTTTTGGAAAAAGATTCGTATTGAGCCTGGCGTTAAAAATTGCAAGCTGTTTGAGGGCGTTAGCCCGAGTTCTTGCAATTTAGCCGGGATTAATTTGAATCCCAAAAATGCTCACAGAGCGAACAAATTTTACTTTTTACGAGACCATCAATTTTGAATTGCGTATTTGTTGTATCTCTTCGCTCTATCATTTTTTATAAAATTGATAGAATTCATTCAATATTCAATTCTCACTTTTCAATCATCCGACCCCCGACTTCTGCCCACTACTCACTGCTCACTACTCACTGCTCTTTTAGCCGCTTCCACGGTATTTTTCATCAGCATTACAATAGTCATTGGGCCCACACCGCCAGGAACCGGAGTTATTGCAGCGGCTTTTTCTTTTACTTCTTCAAAATCCACATCACCGACCAAAATCGACTTTCCCTCAGGAGTCTTTCCTATCCTGTTTACTCCAACGTCAATCACAACAACGCCATTCTTGACCATATCACCTGTAATTGTTTTTGGCCGTCCAATGGCTGCAATTAAAATATCAGCCCGCCTTGTATGAAAAGCCAGATCCCTTGTCATTGTATGACACATGGTTACTGTTGCGTTGCCAGCGGCTCTTTTCTGAAGCATTAGGTTGAGAATGGGTTTCCCAACAATATTACTTCTACCCACAACTACGACTTCCGCCCCCTTGGTGTTTATTCCTGAAGCAAACAGGAGTTCCAATATTCCATGAGGCGTACACGGCAAAAAGCCTTTTTCTCCAATAACCATCTTGCCCACATTTACAGGATGAAACCCATCCACATCCTTATCAGGATCAATAGCGTAGATAACCCGCTGCTGATTAATATGCCCTGGAAGCGGAAGCTGTACCAATATGCCGTGAATTTTATTATTCTTATTCAAGTCTTTAATTAGATCTAAAAGAATATCCTCAGCAGTTTCCAGCGGCAGATCAATACGTTCTGAATAAATCCCCAAATTGGCGCAGGCTTTTTCTTTCTGGCCTACATATACTTTTGAAGCTGGATCATCACCTACAAGAATAGTAACCAGACCCGGAGTCAAGCCGTGCTTTTGCTTTAATTCAGAGATCTCTTTCTTCAAATCTTCACGAATTTTCCCGGCGATTTCAGTTCCGCTGATTATTTTTGCAGTCACTATTTTAATCTCCCCCTAAAAAAGTCCTTTCACCTTTCCCATATCCACATCAACGTCAATACGTCTGTAAGCTGGATCAGAGGCTGTGCCGGGCATAAGGTTAATACGTCCGGCAACTGGAACTGCCAGCCCTGCCCCCTTATAAATAAGGATGTCTCTTACAGGAAGCACCCACCCCTTTGGCACTCCTTTAATATCAGGGTCATGAGAAAGACTGAGATGTGTCTTTAACATACATGCTCCCAGTTTAGCCAGTTCCGGGTCATTTTCTATTTTCTTTGCCTTGGCCTCTGCTTCAGGGGAATAACTTACACCTTCTGCATCATAAATCTCTCTGGCAATAATATCTATACGGTCACGCAAAGGGCTGGACGAATCATAAAGAAAATGAAAATTGTTTTTATCTTCACATGCATCAATAACTGCATCAGCAAAATCTTTAGCCCCTTCACCACCCTTAAGCCAATGCTCGGAAACAGCAACACGTGCCCCAGCTGCTTCCGACATCCTGCGAACGACTGCTGTCTCATCTCTGGTGTCTGTATGAAAGGAATTGATACATACAACCGGACTGATTCCTGACTTCTGAACTATCTCAATATGACGTACAAGATTTTCACAACCCTTTTCAACCCAGTCAAGGTGTTCTTCAAGATAGGCTGGATCCATGTTTTTACCTGGAGGCAATGAAGGCCCGCCGCCATGACATTTTAAAGCTCTTATGGTAGCGACTATTACTGCACAGTCTGGTTTCAGTCCGCTATATCTGCACTTTAAATTCCAGAATTTTTCATAACCTATGTCTGTCCCAAACCCGCTTTCAGTAACATGATAGTCTGCAAGTTTCAACCCGACCTTGTCTGCAATTATTGATGACTGACCTATGGAAATATTTGCAAAAGGTCCTGCGTGAACAAAAATCGGCTGTCCTTCAAGTGTCTGGATAAGATTAGGATTAATAGCTTCAACCATCCACGCTGTCATAGCGCCGTCGACCTCAAGATCTGCCGTAGTAACCGGATCTCCACTTTTGTCATATGCAACTATTATTTTCCCCATACGTTCACGCATGTCTTTTAAATCGCTGGAAACCGCCATAATAGCCATAACCTCGGAACTCATGGCAATATCAAATCTTGATTGCATGGGAAAACCATCCATCTTTCCCCCAAGACCAACAATAATATTTCGCAGCGACTGGGCGCAAAAATCAATAATCCAGCCTAATTCTATATTTTTCGGGTTAATATCGAGCCGCTTTAGATTTTTTTTTGCCAGTATTTCATCTGAATAATTATTTTCATGCTGCATCCTTGCTGTTAAAGCCACCATAGCGAGATTATGCGCATTCATCACGGCATTTACATCCCCTGTCAAGCCGAATGAAAATGGAGTAAAAGGAATGCATTGAGCCAGGCCCCCTCCTGCCGCACTTCCCTTAATATTCATTGTCGGCCCGCTGGAAGGCTGACGTATTGCTCCTGAAGCACTTCTGCCCAGCCTGCAAAGCCCCTGAATTAATCCTATGGTTGATGTAGTCTTGCCTTCTCCCAGCGGAGTAGGAGTTATAGCGGTTATGTCAATGTATTTACCGTCTGGTTTAGATTCAAAACGTTTCAAAATATTCTTGGAATCAACCTTTGCCACATAATGACCATGAGGAAGAAGTTCCTCTTTTCTAAGGCCGAGTTGTTCGCCCAGCTGATATACGGTTTTCATATTCCTTTCCGCATAATGGGCAATCTCCAAATCTTTATTTTTAATTGGATCCAAAACTATTATTCCTCCTAAAGTTTGATGAAATAAAATATATGGACGTTTTTTATGACATATTGGATCCGTTTGGTAAAGAGCAATTCTTATTTATTCTATTAATATAAAAAAGATTTTCCTGTATTTTTAAGTGTATGATCATCACGCATATAATTGGGTTGACTGCTGTTTCGTTTAATAGCATCAAAGCCTTCAGGATCATAAGATTCGACTTTATATTCAGGAGCCCGGTCAGATCTGGTTTCTTTACAGAGAACTATATGTTTTTCAAGCTTTGCTATTGAAAAAGACACGAGTTCCTTTAAAAAACCAAATGCGTGCCGCATTTGATGAAAGCCGTATTTTTTTAACAAAGCATACCCTTCAATTGCATCTTCTTCTGACCTTTTATTTGGCTTTCCCTGATTTGTTGTACACGCTGTCTGTATTGAAGGAATTCCAAGTTTTTTATTAATCTTTTCTAAAAGAAGGTTGGCGATATTATGTGAAACCAGACCTAAATCCAAACAATAGTTTTTCTGAATATTAGCTATAGAAGGCAGCCCTGCACTAACGACCATTATGCCGGGATTAACCAGTTGAGCAAGAGTTATTCCAAACAGAGCTTCAGCATGGGTCAACGTCAAAAGTCCAGACATACTATAGGGCGCCGAGAGCCCTGCCATGGGCATCGTTGAGACGTAGACAGGCAAACCTTTTCGCACACACGACAGAAAGGGGCTTATCATTCCTTTAATAACATTCAACGGGCTGTTTATAATTGAAAACTGCATGGTTAATTTGCCTCTTGTTTCATGGATCTCCTGAGCCTTTGCTATGCCTTCGTCGGTTACGGCCGCAACGTATATCGGCTTAGAACAATTTTTTATTATGGTATCCATTACCTTTGCTTCTTGTTTTCTTATTAATACTCCCCTTGCCATAAAGCTTATTACTTCGGCCTCATTTACTATTTTCGCTATTTTCTTAAGATGTTCAAGGGTTGGGGTCACCAGCTCGCCGCTATTATCATCATAAACAAATGGCGCTGTTCCTCCAACGCCAAAGGAGTTCTCTGGAATCCAGTACTTGTCTCTTTTTGGCGCCATGTTTATTGCCTGCTCAACCAATGGAGTCAGAATATGAATGTGTCCGGTAGTTTCATCAAAAGCAGCCAGACCCGTATCTTCAAAAATACGCCTGACTTCCGCAGATGTGCACTTCACTCCTACTTCTTCCAGAATCTTTAAAGCGTCTTGATGTACCTTTTCCAAAAGATTACGGTTTTCAATGTCCATTTTTTTCTCCCAAAACCTGCGGTATTACATCCACAGGTCATTAATAAATCTAACTCCATGGAAAAGGACTGTTGGAGACAGGATGAAGCTCACCTTTTGCATAACGCTCAAATCTGAAAGGTTCGAGCAACCTTTGTTTTTCTCCTGTAATTTCTTTGGCGACCAGTTTGCCGACACCAATCATCTTGTAACCATGATTGGAATCGAGAATCATATAGCAATTATCTTTCATTGTATCGAAAATAGGGAAATTATCAGGAGTAAAGGCTCCAAGGCCACCAGAAGGTTCATTTTTGTAATATTGATATTTATCTTCATATCTTTTCTGACAGTGAGCGAGAGCAGATGTCCACATATGAACAAACTCCGGGCCTACAACAAAATCAGGAGAGTCAATGCCATATGGATCAACCTTGACTTCTCCTTCAACAATATAAGGAGCAGCTCCTCCCTGAACACCGTTGAAATGAAAGTCAGGCTTATAATATATGCCCCACATTTTCTCAGTAATAAGCGAGCCATCTTCACTTGAATATAAGGGCGCGTCAGTATCAACATGAATTACCGGCGGCATCTTACCCTCATTATTCATAGCATATTCAGGGGGCACCCCTAATGTACCCTCAACAAGACACAAGTATGTCCACATTTTAACGTTTTTATGAATATTACCATCATTATCTTTTATATCGATTTTATCAGGAAGCTTCAGCATATCCCAGAAACTTTTAGCCCATGGTCCTGCGCCAATTATTACATAGTCACATTTGATATTGCCTTTTTGTGTTTCAACGGCAGTTACGGTATTATTGTCTGTTTTTAACCCTGTCACCTTAACCCCTGTAAGAATTCTTACGCCTTCAGCTTCTGCCTTGTCGGCAAGGCGATAAAGTGATTTTGTATTGTGTGCATAGCCACCTTTTAATTCATGCAAAACAGATGTAATGTTTTTAGCCTGCCAGTCATGAAAAATATTTTCTCTCATATATTTCAGACAGTCTTTTTCTCCCTCTATAAACAATGAATTATAGCCTATCTCTTGTTGCTGTTTATGAATTTCAGCCACATCTGCGTGCATAGGTTCGCAGGATATCTGCATATAGCCTACCGGATGATAACCGTATCCTTCTATATCTTCTTCCCAGAGAGCAACACTGTGAGCCATGAGCTCTCGCATGGCCGGCTGAAAATAGTTATTCCTTATTACACCGCATGCGATACCTGAAGCACCTGCTCCGATCGCTGCCTTGTCGATAACAAGGATATCTTTGCCAGAGCCGATTTTTTTTTGTTTTAGTTCCTTTGATAGATGATATGCGGCACTTAATCCATGTATGCCCGCGCCAATAATCACATACTTATATTTTGTTGGAAAAGACATTAATCTACCTCAATGAATGGTTACGAACATTTTTACTTAAAAGGATCCCATCTAACGGTTTGTTTTTCATAGGATGGAGGAAATAGCTTTAAAAATTCATCATAATAATATAATTCTTTAAAAGAAGCGAACGGCAAACCATAAGCAGCCTTTGGTCTTATTTTGAATTCATTAGGATCGATTTTATCAGAGATGAGTTCATCCATGATATCATCCATGCCTGCCCCCATAGCAAACCTTAGCTTTTCACGATTTGCTATTTTTTCAGGAAGTATATCTCTAAATGCCTCTCTTAGGATGTACTTTTCAATCTGTTTTTCTCCATAGATTTTCCAGTTCATGGGAATTTTATGACTGAAATCAACTATTTTTTTATCTAAGAATGGAGTCCTATACTGAACGCCATTGGCCATCCAAGCGCGATCCAGTCGTCTTAATGCAGTGTTATAAGCTATGTCCAAAAGCTTTTTTGCAAGCCTTTCTCTTTGCTCATCACTTTTAACTTTTGGATTTTTCAAAACCATACGATAACCGCCAAAAAGTTCATCAGCCCCTTCACCTACAAGAATACAGTTTGTATGTTCCTTAACCATTTTTGATACATAATAATTGGAAATAATACCGGAGATACAGTCTTCATCAAAGCTTTCCAGATACCAGACAGCATCGCTGATGAAATTTTCTACATCTGAATCAGAGATTAAATATATATGGTGTTCGAGACCTAAAAATTTTGCCATTAATTTCGCATTTTCCAGGTCCGGACCTGGAGCTTTTTTAACCGCACCAGTAAAGAGTTTTAGACTTGGGTTAAATTCTTTGGCTATGGCTGCTATAATAGAACTATCAAGACCGCCGCTTAAAGAGATGCCTCCTACACCATCCATTCTTATTTTAACAGCCTCAATCAGAAGTTCTCTTAAAATATCGGTAGCCTCTTTTATATCATTAAATTCAGGCAATTCAGGAGAATAGGGCTCAAATTCTTTCATTCCCGTCTTTGAGCTGTATAAATTGCCTGGAACAAGTTCATGTATGTTAAACTGAACATGATCTTTTAACCCCTTCATCTCTGAACTGAAATAAAAAATATCATCGTTTGTTCCAAAGAATAGAGGCCGTGCGCCAACATGGTCTCTTACAAGAATTACTTCTTCATCCTTTTCAACTACCGCGCAAGAAAAGCTTCCATAAAGCCTTAAAAAACAGTCTTTTTCATACTTTTCATAGTATTGTTTAAAAAGATCCATATCACTTTGACCTTCAGGTCTATCATTGTAAAGCTCTCCATCAAAAAGTATATAAGGAGGCTCTTCGACCGAAGAACAATGGGTTTTATCTGGAGTTAAATTTATTTCATTAGCTCCCAAAGCGCCTCTGTCGTCTGTAAGAGTGCGTATTACGCTGTTATCTGAACCACGATGTCGCATATACTTCAGCATCTTACCTACTTGTTTTGTTGAGTTGAAAGTGATTCTTCCATGCTGTGATATAATACCTGCTATACTTGGCATATTTTAAGCTCCCTTTAATTTACAAAAATTTTCCCAAGATTTGCTGTAGTAAGTTGATCATCCATATACATTCTTAAGCCGTTGCGCTTTACAGATTCCATCCCTCGTTCGTCATATACTGGCATCTCGACTTCAGGGGCATCATCAGGACCAATTTTTTCTGCGATTTCAATACTTTTTTCAAGCTTTTCTAAAGAAAAATCAATTAGATAGCGAAGGAAAGAGAATGGATGCCGGATCATATGAAATCCATATTTCATGCATAAAGCCTGACCTTTTTTTGCATCCTCATATGCTTTTGGTGTGGGATGTTCTTCATGAGTTGTTCCCGCGCTTTGAAATGTTGGTATATCAAGAATTAGATTAAGATGGCTCATAAGGATATTCAGCAAATTATGACTTATTAAACCGTAGTTGGGATTATATCCTATCCTGGGATCGGCAATTGTAGGGAAACCCGCATGTATGCATGTTACACCAGGTTTGAGTAATTGAGCAGCACATATCCCGAACAAGACTTCTGCATGTGTCATAGCAAGAACGCCATTATAGCAATAAGGCGCACTTATTCCGGCCATGGGCATTGCTGATATAAATACCGGTAAGCCAGCCTTCACAACTTTTACAAAGTGTTCTGAAAAGTTTTCATTTACCTCGAGAGGTGGACGGGTCAGACAGAAAACAATCATAATGTTTTTTCTTTGTTCGTGAATTTCTATTGCCCTTGCAAGAGATCTGTCTGAGGTTACAGCAAAATAAAGCGGCTTATTACAGTTTTTATCCATTATATTCATTTGCTGGACTTCGTCTTTTAATTTTACACCTCTACCCATACCGCTTACCACATTATTTTTTTCAGCTGTCTGCGCAATTCGAATTACATCATCAGGTGTAGGGATAATCCCGCCTTTGCCGGATTTGTCATCGTAAATATATGGAGCAGTGCCACCTATAAAAAAACTGTTCATTGGCACAAAAAAGTCGCTTACACTTGGAACATTATTGAGGCATTCTTTAACTAATGCAGGGGTCACAAATATACGATTTTCATATAAAAAAGCTAAACCATCCGCCTCGAATTTCTTATAGGCATCCTGTATTTCCGGTTGTTTGCAGCAAACTCCAAGGTTTTCAAGTATCCATATTGCATCCTGGTGTGTCTGAAGAAGCATATTTACAGTTTCATCACCAAGCAAGGATTTTGATTTTTCCATTTGCTCATTATTCACGTTCTCTCCTTGCGAATTCATTAAAAATTCAGTTTGTTAGTTCAATAAAAAAATGAGGGGCTGTCTCTTTAAAAAGACATTTTAGTAAATATTATATCAATTGAGATTATTTCACCTGAAATAATCTAAAATAAATGCTTGGAAATGTCAAGCGGGTCTGTAAATACTCAAAAAAATTTTGGGTTTCGGCAACAGCCCGTTAATTGGTGTTTAGAGGAATAATGAAAGGAAATGTTTTAAAACAGTTTCTGGGGTGTTTAAAAAGTTTTATTCAACCTCTAGATCTTGCACATCAAGCATATTGGTGAGTTTTATTAGAGAAAGGCTTATTTGCTCTGACTTATCATCGGAAAGCCTTTTCAAACCATCAATTATTTTCTGCTGAATCGGCGGCGGAGCATTTTCAGCGAGTTTTATGCCGGCCTTTGTTAATTCTATGGTAATTACACGGCGGTCAGGCGAGTTTCTAAACCTTTTAATAAATTTTTTTTGTTCCAGCCGGTCAACTATTCCCGTAACTGTGCTTGATTTAACCATAATCTTCTTAGCTATCTGGGAAGGGGAAAGAGGGCCATTTTCGTATAATGATAAAAGGCAATTAAGCTGAGGCGCGCTTACCTGATATTTTTTGTTTAATTCTTTGGTATATAACTCTCCTGCCTGCATTAACTTGCGTATAGAAAATATTATATCCTTAGTGCAATCTTTAGTTTGAGCGCCTACTTTATATGTTTGGTTTGAATTTTTGGGCATTACTATCTATTTTTATGAAAAACCTTAAAAGAAGAGTTAAATAAAAGATATAAATAATAATAATTACTCCGGCAATTAAACATCCTAAAGCCGTCATTCCGGCGAAAGCCGGAATCCAGGAAAATACACTGGATGCCGGATCAAATCCGGCATGACAAAGTTCGGGTATTATTTTGCCGGGTTAATAGCATAAAAAATGGCAAACAATTAAATTTTAGCCTTTTCTTAACGTATAAAAAGATTAAAAGTTTACACACACAAATATATATAGGTAATTATAGAAAAAATGATGCATTCTTCTGCATTTCTTCAAAATCCTTTATATCTAAACCAGCGCCGCATACTATGCGCTGTGCCATATTCCTGTCAATCAAATCATCAGGGCCATGAGTATCTGTATTAATCAGAAGTTTTGCGCCGAATTCCCTTGCAAGCCTTGCGACATGTCCATTTGTCAGAGAATGCCCCTTGCGCGCCGATATCTCAAGAAAAACTCCTTTTTCTTTTGCTTTTAAAACTTCTTCTTCAGTAATAAGGCCTGGATGCGCAAGTATATCAATATCTGCTCCCAGAGCCGCCATGTTAGTGCCGGGGGCAACCGGCTCAACAATTGTTTCACCGTGAACAATTATAATCTTTGCGCCCAGGGAACGTGCTTTTTCTGCATCATCCGCTATGAGTGACGGGTGGACATGCGTAATTTCTATGCCAGGTACAACCTTTATTTTTAAAACTCTATTCAGGTCTTCTGCTATTTGCACTATCCTGGGAATTATAAAATCCAGATTAGATGAGTCACCATGATCGGTTATACCGATCCCCTTAAGGCCAATAAATTCAGCGCGTCTGACCAGTTCAGACGGAATCAGGCATCCATCACTGAAAATCGAATGTGTATGAAGATCAATCATAACTGGTTTCTCCTTGCTGGTTGCTGGTTCTTTGACTTTTGATGTCCGCCAAATGTGTTACAATCTTCCAATCCTATATTTGTCTCACCACGAAAAACACGAAAAAATTAATCCCTTCAACTCAAAATTCAACACTCAAGATTCAAAATTATCCTGATCCCCTAATCCCCTAATCTTCTAATCTTCTAATCTTCTGATCTTCTGATCTTCTGATCACTTAGCACCTGACACCTGACACATTCTAATCATACCTTATATTTCTTCTGAAGAAAATTTTTCAAGATATTCCGTCCATTTTTTCCCTTCCTCGCTTTTGTCAACAGCTTCTGCCTTAACCTCTCCCTGCTTTGGTTTGGAAAGAATTTTTTCTTCCACATAAATAGGAGCGTCAAACCGCAGAGCTATAGCTATTGCGTCGCTCGGGCGCGCATCTATACTGAAATTATTTTCCTTTGAAACAAAATATATCTTAGCATAAAATACATTATCCCTTAAATCACAAACCTCGACCTTTGATACCTCGATATTAAGAATGCTGGTAAGATTTTTAAAAAGATCATGTGTCATGGGACGATCAAACTTCACATTCTTCATGGTCGAAGCTATGGATGTTGCTTCAAACAATCCAATCCATATTGGAATAGACCTGCCGTCTTTCTCCGATTTTAAAACAATTATAGGCGTTTTTGATTTCGGATCCATCGTCATACCATCTATGCTTACCTTGTGTAGCATAATTTTTCTCCTTTTAAACGCTCAAATCCGATGTCCCCCGGAGCGAATGAGATAATGCTTTTTCAATCTTAATATCTATCATTCTGCCGGGAAAAATTTCTTTACAAAAACGAGACTTGTCGCTCTGGATAAAATTTACTATTTTGTTTGTTGATGTTCTTCCAGACCACTGAATATTTATGTTTTCTCTACCGCCTCCTGACTGTCTCTTGCTTAAGCCCTCTACAAGTACCGGTTCAACTGATCCAACAAGAGCATTGTTGCTTTTTTCCGTATAATATTCCTGCAGCTTCAACAATTCAATTAATCTGTCTTTTTTATCCTGTTCAGAAACCTTGTCCCGGAAATGGGCTGAAGGTACATTTGGACGGTCAGAATACTTAAACGCAAATATATCATCATATTGTACTGTTTTAATCAAGCCCAGCGTTTCTTTAAAATCTTCACTGGTCTCACCTGGAAAACCCACTATAAAATCAGAAGAAATCGCTATATCCGGACAAGCTTTTCTAAGTTTATCAAGCCTTGAAAGATAATGATCCCTTGAATATTTACGGTTCATTCTCTTCAATACTCTGTCAGATCCTGATTGAACGGGCAAATGTATATGCCTGCATAATTTATCCGGGCTTTTAAAACTGTTAATCAGTTCATCTGAAAGATCTTTTGGATGTGAAGTGGTAAATCTGATTCTTAAAAGACCATCTATTCTATTAATAAGAGAAAGAAGTTCGGGAAATGAACACAGCCCTTCCTTTTTACCAAAACTGTTTACGTTCTGGCCAAGAAGAGTAACCTCTTTTATTCCAGATGCAACAAGACCTCGGATTTCATTAAGTATTTCCTCAGGAGTCCTGCTTGCCTCCCTGCCTCGCACAAAGGGAACCACACAGTATGTGCAAAAATTGTCACACCCCTGCATTATAGTCACAAAACTTGTAACTCTACTGGTATAATCTGCATCAATGCCAAAAACAGATTCGTCTATTCCTTCATGCATCCCAACATCAACTATGCGACATTTTTTAGCCTCTATTCTCTCTATCATAGCAGGCAGACGGCTTATAGCATGGGTTCCAAAAACAAGGTCAAGATATGGAACCCGCTGAAGCATTCTTGAGCCTTCCTGTTGCGCCACACATCCACCAACACCCAGAATAAGATCCGGCTTTTTTCTTTTAAGATCTGCAACCCGCCCTAAAAAGCTGAATACTTTCTGCTCTGCCTTTTCCCTTATAGCGCATGTATTTGCAATAATCAGATCAGCCTTCTCAATAGATGAGGTAGGTTTATACTCTAATGGTTCCAATCTTCTTTCAATCTGTTCGGAGTCATAAACATTCATCTGACATCCGATTGTATTAATGTATAAATATTTAGTGCTCATCAATCCTTTTTCTGTATCTTCTTATGAATAGTGATTTTTTTCATGTCCTGCATCTCTATTCTGACATCTGCGAATGAAGATACACCATAGCAGCTTTTATCCCTGTCCACGAAAAGCTCTACAATCTTCCCATCTTTTAAATTTACCACTGCCTTAACATCATTATCCTTTAAGAAAAACAAAACAGAATCTATTTTATCAAAATTGATAGATATATCAGCTTTGCCCAGTTTCCCTCCAAGATAAGTAAACCCGGCACAGGAAAATTTTTCAAGATCAATTGACACATCAGACTGATCTACAAGAGTTACCAGGTAGTTTTCTTCAGGCTCTGGTACTGTTAAATCCTCCTGCCCGACGCCTCCGCCCATTCCAAGGGCGCAAAAAAATATTATTACCACAAGGCTAAAATAAAGTGCTTTTTTCATTATAGTCCTCTCCCCATATATTTAACAAAATTAATAAGGCCTCATCACCTGCCAGTTAACAGTTAGCACCTAACACTTAACACTTTTTTTCGAAACAGCAGGCTCGATCATAATCTCTTTTTTAAGTTCCTGTAAAAGCATCTCAACATCATTTTCACATCCAGGAGAAATATGAAGAACCACAGAACCTGAGCTGGAGTCTATTGTTGTTAATGATGCAATGCCGTCATAAGCCTCAAAAATATATCTTAAAAAACAGATCTCTCTCCGATCAACACGAAAATATTTGCTTATGGTTTCCAATAAAATATAAAATCCAGAAAACAGTTGGTTTGTTAACATCAAAAGAACTCTAAAAAAAACAGGCTATCATTAAATCATTTTATTTTTCAATAAAAAATACTACAATACATTAAATGGGACTTTCAAATAACTCGTTTGCACGAATTTGACATAAGTTTTTGATTGTTTTATATATTTTACTTTTTGATAAAAATCAAACTTACGAGTCTGTTTTCAACCGCAGAATATCGAATAAGGAATTATGAATGTCGAAGTAAGGTATTTTATCATTTTTAATATGTAAAAAGATAGAGCATAGCGATTCCACACTTCATCATTCGAAATTCCTTGTTCGATATTCAAATAATTATATCTCAAATTTGCAATATCTTTCAAATAACTAAATCAGGCTCTTC
>Ga0208648_1001484_pt1 | contig 18881 bp, 19 predicted proteins | sample AntAceMetag02UKL_FD_184772 | JGI IMG/M metagenome (GOLD analysis project Ga0208648, IMG submission 184772) | Saline lake microbial communities from Ace Lake, Antarctica - Antarctic Ace Lake Metagenome 02UKL (SPAdes) (version 2) | ecosystem: Environmental > Aquatic > Non-marine Saline and...
CGCGCATTACTTCGCTTCAACCCCTTATTAAGAGCATTAGCAATTCCCTGATCCGGCTCTGAAATCCAGAAAAGCTCATATGCATCCTCGAACTCTCTTAGAATATCACAGGTTTCATCTTTTGACCCCCCATCAATGACAATATGCTCCATGTCCTGGAAAGTTTGGTTCCTGACAGATTCCAAGGTCTTTCTTATAGTAGATCCGCTGTTGAGTGAGGCGGTAAGGATTGTAATAAAAGGTGATTTGCTCATTCTTAACAAGTTTCTTTTGAAATGGCAGGAAAAGGAAACTAATCAGACAATCGATTCATACAAATCAGCATATTGCATAGCAACCTTTTTGATACTGGTCGCTACACTTGGTCTGGTTTCTAACCGTGAATTTCGCCCCTCGATATGTCTGTATTATATTTCAAGGGTTACACGTGAAGAAACGCACGTTCCGTCCGGAAAAGGGGAAGGTTCTGTTTGTTTAACGATCCCCAGGAAACACACGCCGGTTTTTTTTGCGGCGGAATAATCGGTCATGGCATCACCGATAAACAGGCAGCGTTCTTTTTGGTAGCCCTTGCTTTTGAGAATCCCATCGATAATTTCATGCTTTTGCCTGGGCGAGCCGAGCATTTCTATAAAAAACTCCAACAGGTCTCGCTCTTTAATTATAAAGTTTATTTCATTGTGCGGCGTTCCCGAAACAACATACGACGGTATATTCTCCTTTTTTAACTTTTGCAGGGCCTCCATTGCCCCGGGGATGAAGGCAGAAGCCAGTACCTTATCAAGAACCAGTTTGGAAAACTGCTCTGCCAGTTCGTCAATCTTTTTATCATCAATGGGTTTTTTCAGTATTTGCTCATAATAGTATCGGAATTTCTCAAATCGGGAAAGCCCGCCGTTTTTTAAGTGATAGTCGACGACAGCCTTTTCTACTTCGGGGCCGTATGCGCGAAACATTTCCGCAAATGCTTTTGTTTTTACATCAACCGAGTCTATAATAATCCCGTCGCAGTCAAAAAATACGGCATCCCATTTCATGACTTGAGTTCTCCCAGGCTGTGTATCTTTATATCTCTGAGCTGCGCTTATCCGGTAGGCTGAGCATACGAGATTATTCTTACAAGTTTTCTCCGTGGATTTTCTCATAAAGCTCAGACATACATAGCAGCAGCCCCTGGCCCATATCGATATGCGGATTAATCACCAGTTTTTTTCCGAGCTTTGGGCTGAAATTATAAGGTGTTATTTTGTAGTGCGCATCCCGCTCCGAGGGAACAATTTCTATGGATATTTTGTTGCCAAGCATTTCCCGAACCATCTCCAGGAGATCCTTATAGCGCATGGTCTGCGTGCCAGCGAAAATGATATGCTGGTTTTCAAACTCCGGCTCCAGTATCTGGACGCTGCCCTGGGCCGCATCCCGCACATGGATAAATTCACGAAGTTCGTCTCCAGTCCCGTGGTATGTAATTTTATCTTCAGACAGGGCCTGCTTAATAATTTTGTAAATACTGTTATGGTCGTCTGCCCGCTCTCCGTAGAGCGAACCGTAGCGCAGGCATGTGTACTTTAAACCATAGATGGCATAATAATCCTGCAGCAGAGATTCGCAGGCCCTTTTGCCTGTGCGATAAAAATAACCATGGTCGCTGTACACATAAGCAGAGCTGGCAAAAACAAATCGTTTAGTGTTGGCTTGGCAGCATTTTTCCAAGAGCTGTGCCGTCCCCAGAATATTGTACCTGACCGTATCCACCGGGCGCCGTGTACATTCATCAACGTCAGCTATACCTGCAAAATGGTAAACAACATCCTGGTCTTTTACAATGTTATTCAAGCACTCCTGATCCAGAATATCACCAACTATCATGTTTTGATCGGGCCGCAAGTATTGGGATTTGCGGATATCAAATATGGTTACCTCATGGACGGCGTCACTGAGCGCATCGGCGACATGACTGCCAAGAAAGCCCGAACCGCCAGTTACCAATATTTTCATTTTATATAACCTGCCTTTTTAAGCTCTCGAAGCAAATTGTCAACAGCCTGTCTTTCCATCAGAATCCGTCCTTCCTGAGCATATGAGCCGATATGCGCAGTCAGCAGAACACTATCCAAATCCTTCAGCTTTCCCGCATATGGTTCCTTTTCAAAGCAATCCATTGCAGCTCCGCCAAGATAGCCAGAAGACAACGCATTATACAAGGCATCTTCATCAATCAATCCGCCACGAGCTGTATTGATGAGCAAAGCGCCCTTTTTCATGCTTTGGATTCTTTTCGCGTTGATGAAATGATGATTTTCCTGATTATACGGGATATGTAAAGAAATAATATCAGCATCAGATAATATTTCCTCCAAATTAGCCATAGAGAAATTATCACTTTTGTTAACAAAAGGATCACAACCAAGAATTGTGCATCCAAAAGAAGAAAGCAGCCCAGCCAGATAAGACCCTACTCGCCCGCAACCGATAATGCCCACGGTTTTACCCTGGAGCAACCTCCCCATTGGCCGTTTCCAGGAACCTTGGCGAATACTTGCATCAGAAATATGCATACTACGAAGCAGAGAGAGGATCATGCTCATGACCAATTCTGCCACGGGTATGGTCGGGGCATCCGGTGTATTAGTGACAACAATCCCCAAATCTTTGGCTGCTTGTAAATCTACAGAATCCACACCAATTCCGGCCCGTGAGATAACTTTGAGGTTTTTAGCCTTTTCCAGCACCTTGCGAGTCAGGGGTTCAACTCCAGCGATCATGCCAATGGGTTGGTGTTTTTCTATAAGTTCCGTTATTTCAGATTCCGAAAGTTTTTGGCTGAGTGGATTTAGATGATACTCCAAATCGTGGTTCCTCAAAATTTGGAGTAGTTCAGGTTCATTTTTACCAAATGATGAGGTCGTTATTAGAATTGTTGCCATTTTTTGATCCTTTTCAAAACGGTCACTTAAAGATCCCCACTGGTATATACTTTGGATCCCATTTACCCCATGGCATTCCGTACTTGCCAGATTTAAAGTAAAAGTTGGCAAGATTGTCTCTTAAGTAATTGCAGAGTTGATACTTTTGCAATATTTTATGCGGATTTTGCACCCCTTCCGGTCTTGCCCCAAATATCTCTTCAAGGTCAGTAGAGGAAAAACAGTTGCCTTGGGACGGATCATGAAACCACGTTTCTGCCTTATCCGTTCCAGAGGTGGTAATAGCCCAATGCGCATTTGGCTTAACTACTCTTTTGATTTCTCCAACTGCTGCCTTTAAAGGCTGTGCAGGAATATGCTCTATTGCGGAAAGGGAAACCACAGCGTCGAATGTATTATCCGGCACTTCCGGCATGTTACAAAAATTTCCCTTTAACCATTTCACCTGTCCTGTTCGAGTTGTTGTCAATGGCGTAACCCTTCGCCATCGTTTGTGTTTCTCTATATATCGTTTAGCTGACCACCGATTATATAGCAGTGATTTTTTAATTATATCTTTTACAGTCGTTTTCAAAACTTGCCCTTTATTATATGTCCTCTCAAGAAAATCTTTATAGTCTGTACTTTTAAAGCTTGGCAATATTTCATATGTACATTTATAGCGTTTTTGATAAGCAAATACGGGTTTATTAAGGTTTAAATCGATATTTGTCGTATCAAAACCCAATTCTGCCATCAAGAACTGCACAGGTCCCCCTCCACCACCTGCATCCAAGACTTTAAAATCACGCGGCCAGCATTTTATATGTGAATAAATCCACGTAATATCTGTAATATAATGCCATCCAATTTGCGTACGCTCTGTCATCTTGACGAAAGATTCCACAAATTGAAAATCTGCTGAGTTGACCTGAATGTCAGGATCAATGAATTCGTATTTAAGCATAAATGCAATTCTCTGTTAAAACACTACTGTTGTAAATAAAAAATTAGGATGTTCTTATGAGAACCTTCTGCATTTTCAACGATTACTTTACTGTTTCTCTAAGATAAAAACAAAAGTACCGGACGGTTTATAGGTCTTTGCGCTACTATTTGGCGGATAAAAGTTGTAAACCACATCAGGTGTTTCTCTGACAATATCAGTGTCCAATGTCGATTTAATATACCCCGGAGGTCTCTTGCAGGTAACTTTTAAAGAATGGCTAAAATATTGTTTTATGAAACGCCACCAGCCATTCATCGTCCTCAAATACGGACTTTTAACTGATTGAATCAATTCTCTGGTTTTGTGATACAATGAATAACCAACGGTTCCAAGAAAAAGCCCTTTTGCATCAGAAGACTTATGCACTCCAAGCGGGATTGGCACATCAACACAATGCAACATACGTCCCCCTGGTTTCAACATCTTACACATATGATCGAATACTGTTTTCATACTGTTCCAGCGGATATGTTCGAGAGTAGAAACGGAATAAATGCAGTCGAAATAAGCTGATGGGATAGTAGTAGTATCCCCCACGCGTTTAAACACATAGTTTACCGAGGGATACTTTGACTTTAGCTCTTCCCTGTTCCCCCAGCGGGACCATAAATCCTCTTTTGATTCAACTCCAAAATCGTCCACGACCCAAGCCTCAACATTAATTTCGTCTGACAGATATTGGGGTAAACCACTATATGCCCCTCCAACTTCAACGACCTTCTCTCCTGTTGCAAAATTGCCATTGGCAATAATCCACGGCTTGTTATGCCCTTTGATTCCCCATTCTACAAAAGGAAGTCCTTTCTCATGAAACTTCATCATTTCAAAAACACTGCCCCATTCAAACTTTTTCAATAAATACATCCCAACATCCCCTTTTTATAACCAAAGTGATCTTTCAAGCCGTTTCATCTTGTTAAAGCTATTTTACTCTGAACACTAAGCATAAGCGTATCCAAACTATACGCGATAAATTTATAGCCCTCCATTACTTTTTCCTGCAAAGCTTCCTTTTCAGGCGGAATCACATGAAAACCGGATAGGGCGTTCATCTTTTCAGAAACATCTTTTACTCTGTTCAATGCCTTTAGCATTTCAGGATGATCGAACTGCCCTGGAACTCCCAGAGAACCCGAAAGATCATAAGGACCGATAATAAACCCATCCACACCTTCCACACTGAGAATATCCTCAAGGTTTTCCACGGCCTTAATGTGCTCAATCTGCACAATGACGATACTTTCTTGCTCATTCCATTTCTTATAACCCTCAAAATCGGTCCCATATCCCTGCGCCCTGGCAAGTCCCACACCACGAAAACCCTTTGGCGGATATTGCACGGAAGCAACCGCTTTTTCTGCATCATCCTCAGAATTTACCATCGGAACAATAACGCCATGTGCACCAGCATCCATCACCCTCTTAATCAAATTAGGGACATTCTCACCGACACGGACTAACGGGACCACACCACAAAGTTCGATAACACGTATTAAATCCTGAGCAATATCAAGGGTTATTGCGCTATGTTCCATATCTACTGTAAGCCAGTCATATCCGGATCTGGCCATAATTTCTGCTACAACCGTGTGGCCGATTGTAATCCAGGAGCCTATGGTAAGCTCTTTTTTTTTTAGTTTGTTCTTAAGGTTCATGCTGGCCTCGTATATGGGTTTAATAGTTTAAAAATGCTTCAAGCGGCTGCCTCTCAAAAATTTCAAGCTTGCCGCCATCGGTGCAATTGATGATTGTTCTTCCGTATCTTTCGTAGGTGTTTCGGGCTACTTCATAATGCAGTTCCGAGCCCCGGAGATCCGGCAGCTGCCATTTCATTCCGTCTGCAAAGTATTTGCTGTCAAAGTGATTGCTGTCATGCTGTCCGGCCACAACGGTTTTGTTTGCAGGACCTTCCGTGATAAAGGAGTGGTCACAGCCAACGATTGCCACCTTGGTGAAGCCCATATGAAATGCCAGTTGCATGGCCACATAGGTTACTGTGGCCCCCTGGTTGATGGATATTGAGCAATCCCGAGCGAACTTTCCGCTAATATTAGCCGAATGCAAAAAACAGATATTGCTTCTGGGGTACACCCATTTGCCTCCCAGCGAATCCAGGAAAAGCGGCAATGCCGTTTCATTGAAGAAGCCTGCATTCTGTTCAATTACAAGGGGGTTCACTGCGACAATGGCTGACGGGCGAAACTGCATCTTTGAAAAAAGCAAATTGATTTTATTGAGGCCGAAGGTGAACATTTTATGCTGCTGCAGCAAATTAAAATCTACCCTGTTTAGGCTGGCGCCGTTGCACAAAATTAGCGCTCGGTGCCCTTGAAACCTTTCCCGCCACGAGCGCATATTTTTGCGGGAGACGAACGAAGACGACTGAAGGTCCCAGCGGAGTCTCCGCAACAGAAGCCCTGCAGCCGCAAGATAGGAGTTTATGGTGGCTCTCGGTTCTTTATCCAAATCTTGCCCGATCTTCATTTATTTATTCGCCTCTTATACAAAATTTCCGCTATCTCCCAATCTTCCGGCTTATCAATATCAACAGCTTCAAGTTTATTTATCTCGAACATCTGAGATCTTAAACCAATGCGGGACCCGCCTGCATCAGCAAAAGATTTTTTAGAAAATATATAAAAATTAGAATTTTCTTCATACACCGGCGGCAAATCCTGAGTGCGAAGCAGTTCATTCGGATTATGATTAACAGGGGAACCATCTTTCCAGTAAAGTCGTGTTTGCAATCTTGTTACGGAAAACAGACTATCAAATTCATTTAAACTTTTAAAACATGTCTCAATGGCAAGATCAACAGTTTTTGAGCGTAACAGCGGATTCGTGCTATGTGTCTGTAAAAAATGTTCGCCTTCTATTTTGCTTAGATCATAGGCAATAATATCATTCATAGAAACAAAATCGCCCTGTATCTCCTTTGGCCTGTCAACAATCACTACCCTTTCAAAGTTTTTGAGCGCATCCTCTTTGATAATATCGCTATCTGTATTTATAATGACTTTATCGACATATTTACACCGCAATATGGATGATAACACAGCATGATAAAGCGGTTTCCCGCAAAAGCTTTTAATATTTTTTCCAGGGACTCGTTCAGAGTGAGCTTTCATGGGGAGTAGGGCAGTAATTTTCATCTATATTTTCCGCATTAATTTTTCTGCAAAATATCTTATCTTTCTTTTCACTTTGCCATACATTGAATTAGCCGGATTTTTACTTTGATAAAAGAGCAAGTTAGCTTCTAAATCATTCAAATACGATAAAATTTCTTTATAATTATTATTTTCTCTAAGAATGAAGGAATTGTTTTCGTTTCTATTTAATCTAAATAAAGTCTCCACCTTTTCATTACCCTGTACAAGTTCAAATCCGCATTGGTTCAATGTTGCTTTTAATGATGACAATGAAAAGTTGAAAGTATGTGCATGGGTTAAATACATTAAAAAATCACAATCATATATATATCGTGTTTTAAGATCCAGGATACCGGGAACCTCTATATAAAGCATTGTATCCTTATGTGATATTATTTTTAAATAGTTTAGTGTATCAAATAGATCTGTTAAGTGTTCAAAAACGTGTGACAATATAATTAAATCAAATTTATAATTAATCTTATTGGCATACTCTCCAATTGAGTTCGCCGTAAGTTTCAGCCCGTTTTTATTACCATGTTTTACATATTCCTTATTGTATTCGTTACCATAACAAGCTACTTCGACACCATTGTTTTTTGCAGCATTTGTAAATTCCAGCAAATTAGTCCCACACCCCGCACCCATTTCAAAAATTTTAATGTCGGACGCTCCTAAATACGCCCTTACGAAATTAAATATCTTGACGCCCTGTCCTTTCGAAAACAAACTTTCTTTAGGTTCGGCAGTTCCAAAATGTAAGGGATGGTAAAAACTATTATAATAAAATGGCAACGAGTTATCACAAATGTAAGGACTCGTAAATATAAGCCCGCAATTCTTGCAAATATAGGATGAAAAATTAAAACCGAACCTGTCTATTGATGCAATTTGTGATTTGTTATTATGGCTGCCGCATAAACAAACATCCCGTTCGCATAGATCAAGATTGCCATTTTCAATTGCGGCCTGCAAATCAACCTTTGTTTGAATCTGAAGGTTGTTCATCTTCCATGGTATTTTTTGTGTGTGTAAGAATCTTTTTAACATAAAGTTCCGTTAAGTAAATAACACCCTATAATATAAATAATAATTACACATAAGGGTGTAAACATAGAGCCCTTTTCAAATACTATAAAATTTAACTTAAAGGCACGATATGAATGTATTGCTGAATACCAGGAATAAAAGCCAATATATCCAGCTATGAGAGCCAATGGGAAGGCATACACACCAACTATTTTAAAAGTCATAAAACAAACCAGTATATAAATAAAGCCAGCAATCCCATTAGCTATATGCCAAACAATATGATTTGTAATACTATATAGCTGCAAATGCATTGCCCCATAGCGCTCTACAAAAAAAGCCAGACCTAGCAATGACCACAACAGATTATCTGGGAAATCAGCATTACTCACAATAATTTTAAGCAGCGGCTCTCCTAGAATCCCTAATCCGATAAAACCGGCAACATAGCACCAATAGGATAATCTCATTCCCCTTTTTGCGAGAACCACTAATTCATCTTTTTTGTCTTCAGCAAAAAGTCTGGCTAATACCGGCAGTTTACTATAAAAAGACGCTTGGGAAAACTGGCTGACGGTCTGGATTAAACGCAAGGCCAAAAGATATGAGGCAACGCTGGCCATAGTACCGACCTGTGCATACAGTATACCGCTGGCTTGTATCAGCCCGTAAGCCATAAAATGACCTACTCCACTGCGCCAAGCACTGGGCCATACCGCATCAAAAACTTTTTTTCCCCTCCTTTTAGAAAACTTTTTAAAATGGCCATCTTCTACAACACGAGATAGCCAGCGATTGCGAAGTATATTAAGTAATTGCCAGCCCTGATGAGCAATAACTAACCCCAATAATTTGCCGCCTAAAATTAATACTAAAAAACTCGTAACAATAGCCGCAAGTGAGGTTATTGCCTCCCAACGTCGAAAAAGCGCAATTTGATTTATACCCTGGAGATAAGAGCTATAAATATTGCCTCGAATGGCAACTGTCGACACTACAAGGATCACCCCCCAGGCAGACCACGCTGAAAACGTATTTTGTACATAAGAAACAGGTTTAATCACCGCTAATGTTCCAAAAAAAACCAACAGCATGGGCCAAAGGAGGCCAAGGCGAGAATAGATAACTCGCATCTCAGAACAAATCAGTTCAAGAGTTTCCCAGTTTACTTGCCCATTGTTCTGATCCTTAGGGCTCTTGAGGTCATCAACTTTAGCGCCTCCCATAGCATATGCGATTACCCTGCTAAAAGTCGGAGAAAAGCCAACATCAACCAGCATTTGGAAGCTAATAATCGTCATGTAAAGATACCAGAGAGCTATTTCGTCGGTACTGAGCCGCGTGAGAAGCAAAGGAAGAACAACAACCAAACTGAGAGATCTAGAAAAAAAACTCCCCCAAGTCATTAAGATCGGGGAATTCCAGATTCGAAAAAAAAGTTTCCTCATAATTGACTTCGTTTTTAAGTTTTATTCCTGCTCTCAGGAAGCAGGACCAGTTCCAGCACCATGATGTGGAATACGTAGTGAGGGACGTTGGCACTTTGTGACGTTATTGAAAATAATATCTCTCACAGAGAGCACCGCAGTTAAATAGAAGCCAAAGAGATTTAACGGGGCAGGCAGAGGCACAGAGTTTGTTATGAACCGAAAAGGCGCGAAAAGGGGTTTTTTGTTGGTTTATTATGGGGCCGTATGATGCATAGCGGCATCTGGTTGGTGACGGGCAATAACTGATAACTCCACGCCTTCGTTATCCTGTAAGGGAATTCCCAAGAAATAATCTACTCATTTTTTCAAGTGTAATGTTACCCTGGAAAGATAAATGCATCAGAATCTTCATCACATTGAAACGCAGCGTAAAAAAAATGCGGGACAAAAGGGGAAGGAGGTGATATGAGCACAGTGTATGGAAGACATGAAATTCATACATTGAGAAAGGTAACGGATGAAAAAAATGAACGGAGAGGCAAAACATCTTATAAACAATTGGGGTCAGAGTAAAATTATTTCTTTTCTTTTCGCCACCCCAAAGGTCGCCCCCTTTTCTTTGCTTTTACTCGTCTGCCGGTTAGCAGCTCTATTTCATCTTTAAATCGATCATGCCCAACCGCCAAACCCTTGTTCGTGTTTGCTCTTATTTCTTCTAACAATTCTCCATCTACACGATGGACAAATAGCGCATGATAATTTTTTCGGCGCTCTAAAGGCTCTAAGCCTAACTCAAGATACTCCGGGTGTGGCGTGCATAAATTGGAAACTTTACCAAGTGCATTAATTTTATAGCTGGACCAACGATATTCGCCGGGATCAGTCACCATCTCTGCTCTAACCGGATTAAGTTCTATATATCTGTAGACTTCCAGCAAATAACGTTCTTCCTGAACCAGACAAGATTTGTAACGGCCTTCCCACAGCGTCCCGCTTCGCTGATATTCAAAATTGAAATATCGTACATAACGACGCCCCAATGCCTGCATCATACGGCTAACTGCCTCCTCCTGTCGAGGTGTACACAATAGATGCACGTGATTGGTCATCATCACCCAGGCATGAATATCCACCTTGTACTTTTCTGAATACTCTTTAAGCCAGTTGGCATCTGTTTTTAGGATGATGTTATAGCATGACTTTTGATTGCCACCGTATCCCAGGTTTGTTGCATGAACGTGAACAATCGTATTGGGCAGCTTTTTTGCAATTTCAACTGTCACATCCTGACTCGCATCGTCCACGATAACGACCAGATCGACTATTCCCTGGGCCATTACTTCATCATAGGTTTTTTTAAGTGTAGTGGCGGCGTTGTACGCGGGCATCACGACAACGACATTTTTATTTTTATACACGATACACCTTCAAATATCTTCTCTTTGGTCTGGATGGACTTCGAAATTTCAAATATCCATGAGGCGTTTGGGGGTTTATTAAATGAAAATAATAGTAGAGAGAGCAGCTGTCAAGCAGTAAGTGATTTAGGGTTTACACGATTAATAAACCGCAAAAAGATCAATATCCCTGTTGCAGTCAACCCGGATATGCGCTACTGTAACCGAATATGGAAACTGATCAAATTGTCTGAACTGACGTGAGGTTATGGAACAACAGGTTATCATCTTGGGGGCGGGGTTTTCAGGGTTGAGTCTGGCGTGGCGGCTGAGTAGCCAGGGCGTCAATGTCACTGTCATCGAATCAGGCGAGACAGTGGGAGGCCTGGCAGGGACCTTGAAGGAGGACGGTTACTGCATGGATGTCGGTCCACATTCCTTTTTTACCGAGGACGACAGTATCCGTGATGCAGTGCTCGGGCTTTTCGGCAACAGATTGCCTGCTCAGCCGCGACAGGTCAAATTCTACTACGAGGGCAAATATTTGGACTATCCCCTGACTGCCTATAATGTCCTTGTCCAGATGGGTATCGGGTCCGGCATTCGCACGGCCTTGAGCTTTTTAAAAAGCAAGGTCTTTCCCAGAACCCGACCTCTCGCAGAAGACCAGGATGAAACAGTGGAAGACTGGGCCATTTCGAGCTTCGGCGAACATCTGTACAGAACCTTTTTCAAGCCCTACACCGAGCAGTTCTGGAAAGTCCCGTGCTCTGAGTTGTCGTCGCGCTCAATTCCGACACACACACGAATGAGTTTTTTCAACACCCTTTTCTTGTTGATGCGAAAACGCATTGGAAGCGAGAATGCGTCACTGATTGAACGTGAGATGCTACCCACCTATTACCCTGCTACCGGTTTTGCCGAGATCGCCGAAAAGTTAGCCGGGGCGGCCCGGGACGCCGGCGCTGTGATCAGCTTGAAATGCGAAGCCAGCGGAGTAGACAGCCTTCCAGGGAACCGGATGGGTGTCCGATACCTTCGCAACGGCAAACAGGCGGAAACTGAAGCCGATCATGTGGTCTCCACCATCTCCCTAAACCAGTTTATCAACATGCTGAACCCGCCCCCGGCGCCGGTCGTCAGATCGTCTGCCGATAGATTAGACTATCGCGCCCTGACCGCCCTGGGCATGGTCACGGAAAAGCAGAACATCCTGAACTGCGGTTACATCTACGTCCTCGATCGGCCCTACAACCGCATCACGGAAATGAATCAGTTCAGTCCTGCTACAAGTCCTGCAGGGGAGAACATCATCATGGTTGAGATACCGTGTCTGAAGGACAGCCCTGCCTGGACAGCATCAAAAGAAGCACTCTTCAATATGTGTATCGGGAGCTTAGCTGAAGATGGGTTCTTAGGCCCCGGGGATGTCAAGCGTCTCCTGCTGGTTCATGCGCCCAATGCCTACCCCATTTACCGGAAAGACTACGCCCCTAACCTAAAACAGGTCCTCGACTTCATCAACATGCAGGATGGGATCTCCACATTAGGTAGAACGGGCGAGTTCATGTATATGGACGTGGACAAATGTATGAGAAGGGCCTTTGATTTCGCCGACAATCAACTGGTTCCGATGTTGCCGCATTAGGTGCTTAAACAGTTAACAATTCCATCTTGGGGTTTAGCATCTACCTTTCAAAAAACCGGTTCACCTCCTCACAGACATACACCGCCGCTTCCTTAGAGAGGTGGGGACCCATGGGAAGGCTCAGGATCTGTTCAGAAATAGCGGTTGAAACGGGATAATGGCCGCTCAGATGTTTCAGCTCTTCATAGGCCCCCTGTCTGTACAGGGGCACGGGATAATGAATCAGGGTCCCGATCCCTCGGTTTTCGAGATAGGCGCGGAACTCAGCACGCCGGGTCGATCTCACGGTAAAGAGATGCCATACATGTTGGTTCCCCTCTCCTACATGGGGGAGAACCAGTTCTTCATCCCGTCCTTCGATTCTGTCTAAGTAAAGGCGCGCTATCTCAGACCGCCTCTGGTTCCATTCGTCTAAATGTCTCAACTTGACGCGCAGAATCGCCGCCTGAAGTTCATCCAGCCGGCTGTTGAACCCTTTGATGGCATTGTAGTATTTTTTTTCCGATCCATAATTCCTGGCAATCCGGACATATTCGGCCACCTCCCGGTCATCTGTCAAGATAGCGCCCGCATCCCCAAAGGCCCCGAGATTCTTTCCAGGATAAAAACTGAACCCTGCCCCATCACCTAAGGCGCCTGCCTTGGCGCCGCAGTGCATGGAGCCGTGTGCCTGGGCCGCATCCTCAAAGAGTTTAAGATCAGATTTCCGACAGATCTCCCGGATACGTGTCATGTCAGCCGTCTGCCCGAAGAGGTGGACAGCCATAACGGCCCTTGTCTTTGACGTAATGACTGATTCTATCCTGAACGGATCAACATTGCAGGTTCTCGGGTCAGGTTCTACCAGAACCGGAGTCGCCCCCACGTGTGAAACAGCGAGGGCTGTTGCAATATATGTGTTGGCCGGCACAACCACTTCATCTTCCGGACCGATCCCGTGGGCCTTGAGGAGCAGTTCCAGTGCATCCATTCCGCTCCCGACACCGACGCAGTATCTGCACCCGCAATACGCAGCGAATTCCTCTTCGAAACGGCTGACGTTCTCGCCCAAGACATACCATCCCCCCTTGAGGACGTCCTGGATGGCTGTGTCGATTTCGTCTTCAAGCTCGAGATAGGTCTCTTTCAGGTCTAAAAAAGGAACTCTCATCTTCAAACTGCGATCCGCTCTATTTGGGTATTCACATTTTTTAGCTTTTGTAAGGTAAGAAGCAGGCTGTCTTTAATCGTATCATGGTGTTTCAAACCTAAAGATAGCGACCTTTTATTCAAGACTTCATAGGAAAGCTGGTTCATTATGGGCGAATCCACAAAAGAGATTCGAATGCCGGGAATATGCTTTTTTATTACGTCGATGATATCTTGAACCGTCAAGTTGGCAGTTACGATATTATAGACCTGATTATTGAGATGATCATTCGCCACAAAAAAATTGATCGCGTTGACGCAATCCCCAAGACCACAGTAGGGCCTTTTTTGATGAAGGGCGGTCTTCCAGACCGTGATCGGACGGCCCGTGGAGGCCTGCCAGATAAATTTGTTGACGGCTGTATGGAAACGCATCCCAATGGAATAGCCAAAGATTGTCCCGATCCGGAATATGACATATTTCAGTCCCATCCTGTTTGATATTTCGGCTAACAGCTTTTCTCCGAATATCTTTGAATCCGCATAAGGGCTCTGGGGCTTGAGTTCGTGTTCAGGGCAGGTTTCGTCTACTACCTCGTTCTGACTCCCATACACGCTGGTTGAAGATGGAAACAGCAGAGAACATCCCGCGTCTGCGCAGAGACGGGCCACGTTTTCAAGTCCTTTCCTGTTGATGTCCTCAATTTCGTTCGCTCTTTCAAAGCTCCTCTCCGCATCCGTCACGGCCGCCAAGTGTATCAGCACATCGCTATCCTCAATGATTTCCCCCATCTTAGAAGAAAGAATGTCGGTTTCCCTGAAGACAAAATGGACATTATCCGGAAGGTCAAAAAGCGAGGCATACCGCTGTGTCATCAGGTTATCCACAAGATATACTTTTTGAAGACCTGGGACATGAAGGCTCCTGATCAGCTTCGAGCCTATGTGTCCCAGCGCACCCGTAATACAAAGATTCATCTGATATCACCCCTTTTTTGGCATGGTGCAAAGCGCACAGCGCAAAGCAAGCATTTTACGCTATTCGCCATCCGCCATGCGCTCTGCGCTCTGTCCCATGTCCATTATCCTTTTCGTCCGGATTAGCCCTTTCCTCAGGTTGAATTTTGGTTCCCATTGGGTTTCGTAATACAGTTTGGCCCCGCTGATAATGGCATCCCCTATCTCAATCCGCTTCCTGATCCGGGGCCATCTTTTTTTAGAGAGACGTCCTGTTCCAAATACCGATACAATCTCGTTCGCAATGTCGAGCACCGAATAGTGCTCCCTATGAACGGCGAAATAGACATTGCCGTAAAGACCGTCGTTAAATACGCAATGGTAAAGCAGGTCAGCGGCATCTTCCACATACATGACATTCCGGGTCTGACTCCCGTCACCAAAGATGGAGATTTCCTGGTTGTTTGCAGCTAACCATATAAAATAATTGATAAAGCCAAATTCCGCATCCCCCTTACCGTAAGGGCCATAGAGATTTGCGAAGCGCAGTGACAAGGTCTTGATGCCATAAACCTTGTGGTAGATGTAATAATATTTTTCTACCACACATTTATTGGCCGAGTAGATATCGAGAGGGCATTCGCTGTGGGTCTCGGTAACGATGTCTCCCATCGCCTTCCCGATAACGGTGCTGCTGGAGGTATAAATGATCCGGGCGGATTTGTTGCATTTGCGCACCGCCTCCAATACCTTGAGGTTTCCGGTGCAGTTGATCTCGGTATCGAACAAAGGGTCACTGAGGGAGATGGGGTGGGAGGTCTGCCCCGCACAGTTGAAAATAACATCCTGGCCCTTCACAACACGTTCCATAAGTGTTGAATCCCGGATATCACCTTTAACAAATTCTATGGCGGCACTCACCTCTTGCAGATTCTGAAGGCTGCTCTTGAGCCGCGGGTCAAGAGAATCAACCACCGTCACCCTGTTTTTGTCATCACGCAGACAACGCCGGACAAGGTTGGCCCCAAAGAATCCGGCCCCGCCCAGAATCAGTATATTCATGGATTTTCCTGCCCCCCCAAAAAGAACGTTATGGTGCGAGTGATCCCTTCTTCAAGTGAAACCTCGGGGATCCATCCTGAATCGGCGCGGAAAAGGGCGGTGTCGGCCACAAAATGCCGGAATTCAATAGGTGAAAGATCGGACGGGAGCCCAATATGGTCTACAGCTACCCTCTTTCCTCCTATTTCCGCCACCAGATCTCTCACGGTTTTAATCATTTCCCTGATGGTGTGGCCGATGCCGCTTCCGACGACATAGTGTTTGCCGTTTGCGGTATCCAAACGGGCGCCTGCCAGCAAAAAGGCCTTCACCGCATCATCGATAAACAGATAGTCCCTCACATAATTCCCGTCACCATAGACCGTCAACGGTTTTCCGGCGAGGGCCCTCATAACCATCATATTGAGAATCCCCCTGTCCGGACGACCGCTTTTAGGTCCGGGCCCGTAAACATTGGCGAGACGAAGCGTCACAGCCCTCCCCCCCAATTGATTGGCGTAATAGCACAAGTAGTTTTCAGCGGATAACTTATTTATATCATAGACTGTTATTGGAACGTCCCGGATCATTTCATCCACCGGGCAGGTCTTGGTCAGGCCGGCCTCGGTGACGGTTCCGGGGAAAACAATATCGGGCCAGATGGCCTTTTTCTGACACGTTTCAACAAAACGGGCAATCGGGGCGAAATTGGTATCCATATCCACAGACGGATTCTCGTTTGCAAATTTTGAGCTTGTCTGGGCCGCAAAATGAAAGACGATATCGACGCCTTTAAGGATCTCTTCCCAGATCGAAGGGTAGCGAATGTCTATCTCACGGGTCAGAATACGGGCCTTGGAAGGAACATTTGTTTCAATCTTTCCGAGTTCCCTGCTGCAGCAGATAAGACTGCATTCCACCTGACTCAGCGCTCGGATCAGAGACGAACCGATGAACCCGGCTGCGCCTGTGATGAGAATGGTTTTGTCCTTATAATACCCTGTTTCTTTCTCCATGAGGACCGCTCACCTGATTTCTGACCAACGGGTCCAGTCAAATCCGATCTCCGGATCATCGTGCGGGATACGGAGTTCATCTGACGGATCGTATTCCCGGTCGGTCACGTATATTATATGCATCGGCCCGTTAATAATCCTGTAGCCATGCGCGATTCCCGGAGGGATCTTCACGGCCTTTCGCCCCAAGGTTTCTCCCATGAAAACCTCCATCAGTTTCCGGTACGTTGCTGAATCCTCCCTCAAATCAAACAGTCCAAGCTTGACATCACCCACTAACACGCACATCCAGTCTGTCTGTTTTTTGTGTAGGTGCCAAGCCTTGGCCACGCCGGTAAAGGACATGGAATAGCTCAACTGTGCAAAGCTATCCTGGAAAAAGCTGTCAGAACCTCGAATGATCTCCGAGAAGAAGCCTCGTTCATCTGTAAAAACCTTAAGCTCTTTTATTTCAACGCCATCGATCATTCCCGAATCCTTTCTCCATGTGGAAATCGTCGATTAACAGAAAACATTTCCTTATTCAATAGCAACCTCAGGGAAAAAAGTGATGAATTTACCCCCGTTTTCACGGTACCCCTTTTCCTTTTCCAGGATTTCCCGTTTGTGATTCCAGGCAAGGAGAAGCGTGTAAGGTGGGTTATCTAAGAGAAAATGCGTATGGGGCCTGACAGGGATATGCGTGCCGGGCGTATATTTACCGATCTTTGTCGGCGTCGTGTCCGAAACATAATCGATCAAATCCGGGCCGATCTGTGAATAAATCAGAAGAGTCGTACTCTTGGATGTAGCCCCGTACGCGGCGATCCGTTTGCCCTCGCCTTTGATCTTCACAAGCGTCTGTTTCAGATCCGAGCATATCCTGTCGACATTCTCCTTGAACGAAAGATATCCTTTTAATGTATGAAGGTTCAGGGCCTTTTCTTGAGACAAAAGAAACGCTACATTTTTTGTGACAGGATGGTTGTCCTCTTTTTTTAGATAATAACGCATGGAACCTCCGTGGACATCTTGAGGGACCATATCTACAAGTTGAAGGCCATGCCTCTTACCGAGTTTTGAAACAGCTAATCCGGAAAAATAGTAAACATGTTCGTCATAGATTTGATCAAAAGACGCTTTTCTTATGATATCCGGTAAATAGGGATCTTGAAAGAAAAATATGCCTGCGGGCTTCAGCAGAACGCTAATCCCTTCAAATACCGAGTTGATATCTTCGATATGACACATGACATTAGCGCCGCAGACGACATCCGCCTGACCGTGATGCTCCCGGATCTTTAAGGCGGTCCTGACGTCAAAAAACTCCCCAAGCACCTGAACCCCTTGTTCCCTTGCACTGGCCGCCACGTTTGACGAGGGTTCGATCCCCAGATGGGGGATGCCACGGCCGGCAATATGCCTGAGCATGATCCCGTCATTGCAGCCGAGCTCTATGACAAACGGGTCGAGTCGGCCGGAAACAAATCCCGCAATTTCTTCGGCCATTTTTCGAAAATGATCTTCCATGGCCGTTGATATGGATGAAAAATAGGCATACGCATCATTAAACATCATGGCCGGATCAACACACGACTCAAGCTGCACCATTAGGCATTCCGGGCACCACCCGAGCGACAAATCGTAAACATATTCCTCTGCACCCAGACTGGTCACGAATCTGTTGGAAATCGGCATTTTTCCAAAAGAGATGACGGTCTTGAGTTCATGATGACATATCTTGCATACGCCCATCGATTCCTCCGAGTACAAGATTTAGGAGACGTCCTTCACTAACTATACGTCTCGCAAATTCCACAACTTATTGAGTTTATAGACATTTAGTGCACGGAATGTGGGACGTAGCCAACAATTAAACTTACCGGGGAATGGAAACTGCTTCATTATGATCTTTCTGCGATTAGCAGGGTTCTTAGTGGCGATTGCCTCTTGCGGCCAGGCAAGGCGGCTTAAACGGAGGATAACTCTGCTTCGGCCAGCCTTTTGCCGGGCTCTTATATCAGGGATCTGAGATCCAGATAATGTAGGACGCAGATAAACGCAGATATTCAGGATCAATACCCAATCCGGACAAACCAGAAAAGTGCCTAAAATTATAGTGCCCACCAAGGGAAATATGGTTTTCCCTCCGATAGAGGGATCAGATGTGGGAAACGCAAAAGTTGAAA
>Ga0208648_1001485_pt1 | contig 18868 bp, 10 predicted proteins | sample AntAceMetag02UKL_FD_184772 | JGI IMG/M metagenome (GOLD analysis project Ga0208648, IMG submission 184772) | Saline lake microbial communities from Ace Lake, Antarctica - Antarctic Ace Lake Metagenome 02UKL (SPAdes) (version 2) | ecosystem: Environmental > Aquatic > Non-marine Saline and...
AAAATACGTAATTCAACATGGTGAAGTTCATCATGCAAAGCATCAGATTCAACATATTTAACTATCACAGACAAAAGCGATTTACGCTCTGTTTGCAGTTCATCAATGTCGTATATTTCCATTACAGTCTCCTTGGTTGAACAAACATTGTATGGAAAACATAATGTTTGACCTTGGAGGCTGAATTTCAAAGAGCTAATGAGAGACAAAACTATTGAAAAGAAAGAAATTCAATATCAACTCATTTTAGCCAGACTCGTTTGAATTGTCAAATGATATTGAATTCAATGACAATGTTTATACTGTCGAGGCGATTGATTCGGTTTCGATAGACAATATGGAGATTGATTCATACTGGTGGCGTGTCAGGGCGTTTGATACTTTCGGTCTATTTACGGTTTCATCCGAAATGAGGAAAATCTCTGTAACCTTATCAGTCGAAGATGAATCTTTTACAGGAATTCCGACTGAGTATTCAATCTCATCTATTTACCCGAATCCCTTTAATCCTGAACTGAACATAGTAATCGGGCTGCCTGAACCATCTGATCTGAGAATAGGTTTATTCAACATAGTCGGAAGAGAAGTAGCAGTCATCTCAGACAATAACCATTCACCCGGATACAAACGATTTGTTTTCGATGCATCAGAACTTTCCAGCGGAATCTATTTCATCCACGCCAGTGTGCCGAGGAAGATGGACGAAATGAGGAAAGTAGTATTGGTAAAATAAAATATTATGATTGAATATCTCTTGCATTCTGCAACAAAGATAGATTAATGTTGCTAACATAGTCTATTCAGATAAAACGATTTACGGTTCTTCACTTTCATCAGGACTACAGAAAGTCAATTTTGGTTTCTTAAGTCTTAGGAGGTTGCATGAATACCCGTTTTTCTTCCATTCTCGTTGTACTTCTCTTTCTCTCGAGTTGCGCCCTCGGTCAGGACAGCCTTGGTATTTCCCTGCTTGATGCTACTATTACGATTGATGACATCAGGGATGTAGATATTGAGGGTGATATCATCTACATAGCAGCAAATGTTTCCGGCGTAGTGATCGTCTCCATTGAAAACAACGAGGTGAATCTGCTGTCACAGATTCCAAGGGGTGAAGGAGACGTTGACCAAGTCAAGGTAAACGGCAATCGGTTGGCGGTAAGAAAAGGAGATGAGATTCATATCTACGATATTGCCGATCCGGAAAATCCTGAGTTTATCTCTGATACCGAAATGGGTATTGGCGGTTTCAGCATGTACGGTTCCATGGTATGGATTGGTAATATTCTGACAGTAAATTCAAGTAGATCGGCAAGTATTCTTCATATGAATACCGATGGAATTGTTTCAGAAATATCTGTCATAGATTATGATATCCAGGTAAGTTCAACAACATATTGGAATAATATAATATATGCAGTATCGAGTTCTGGATTTTTAGCTTTTGATATCAGTGATCCGGAAGAACCGGAAGAAGTGGAATTAGGTCTTGATATTTCCGGAAATGGTATAGCAATAAACGATGGAATAGCAGCTATTTCTAATGACGATTCGGTCACTTTCATTGACTTGACTCAAGTGGGTGATGAGGAAATAATCAGCACATGGATTACCGAAGGGGAAAATCACCTCTATGATCCCTGCTTCATCGGTAATTATCTGGTCGTCAGGGAGTGGTCTGAAAGTATCAGGCTTATTGACATACAGGATATTGAAAATCCTGCTCTTGTGAACTCGCTTGAAATTGAAGATGCCTGGTTTGGGGGCTGTGATCAGTTTGAAGATAGAATTGTTTACGCAAACCGCTCTGACGGACTTATGGTTGTTGAGGTATCTGATGAGGAATATCTCGACCGTACAATAGATTGGGATCCAGTATCTTTATGGACCAGGGGAACTATACTTGGAGATAATGTCATTTTCGGAACCAATGGTAACGGGGTGCAAGTATTTTCAAACCAGGAACCTGATGAGCTTCCCTTTATAGATTCATACCCTGGTAATGAAGGTTCTAACGGCAGGGTATATGAGGGTGACGAAAATATTTCAATAATCCGCTGCTATGGTGGTGATAATCCCACAGATCCTTATCTATGTACACCCGATCCGGATGAACAGTTAGGATTCCGAACGAGAGGAGCATTGAGTTCATCTTTATTCGCATTGAATATGACAGACAGTATCCTGTTCGCTTCAAGTCATACTACAATAACGGTATATGATATTTCTGATATTGATAATCCTGATATGATTACCAATTTTTATGTCGAAGATACACGGGGTATCTATTACTACCAGGATGCCTTGTATGTCGCCGGTCATGATGATGGAATGGTGATATTCGATGTCAGTGATCCTTCTGATCCAGAAATCATAGATACATTGCATGTCTGGTTTGGTCTGCTGGATCTATTTCTCGGCAAGGACAACCTTCTTTTTATATCAATGCAGGCGGAAACCAATCGAATAGATATTTACTCCCTGGAAGATCCTTTTGAACCTGAAGTGATCGGATCTATTGTAACTCCCGGTTGGGCACGTAAACTCTGGAACTATGAAGACGGACTATTATTGGTATCTGAAAATATTTACAGACCTGCTTCTTCAGTATTGGAAGTATATAACATCGCTGACCATCGCAACCTCGAACTTGTAGCCTGGTATCCGGTTGGTAATGATCTACAGTGGGCAACACTGGATGGACGGAGGATTATTGCATCATGGAGAAATGGAGTCGGGCTGTTTGAACTTGATGAAGATCTGGTTGCAGTTGGAACAGTTGAGGGAACTGTAACCGGTGGCGAAAACGGCGATGCAATCGAAGGAGCGTTAGTGCGGAATTCCAACGGTACCTGGATCACCACCACAGACGAGTTTGGTCATTACCAGTTGGAAGGTGTATTAGCAGGAACATATGACTTTGAATGTTCCGCAGAGGGTTATGATCTTGCTATTTCTGAGGATATTGAAGTCGCTGCGGATCAGGTGACCGAGCTGAATTTCGAGCTTATTGAAGAGAACGCATTGATTGAAAATAATTCCTCACCTCTTCATTGGGAATTCACCGGTTGCTCACCAAATCCTTTCAACTCAATGACAACAGTTAGATTCACATTGAAAAGTTCAGCGCATGTGAATGTCGTTGTCAATAACCTCCTGGGACAGGAAATAGAAATTCTTGCGAACGGAACAATGTCAAGAGGGCATCACTCCCTAAGTTTCGACGCAACAGGACTTCCCAGCGGAATCTACTTCATCCACGTCAACGTACTGGGGAAGATGGATGAATTTAGGAAAGTGGTTTTATTGAAATAATAATTGATCTGACAGCCTAAGAGGATCATCATGAGATTGAGTTATTTGCCGGTTATACTGCTTTTGAGTTTTTCAACAGTATTCGCCGCTTTTGATGATAACACTCCTACCCGGATACCGGAAGTTTTTGAGTGGCAACGTTCAGGAATGAATGCCAGGGTGATTTTTGATGCTCCGGCTTTATCATGGGGCAGGCAGGAAGATGGAACTGTAATTCCATTATTAGCCGGTGCCGGGGAGGAATTTGTCGCTGGAGCGCCGCAACTCCCCCTGTACTCAAAGCTGGTTGCTGTTCCGGCTGGGATGGATGTGCGGATTGCCAATGTAACTGTAGAATGGGAAGACGCTGGAATAAATGCGATTACCCATGATCCAGGATCAAGCCCCGAATTGCCGGGAGAACTCGACACCTGGGAACCTGCTCCCCTAGACATAAAAAAATATACCGAAGTATCTGAACGTAGTTCTCAAACTGCTACAATCGGTCAGACCGGGAGATGGCGAGATATACGTGTTGCTCAACTGACCATACGCCCACTGCGATACGATGCTTCAACCGGTCAGACTGATCTTGCTTCTGAAGTTGAAATCGAACTGGAATTTATCACTTCGGCTGATATAGATGGCTATGATCCTCCGGGTGTAAGCGAAGCTATGTATAAGCTTTATAATGCTTACGTGCTTGGCGCCGGCGATGAACTTGACGAAGACGAGGTGATGCGCGGAACATACCTGATCATTTGTCGCCCCGCGTTGGTAGATCTTATGGCACCTCTTGTAGAATGGCGAACAAAGTGCGGTTTCAATGTAATTGTTGCAACTACTGACCAAACCGGGACAACAGACACTTTGATCCACGATTATATCGATGATATCTACGAAGATGAAGATACGCCGCTCGATTATGTGCTGCTTTTTGGAGATACAGACCAGCCATTTGCGATTCCGACCTACCATATTCCCGGTAGTCCGGCACACAACCAATTCATCCCAACTAACCATAAGTACACAATTGATCTCCAGCTCGACCAAAGTGTGATTGCAAACGTTCTACCAAGGTATCTGATCGGGAGACTTTCAGTGGATACAAATACACAGGCAACAGTTGTTATTAACAAGATTTTACAATATGAAGCGACTCCGGATGATGGAGATCTTGACCGGTTCGAAAAAGGTTTAATGGCATGTACTTCAGTTCCTGGCATTAGTGTTAAAGAGACTAAACGTTGGGTACGACAGAAAATGCTCGATAATGGTTTTGATACTATTGATGAACAATACTACCCAGGCAATGGGACTGCAGCCGGTATCAGCAATTCTATAAATGACGGTGTTTCATGGGTGAACTATACAGGTTATGCAAATTACTACGGTTGGTGGCTACAGACTGGTGATTTTACCAGTGATAGAGTGGCAGCTCTTACAAATAACGACGAACTACCTGTTGTGACAAGTATGAGAGAAGGAACTGGAAATTTCGATCATGCCAATTATGATCCATGTTTCGGTGAGACCTGGTTACGTCACGGCACACCCAACAGCCCTAAGGGAGCAGTTGCTTTTATCGGTCCGAGTGAACTTAATACAATAATTCGATGGGACCTTATCATGGATGGCGGTTGGTATCGTGGATTGTTCGATTTTGATCTGCGGACTCTGGGACAATGCATGATCGCGGCAAAGATCGAAGTAGCCAATGCTTACCCTGATCATTGGAATGAAAATCCCGGTGGCGGCGGCTCTTATAATAGTGTCTGGTTTTACTGGCACACTTACAATATTCTTGGTGATCCAGCCTTGCAGTTGCGCTGCGAAATACCCGTCGAGATTATGGCAGACCACCTCGAAGAGGTACCGCAAAATTCCACTTTCCTGCGGGTTGAAACCTGGGCTGATGACGAAAATGAGGCACCGGTTGAAGGCGGACGTGTAGTTATCACCAATTCAGAAATGGAAATCATCGGAAATGATTTGACGGATCAAGATGGAATCGCTTACGTGTATTTTACAGAACCGCCCACTGGTGAAGAATTGGAAATTACCATTACCAGGCCTGACATGATCCCATATACCGGAACTTTTAATTCCGCTGTAGAAGCCGGTTTGGCTCTTTCTGAAATCAGTATGATTGAAGATCAGGACGATAATGAAAACAACAATGATGATACAGTCAACCCAGGTGAGCTTATCATCCCGGCAATATCATTTGAAATCGTGGAGCCGGAAGGGATTGGAAATTTAACGGTAACAGTTTCACTCATTTCAGAGGTGGGAGAAGTCGCTGAAGAATCCGAAGAATTCGGTAATGTGGATGTTTATGATGTAATTACTTTGTCAGAACCAAGGATTAGAATTAATGAAGATCTTCACAATGAAGAACTCATCGAAATAATTTTCCTTTTCGAAGGTGACGGCGATTTCGAGCAATCCCACTATGTCGCATTTGAAGATATAGCCGCGCCAATAATAATATACAGTGATGCTGATTACGGCGAAAGCATTGTGCCCGGTGATACTCTTTCATTATCGATATTCCTGGCTAATACACATCCCGATCTCGGCGCTGGTTCCGTTGACGGAATCCTGTCAACTGTGAGTGAAGATGTCACGGTTACCGATGCTGAAGGAAGCTGGACAGAACTTCCTGCCAATGACGAAGCTGAAAGTAATGAAGATTTTGAAATTGTGCTGAATGATTCAACTTATCCGGGTCGTGAACTTTTCTTCACACTTGATCTTACTACTGCGGAAGGGTACACATCAACTATTCCATTTACACTTATCATTGACGGATGGGATGATGAAAATAGTCCGACCGGTCCAACAGGTCCCGGTTATTGGTTTTTCGAGGATAATGATGATGGTTACGGTTACGATATAGAATTTGAATATACTTCTCTTGTAAATGACGGTGATGATATCGGCATAAATGATAACGGCAACAATGGGGATGAAGTGGTAACTGTGGATATTCCTTTTGAATTCCCGTATTGGGATGACACATATCAGGAAATAACTATCAGCTCGAATGGTTTTTTCACTTTTGGAGAAACTGAGTTTTATTTCAAGCGCAATAGAACCATCCCCGGAACTTTGATGCCTGAAGCCGCTGTCTGTGTCTTTTGGGATGATCTCGCGAGTGGTGAAATTTACTCTTATCATGACGAAGAAGAAGGTTGGTTTGGTATTGAATGGTATAATGTTCAATATACCACGTACGACCATATTGGGGGAGGTAATCCAACCGGGGATCGAATGAAATTCCAGGTGCGGTTGCTTGACCCACTGGTTCATGGCGCGCCGGGAGGACTGGGAATAATAGTTCTTATGTATAACGAAATCGATAATGGGGACGATGATAGCAATTATTGCACTATTGGAATTACCAGCCCTGACGGATTGAGCGGCTTGCAATACGAATTCAATGAAACACCGGCACCAACCGCAACCGGAGTACATGTAGGTTTACAGATAATCATAGCTCTCGGTACTGATGCCGGGATATCGCGGCCTGATCTCTCATTTTCTCCTCCGTTAATCCAGATTTCGAGGGGTATCGATGAGGAGCTTAATGCCTCTTTCGAGATGTCCAATGTTGGTGGTTTGAGGATGACTTACAGACTTTGGACTGAGGCTATTTGGCATTCATGGCCATTAGGCAATTCTGAAGGAGCGCTGAATGTTGAGGGTCGAAATCCTGGTAATGTTGCTGACAATTCAAATTTGACAAGCGGGAATGAGTTGGACGATTTTGGCGGTCCGGACGACTTCGGCTACATATTTTACGATTCCGATGAATCCTATGGTCCGGTTTATGAATGGATCGATATTGCTGTAGATTCAAATGAGGTTGCATGGGTTGACCGAGCTGATCCAAGACTGACTGAAGAGATAGAACTGCCCTTTACATTCCCATTCTACGGTGAAGATTTTGAATCTATCTGGATTACTGAATGTGGATATGTGGTATTCATGGATCCGAACGGTGTAGTAATAAACAGGAATACGCCATTACCATTTGATACATCCCCATTTGCCGGAATTTATCCATTCTGGGAAGATATTGGGATTGACGAAGGCGGATCTGTTTACGCCGCAGCATACCAGGATTCATTTGTGGTCACCTGGGAAAGCCTGCATCAACTCGCCTGGGACGCGGATGATGGTCCTTACACTTTCCAGATGTTGATAACCTCAGACGGTGCGATTCATTTCCAATATGCTGAAATGAATCCGAGTTTCCGTAGTTGTACTGTCGGGATACAGGATCATGAAGCTGCTTCAGGGCTTGAGGTGGTCAGATACCTGGATGCGGTCGAATATCTGCACAGCAACATGTCAATTCGGTTGATTCCTCCTGTAACCTGGTTCTCCCTTGATGATACGAGCGGGAGACTTGCTCCCGGGGAGTCGATCACGATAACCCTGGCGGGGAGCACTAATAGTATGAGTGCCGGAATTTACCAGGCGCGAATCATCATGCTGAATGAGACCAGCATGGAAGCCGATATGCTCCCGATAACCCTGGCGATCTACGAAAATGAGCCCGGTGACGCACCGCAGTTGACTGAATTGCCCGGGGAATCAATAATCCGTGGAGAAGAGTTCTCGACATTTGCCTTAGATCCCTATGTTTATGACCCGGACAACCTCGACAGCGAGATTTCCTGGATGACTTATGGAGGGCAAGGCATTACGATAGAAATCGATTCAAATCGTGTAGTTCATCCAATAGCTTCAGAATACTGGTCCGGTGAGACTTCTGTAATATTCAGGATGTGGGATCCCGAATTGAACTGGGTTGAGCAGGAAGTTGTATATGACACTCTGGATCTGAATGATGTCCCACGTTTCCTTGATGCCAGCCCCGATTATTACGCTTGGAAAGATTCGGTTGCTCTGGATTCCTCGATCACCCTGTCTTTCGAATCAATGGATCCGGAAGACGACAGACAGCAAATAACCTGGTTTTATCGCGACGTGGTTTTCGGGATGGATACAACCGCTGTTACTGTTGTTCTTGATGCGGTAGGTCGTGATTCAGTCTGGGTGATGGTTGAAGCTGTGAATTCCGAGATAACGCATACCTGGTGGATCGATGTTTATTCCACTGATGAAATCGGCGCGGATGAAGAAGCATTACCAGACAAATTCGCGTTGGAGAATGTCTATCCAAATCCATTCAACTCAAAGATAAGTGTATCCTACGCGCTGCCTGAAATCGCGGATGTTCAATTGCGGGTATTCAATGTTCTTGGTCGCGAGGTGGCAAAATTATCATTCAATAAAGTCGCTGCCGGCAGACACAGAACCATGATTGAAGCGAAAAACTGGTCAAGTGGAATCTATTTCCTCCAATGGCAGGCGGGAGGAGTCAAACAGGTACGTAAGATGGTTCTATTGAAGTGATTTTTACTGATCATTACAATATCTGTTATTTAGCCCGGATTGTACGAGTATCGACTTCATCTATGTCAGTGTACAAGAGAAAATGGATGAATTTAGGAAGGTAGTATTGCTGAGATAAGAAATATTTATTAATATAAATTACATTTATCACACTTTTGAACTTGTCAGACGAGATTTGAAGTAGTACACATTCTGACGCAGGGGAGGAGAGCCGAGATGTATAGACGTGTACCGTTACTGTTGACCGCAACCTTAATGCTGTTCATTTCATTAACTGCTGATGTCTCGGCAGTTTACCTGCAAGATACCGTCAAAGACCTGGTAGAAAAATCTGATCCGGACGAAATGCTCCCTGTAATACTCATCATGGCGGAGCGTCCCGACCTGGATTACTTGAGAGATGAAGTGCAGGAGCTGCGTCGCCGGGAGAGAAGAATTGTTGTCTGGGAATACCTGGTTGAGTTAGCTGAGCACAGCCAAGCGGAACTACATGTTTTCAATCTACTCGGACGTGAAGTCGAACTGGAGGAAGGCAAATTGTTTAATGCCGGATGGCATTCGGTTCAATTCAAAGGAGAAAATCTTTCCAGCGGAATATATTTCGTGTTACTCGATGCAGGGGATTATACAAAAGCTGTGAAAATGGTACTTTTAAAATGAGAACAACAGTACGGGAATGATACATTTTTAGAAATTGTCACAATCTCGTTGGGAATTTCAGTAATTTTATTCTATATTTCAATATCAATAAATCAAAATTCTTATCACAGGTAGATAAAATGCGATCCGGTTCAAATCTGATCGTTTTTCTGATTATAATTATATTTATTTCCTCTTCGGGTCCTGTTATTGCCAACCCGAAAATTGTGAGTGTAGAAACTTTCTGGGAGGACTCCCTGGCAGTAGTACGACCGGAGATCATCGAGCCTTTCAGGGAAGAAATCTGGCGAGCTTTGTTGTCGGGACTGCCGATAGCAATTGATTTTGAGATACGAATCAGTCGTATAGGCTATGTAAAAAGACAATCCTACCAGGTAATCGTTCAGCATGAAGTCTGGGAAAACCGTTTTAGGGTTGTAGCACCGGTAGGTACCATAACAATCATTGATTATAACGCTTTAGAGCATTATTTCAAAAATAACCTTGGTCTCTATGTTGATGCTCATGATCTTCCATATATCGGTTACTGGTTTGTGAAAGTCAGGGTTGGCGAGGGACGGGTGATTCGTGACAAAGGGTTGAAACAATCCCACGGAATAGAACCGGAACTTATCGGTTTGACAGCCTGGTTATTCAAATGGGGCAAGCCGAAAGCAAATTATAGCGATTGGTCTGAGTTAGTACGTCTTCCCGATCCAATTAAAAGTGGTAAAAAGGCCAAATGAAACTGCGTTGGCGTCTCGTACTCGCTCTGGCGGCTGCCGGAATTCTCCCCCTGATACCCCTGTTATATACTGCATCATCGGTAATCCGCACCAGTGCTCGGATTCTCGCACCTGAGAACATCGGCGATGCCCTACAGGATGGTCTTGATCTCGCGAGGGATCAATTTCAAAGCCGGGTCGAAGCTCAGCAACAACACCTGGAATCTTTAGCTCTTAACCTACCACATCCACCCGGTGATGCAGGTATTGATACTAAAATTGACAGTTTTGAAACGTTGTATTGCTGCAAAGATGGTTCATGGTGGGTGTACCGTGCAAATCAGGTCTCCTGGATGGAAGAAATTCCTGAACAAGAGCAGCCTGCCCTGGGCGGTGAACTTCCTGAGAAGATATTCTCGAAATACAATTATGATGGCATGGACTGGATATTGATAACAGTTCTGGATGAAGAGTTCAGGAACAGGGCAATGGAACTCCGTCAATCTTCTGCTGAATGGTTCGCGAGGGGGATTGACCGGGAAAGGTTAATCAAGAGCCTGACATGGTATTTTTTCATAACCTGCCTGTTTGTTGTGGCGATATCTATATTGGTTGCTCAATTTGTGGTGTCAAAATCGACTACGAGGATTGAGAAATTGACAACTGTGACCGGGATGGTCGCAGATGGAAACGAAGGATTTCGAGCGGAAGAAAATGGCAGTGATGAAGTTGCACAATTGGCTCGCAGTTTCAACCGAATGCTTGATAACCTGATCGAAAGCCGGAATCAAGCCGCTGAGCTGGAGAAAAAAGCGGCATGGCGAGAACTCGCAAGAGTGTTAGCGCATGAGATTAAAAATCCGCTGACTCCAATCCAGCTTTCAGTTCAACAGCTTGCGCAACAGTATGATGGTTCAGATCAAATCTATGGAACAATGCTGAACACCACGCGGGAAATAGTTGACGAAGAGGTGGAAAGCCTGCGTAAACTTGTTAAAGAGTTCAGTGATTTCGCCCGGGCGCCAAGAATGGAGCCAGAGCCATGCGATGTTGAGGAACTGGTTGAAGATATTGCTGCACTCTACTCAAACCGGTTGACTGTTGAGATAAATACAGATGTATCAGATTGTACAATTGACAGGGAAAAAATCAAACGTGCGATAATCAATTTGGTGGGGAACGCTATTAACGCTGCCGGGAAAGAAAAAGAAGTTGTTTTACGTTTGCAGGAATCAGGGAATAACCTGGTTTTCGAAGTTGAGGATGATGGTCCGGGGGTACCTGAGGATGCACGCGAAAAAATCTTTGAGCCCTATTTTACAACCAGGGGAACAGGTATAGGGCTCGGTCTGCCGATAGTGAGGACAATAGCAGAGCAGCATGGGGGCGGAGTTGTTTGCATGAAGGGCGAAAAGTTTGATGGAGCGCTTTTCCGTTTATGGATCAATAGTAGCAATACGGTTGAAGATGTCAATGATTCCGACAACATGGAATCGGCGTAACCGCACGGAATCAGCGTAGTCATATGGAATGAGCTTAACCGTATAGAATGAGCATAACCGTGTGGAATCGGAAAAACAGTAATGAATAAGAAAAACAGTATTTTAAGTAAATCCCCGAAGGGGATAGATATGAATAGCCACAGGTGAAACCTGTGGGACAAGAATCGAGATCAAATCAACCCTTACGGGGTTGAACGAATACCGGAACAGAACAATGTCAACATATACACAGATTATTTATCATATCGTATTTTCGACAAAAGATCGGAAAAATGTTATTACAACGGAAAATCGTGATGAATTATTCCGTTATATCTGGGGTATTATAAAAAACAAAAAATGCCACCTGTACCGCATGAACGGCACGAAAAATCATCTTCATATCCTGTCCCATCTTCATCCGTCTATATGCCTGGCAGATTATATCAGGGAAATTAAAGTCGGTTCTACAAAATGGATCAAAGAGAACAAGAAATTCCAAGGTTTCACAAACTGGCAGGACGGTTATAGCGCATTTACCCATTCAATTCAAGATAAAAATACCCTGATTGAATATATCAAAAACCAGAATGAACATCATAACAATATTTCTTTTATTGATGAATACAGGACATTGTTGAATGATGCAGGTATTGAATTTGATGAGAAATATTTATTTTAATCGTCAAGTTTTTGTCCAACCCCTTCAGGGTTGTTTACATTTGGAATCAGTCTCCGTGGGTTAAAACCCACGGCTATTCATATCTAACCCCTTCGGGGAAGGTCTGAAATACATCTAAATAAATTGAATCATATTACGTTTCTAAAGCAAATTGTAGAGTGTCTAACTACAGTGATCGGTGTAGCATTGTATCGGCGTAATATTTGCTCTTTCTTCTTGGATATTTGAATCTTAACAGGTGTTACTATTATGAACCAACTGTCTTTTAAAGAGTTCAAATATTGAAAACAAATACTTCCTGAGAAATGGACACTCTGGAGCTTTATTTCGCAACATTGAGCGAAAGAATATGTTTCATTGTAAATTCAGGTTGATATTATTTACTTTCTAAATATTGATTTAAGCTTAGTCGCTGGCATTAAGAGAAAAAGGAAGGGTTATTAAATGAATGGTCATAGCAGGTTGTGGATGAACCTGGTTATTGCACTCATCCTGGTTGCAATACCCGCAAGCATTTTAATCGCAGGAGAGGTTTCCGGATTTTATCGTTTTCCGGATGTAAATGGTGATCTCGTGGTTTTTACCTCAGAAGGTGACCTTTGGGCAGCATCACTCTCAGGAAAAAGTGACGTGAAACGTTTGACACGTCATGATGGTCAGGAAATGTACGCTCGGATAAGTCCTGACGGAAAATGGATTGCATTTACCGGGCAGTATGACGGCAACAGTGATGTTTATGTCATACCATCAACCGGTGGAGAACCTGAACGCCTAACCTATCATTCTGCCTACGATGAAGTTGTCGGATGGACAGAAGATGGCAAATCCGTAATTTTCCGCAGCTACAGGTATGCCGCTATCAGGGCATGGAAACTATATACGGTCGGACTTGACGGCGGATTTCCAAAGGATATTGGTCTGGATAAGGGAACCCGTATCAGTTTCGATCCATCCAGCGATAGTTTCGCCTTTACACGCCTGCGCCGTGAACAACGCTCCTGGAAACGCTATAAAGGCGGTTGGGCAATGGATATATGGGTCGGCAATATGACCACAATGAAATTTGATCTTATAACAGAATTCGATGGCACTGACGCTTACCCGATGTGGGTAAACGACAGGATATACTATATCTCTGACCGTCCGGGACGATTCAATATTTTCAGTATGAAACCTGATGGATCTGACATAAAACAACATACCAGAGAATCGACCTGGGATATTCGATGGCCCTCAACCGACGGTAAGACTATCGTCTATCAAATGGCTATGGATCTCTGGGCGTATGATATTGGCACAGGCAAAGCAAGTAAAGTGAATGTCAGCCTTCCCACTGACCGAATCCGGGCACGGGACAGGATGCTGAAAAACCCAACCGATTATCTCGAATCATGGTCAATTCCCAACTCCGGAAAGCGGATGGCATTTTCCGCGCGTGGAGAAGTATTCACATTCCCTGTGGATAAGGAAGGATATATCCGCCGCTTGACACACTCACCGGGATCGCATGAGAAGTACGTGGCTTTCAGCCCTGATGGTAAAACGTTAGCGATGATGTCCGATGCATCAGGAGAGGATGAAATCTGGCTCGTACCTTCTGATGGAAAAGAAGAAGCTAAGCAATTGACCAAGGGCGGCAAAATGACCCGGTTTGGTATGGACTGGTCGCCTGATGGCAAATATCTTGTTTTTGCCGATAAAGGTAAAAATTTGTGGATTGCTGACGCTGAGAACGGTAAACTAACCAATGTCTCAAAAAATGCCGGTTGGGAAATTCACGGATATGAATGGTCGTCCGATAGCAAATGGATAGCTTGGACACAATTGGATGAAAACTGGTCATCAGATGTATTTATCTATAATATAGACTCAAAGAAAACATTCAGATTTGACAAACCAATGACCCAGGAAACAAACTTCTCCTGGGAACCTGACGGTAAATATCTTTACATAATGTCTGAGAACTACTTCAATCCTGTCATCGGCAATATGGACGAAACCTTCATCTATGATACTACTACAAAACTTTATGTTGTTTTATTAGCTGAAGACACCGACAATCCCTTCGCGTCCGAATTAGTTGAAGCATTTGAAGCCGAAGAAGATGAAGAAGACGGTGACGACGATGAGGATGATGATAAGGATGATGACGATGGCGAAGGTGATGAGGAGGACGATGTAGAGCCGATAGTACTCGACCTCGATGGTCTCGCTGAACGTATCTATCCCCTCCCGATTGATGCCGGCAACTATGGCGGTCTCTATGGTGTTTCCGGTAAAGTTTATTTCACTTCTTCTCAAAGAAGAGGAATGAAAGCTGAAGGGAAAAAACCCAAAGGCGTAACCTTGAATGTGTTCGATCTCGAAGAGGAAGAAGTTGAGGTCGTAACCGAAACTTGCATGGGATTTGGCTTCAGTCCGGATCGCAAAAAGATGTATGTTAAAACCGGTCCCACCAATTTTGTCGTAATGGACGCCGGGTCAGATAAGATTCCGGAGGAGGATGGTCATGTAAGTCTTTCGGGATGGAGTTTCGAGTTTGATCCCGGTGAAGAATGGAATCAAATCCTGCGTGAAATCTGGCGCTGGCAGCGTGATTTCTTCTATGATCCCGGAATGCATGGTGTTGATTGGAATGGGATATGGAAACAATACAGCGCACTTCTCCCCCGTGTTTCAAACCGTGATGAACTTAACGATTTAATCGCAGAGATGATCGGTGAACTGAACATCGGACATGCATATATCTGGGGTGGGGATGTTAAAGGCGGCGAAAAAACCGGTACAGGCTTACTTGGCGCAGATCTTGAACCCGGGAAGTCCGGTGCCTACAAGATCAGCTATGTTCCGTATGGAGACGGTTGGGGCGACGAACCGGTCAGCCCTTTAAAAGGAATGAAGACCGGTGAATACATTACTGCTGTTGATGGTGTTGAATTAAAAGCAGGCGATAATATCTATGAATACCTGGTAGATAAATCAGGCAGAGAAGTTCTATTAACTGTCAGCGAATCGGCAAAGGGAAAAGACTCTCGTGATGTACTGGTAAAACCGATGGGCAGTGACAGACGACTGCGTTATCTCGATTGGGTCAGGGACAGGCGCGAATACGTTGACAAGGTTTCAAATGGTAAAATTGCCTATGTTCACCTGCCGGACATGATGGGCATGGGTCTATCCATGTGGGGTCGGATGTACCTCCCGCAAGCGAATAAAGAAGGACTTATTGTAGATGTTCGTTATAACGGCGGTGGATTTGTTGCCGAGATGATCCTCTCACAATTAGAGAGAACCTTATGGTGCCGTGGTAAAGGACGCGAAACGCCACTTTACAAACGTCCGAATTCCGCTTTTTATGGCCCCATTGCAGCAATATGCAACCACGAAACCGGTTCAGACGGCGAGACTTTCTCAGAAGGATTTAAGCGTCTGGAACTTGGTACATTATTCGGTACAAGAACCTGGGGCGGCTGGGTCGGTATCCGTGGAGGACGAGGAACAGTCGATAAGGGCGGCAACACACAGCCCGAATTCTCAGGATGGGGCGCTTTCGATGGCAAGTGGCTGATCGAAGGTCCGGGAGTTACTCCTGATGTGGAAGTTCTCGATAATCCGGCACAGATGATCCGAATGGAAGATCCACAGCTTGATGCGGCACTTCATCATGTGCTGACGGAACTAAAGGATACAAAGAAATGGCCCCCATTGCATGAACCACCTGCATATCCTAAGAAACCGTTGAAGATCAATCACATGAAATAGGGATGTTGTCAGGTAAAACTGAATCTCGGATGGTTTGACCGGCCCGACCTCTGGCGCATTGAAGCCGGGAATTGCTTGATGACAGATAATACTCTTATTAAAATATTCAGGGTGCAAGCCACCCTGGATATTTATATTCAATGACCATGCTTTTTTTGAGGCATGGTCTTTTTTATATGCAGGATATGGTTAATGCCGGCATGCACAATAAGTCTATTTAGATATTCCGAAAATTTGCTCAGGAGTTTTATTTTCAGTCAATCTCTGGTACAATCTTTCAAGGCGATTTATCATTACATCAACGCTGAAAAATGTTTCCGCATGAAGCCGCCCGGCATTACCCAGCTCTTAACGGAGTTCCTCGTCATTCAACAGGTCAATGATTGCATTCGCAGTTGAGTCAATGTCGCCATTTGGCATGACATACCCGGTTTTTTCATTAACGATAACTTCTGCAACACCTCCACTATCCATGGCAACCTGGGGGATTTCTGCAGCCATTGCTTCTACGAGAACTCTTCCCTGCCCCTCATTTCGACTTGTAAGAGCCAAGACGTCGAATGCAGGATAAAGCGCGGGGGTATCAGGTTGCCAGCCTAACCAGAGTATTGCATCTGATATACCGAGTTCTACAGCACGTTTTTCAAGTTCGGCTCGCATTTCGCCATCGCCGGCGATTACAAATCGAACATTTGTTAAGGTGTTGGAAACAATCTTTGCAACTTCAATAAACCGGTCAGGTCCCTTAACCTCATCGAACCTCCCGATAAAACCAACTACCAGTGTGTCATCTGCCAATCCAAGCTTTTTTCGTGCTTCAGCTCGTGAATTTTCTTCCTGGTAATACTTATGCAATTCAACACCGCTCGGTATCACACAGAATAGGTGTTGATGACCCGCACCGACCTCCTGGAAAATCCTGATTTCATCAAGAGTTAAGCCTACGATTGCATCGGTCCATTTAACAAGATATTTTTCAATTATTGTGAAAACTTTGTTTGATAACGAACCACCATATCCTGAAAAAACATGTCCATGCGGCGTGTAAATGACTTTTGCTTTACTTCTTGCGAGTTTTGCTGCGACACGACCGATAGCGCCTGATTTGGCGGAATGGAGATGAATTATCTGTGGCTGAACGTTTTTGATATATTTTGCGAGAGAAAACAAACCTGCCAGATCTGTGAATGGACGTACCGGACGAACAAGTTTATTATCGACTTTTAGTTTATGTCCAATACGGTCTGTGTATTGCGAAGGCGGACCCGATCCTTTTAATCCCGGGCCGGTCAATATAGTGGAATCAAATCTTGAAGGATCGACTCGCTCTACCGATAACACAGTATTTTCGGCTGATCCACCCGGATCAAGGCGGGTTATTATGTGTAGAACAGTTATACGTTTGTTTTCTGTCATGATTCAGCCTAAAAATGATCGAAGGATTTCAACCTAACTCCTGAACATATACCTATTCAAGTAAGATTAGAGTCAATTGAAAAAATAATATGAGAGCGTTTCTATATATTGTCCTCCGGTTGACACATCAATTGCTCTCAAGTAACTTAAACAATTCAAAAAAACACAGAGAGTAAATATAGATGAATGTTTTAGACGACGATCTTCAGAGACTTGAACGTATGGCGCAGGCACGAAATACACTGCGTTCCGAGATTGGTAAAGTAATTATAGGGCAGGATGAAGTAATCGATCAAATGCTTGTTTCCCTGTTCAGCCGGGGGCACGTTCTACTCGTAGGTGTTCCTGGACTGGCAAAAACATTATTGATTAGAAGCCTCTCAAAAGCGCTAAACTTGAAATTCAACCGGATACAATTTACACCTGACCTGATGCCTTCAGATATTACCGGTACTGAGATAATAGAAGAGAATAAAGCTACCGGGAAAAAGGAATTCCGTTTTGTTCGCGGTCCTCTTTTTGCCCAGATAGTTTTGGCTGACGAGATCAACAGAACGCCGCCAAAAACCCAGGCTGCTTTACTGCAGGCAATGCAGGAATATGAAGTCAGCGCTTCAGGAACCACATACAAATTGGAAGAGCCCTTTTTTGTCCTCGCCACTCAAAACCCTATCGAGCAAGAGGGTACTTATCCGCTTCCCGAAGCACAATTAGATCGTTTCATGTTTAACCTGCTCGTCGATTACCCAACTTCAGAGCAGGAAGTTGAAATAGTTGGATCAACTACTGCTATGGCTGGAGAAGAACCTCTACCTGTTATCGAAGGAAGTGAAATTATTGAGTTGCAAGAGCTGGTTCGACGTGTACCGGTGGCGCCGAATGTGCTCAAACACGCGGTTAATCTTGTTCGTAAAACCCGTCCGACGGAGGATGAAGCCCCGGATTATATCAAGGAATGGATCAGGTGGGGTGCCGGTCCAAGAGCAGGACAATACCTGATATTAGGCGCCAAAGCACGAGCAACCCTTGACGGTCGTCCAACACCGGAAGTCGCAGATATTGATGCTCTTGCCCACCCGGTTTTCCGGCATCGCCTGGTAAGAACGTTTAGAGCTGAAGCGGACGGGATAGATTCAGATGCAATTATTGACAGGTTGCTTGAAAACAAATCAAAATAGCTTAAGTGAATCCATTTCGTCGAAATGGATTTAAAAACGCCGGTACAAAAGCATACTAAGACTGTAAATCGAGAGTACCATAGTTCCTGTAGAAAAATTATAGAAAGACGGTCATTCTGAACGAAAGTGAAGAATCTCGATCATTTTAGATTGTTGTAATTCAGGAGATTGCTTCGTCGCTTCGCTTCCTCGCAATGACGGCGATTGTCTATTCAATCTTTTCAAGTATTTCCGGTGCTATATCAAAATTGGAATATACTT
>Ga0208648_1001487_pt1 | contig 18854 bp, 16 predicted proteins | sample AntAceMetag02UKL_FD_184772 | JGI IMG/M metagenome (GOLD analysis project Ga0208648, IMG submission 184772) | Saline lake microbial communities from Ace Lake, Antarctica - Antarctic Ace Lake Metagenome 02UKL (SPAdes) (version 2) | ecosystem: Environmental > Aquatic > Non-marine Saline and...
ACTGCATCTTCCAAATCTTCAAGTGAAGGAATATTCCACTTCATAAAAGCCTCCAAATATATTTAAACGCACATTTTTTTAAATTATATTTATACAATGTCTAAAGGGCCAGCTTCCCGGTATTCATGATATCATTGGGATCCAGCATATATTTTATCCTTTTCATTAGCTCAACATATCCGGGATGGGCCCTTTTATTTATCTCCAGTCCAAAATCAACGGGTGGCTTGTATGGGATACCGCCGTTATCAAGATCTACTTTCAGGCATTCGACTATGGCCTGTCTCGCATTCTCTATGGATGCAGGATCTTTTTTCGGAAAGGGGATCATGGCCCGGAGCATGCCATAGTGAACGCCCCTGTAATTGGTTACACGAACCGAGGGAGACAGGTTTCTGGCAATCAGGATTTTTTTCCATTCTTCATAAACCGGTTCCCACTTGTTGACGGGTGTAAAGGTTCCAGGCCATGAAATTCCAGCCCCTCCCTGTTTGGTATAATTCTTGGTTGAGCCGACAATCTGGCTGGGTAGCTGGGTCCTTGCCTTCAAAGCTTCTTCAGGATATACAGTCTCCTTTAAGGACGAGCCTTTTTTGGTTTCTTCATCAACCACCATTTTCCAGATTTCTTCCCTGGCTTCTTTTTCTTTCTGGGTCCAGGAAAATGTTGTGGCAAAGGAAATCCATTCTGGTACACCATCTGGTTTGGGTTTATACGGATAAGGGATGGGTACCTGGGAAAGCCACCATGATACTCCTGTCAGGTCATCACAGATTTCATAATTACCAAGGGTTCTAAGATAGGATGCCATTTGACCGATGGTTTCCGTAGATGCTGTAAAAACTTTCAGGATAGGTGGTGTGGGATGCACACGCAAACCGATTTTTGTTATAACACCAGTGGTGCCCAGCCATCCTGTGAACAGGCCGTCCATTCTCGGCAAGGGTAAGCAACTGTGCCAGGCATCTTCCTGGATGGCGCAGGAACCGACCCGGACCAGTTCACCTGTGGGCAGCACCACTTCCATGCTGGTTATTTCCTCGCTGTTCAGGCCATATCGTGCGCTTAAACCGCCGATTCCGTGGCTGATGGCGCAGGAAGAAGTCGAGGCTGAAGGCGGTCCAACCGGCCAACTAAACCTGAGATTGTATTTGGCCAGGGCACTGGCAAATTTGGCATGGGATACCCCAGGCTCAATAATAGCGTAGTGAGATTCTTCATCAATTCGGATGATATTGTTCATCCGCTTCATGTCCAGTAAAATACCTCCGTTTTCAGGTATGCACAGCCCCCCGATATTGGTGCCCGCAGTAAATGGCGTAACGGAAATTTTCTCCTGGTTGGCAAATTTCATTACTGCCTGAACCTGTTCAACACTTGTCGGCATGACAACATAATCCGGTAACTTGGGCTTCACAAAGGACAGGTCATACGAGTATGCATAACGAATGTGCTTATAATCGGTTGCATTTTTTTCACCGACAATTTCACATAGTTTCTTTGTGATGTTAGAATCAACTTTTGATTCCATTGGCATTTCGGTCATTTTTTTCCTCCTGCTAAGTGGTTCAAAAACTATCAGCTTTTTCGGTTTTGTTTTAACAGGCCTTTTTCAGTGATGATCATGGACCCGCTTTTACTTGCCATCATTCCTTTTTCCACTTGATCAATATGTTCCAGCATTGCTTTGCTTGCCTTTTCAGGGTCACGTGCTTTTAATGCGGCAACAATTTTTTTGTGGTCGTCGCAGACCATTTTTAAGAATTGTTCGTCCGTGTGCACCAACCGTTTGATACCAATCAAGGTCGTTTGAATGGTTTCAACAATCAAACTTATAATTTTATTTCCAGTTATATCAACAAGCTTTTTGTGAAATTCAACGTCAAGGTCACCGATGAATTTATTCCCGTTTGATTTTTGTTCCATGGCTAAAATATTATTTTCAAGGTATTCAATATCTTTGTCTGTGATTTCTTCAGCACATATTTTAACAACTTGCGGTTCTAAAAAGGTTCTGATCTGAGTGTAGTTCCTGAGCCCTGGATTTTGAAAAAAAAAGTAATTCACAAGGCTGTCTTTTATGGTATTAATGTCGACCTCTTTTATAAATGCGCCACCAGACATACCCTGGCGGATTTCAAGAAGACCATATGCTTCCAGAACCCGGTATGCCTCTCTAAGAGAAGATTTGCTGACGCCAAAATGTTTGGCAAAATCTTTTTCAGAAGGGAGTTGTTCGCCGATCTTCAATTCCCCCTCCAAAATTGCACTTCGGATTTGTTCGGCAATATTTTCAGATATCCGGCTGGCTTTTACTGTTTCAAATTTGAAACCCACGATTTTAGTATTTCTCCATTTTGATTTTTTTAGTTTTCGTTTATTAGGTAATCCATCGATTACATTTTCATTTATCATTGTCAAGCAATATTTTAAATATTAAAACATCGGATGTTTTAATATTTTCTATTGACATTTATTTTTCTATTGACTACGAAGATGATACGCTTAATGGTAGTATTAACATTATAATAGTATGAGAATTATGCTGTTTATAATTTAAATCAACCAAATTCTAATAAATTGAGGAAAAAAAATGGGAATCAAAATCAATGCTTTAAAATGTACCAATTGCATGGCCTGCGAAATGGTATGCAGCTATCATAGAGATGATGGTTTTGCCTTTCTCTCAGCATGTATCGTTGCGTATAGAGCCAAGGAAAAAAAAGATTATTTTGGTATGCTTCTTAAAGAGGAAGATGTACTGATTGTTGCACGTCCGGAAGGGCTTGAAATTAACAAGATCGGTGAAGAGGCTGATCCTGATAAAGAAGCAGATGCCTCGGCAAAACCCATGTTGCTAAGAGAGGGCTGTGACCTTTGTGAAGATATGGATGACTACGGGCCCATGTGCGTTGCATTTTGCCCGGTAGATGCAATTACGCTGGACTAAAAAGGAGACCTTGGTATGGAATATTTATCAACGGATAAGATTCTTGTCATAGATTTAAACGCTGCCCAAGTTGAAGAGGAAGAACTGGATGAAAGTCTTGTCCAGGAAAAAATCGGCGGTATCGGAATTACAAAATATTTATACGACAAGTACAAGGAAGATGATCCCATTGTTATTGGAACTGGATTGCTTACGGGCACAACATATCCTGCTTCCGCTTCGGCTCAGATAACAGCAAAGAGTCCGGTAACTGGGAAAGTCTGTCATTGTCCGGTTATATATAAATTAGGAGTGGAAATAAAATATTCAGGGTTTGATTATATTGTGGTCAAAGGCAGGTCAGAATCTCCAGTATATTTATGGATTCATGACGGCGTGGCAGATATTTCAGATGCTGCTGATGTATGGGGAAAAGATGTATGGGAATCAACAGATGCGCTTAGAAAATTTGTAGGGGACGATCTTCTCCAGACCATGATGATCGGCCCTGCCGGTGAAAAAGGATCTGATTATGCCCAGGTCTGTTATAACCATTGGACCAGCCCCGACCGGTTTGGATTTGGTAAATTATTCGGGTCTAAAAACCTGAAAGGATTTGCATTCAGGGGTATGGGCCTGATAGAGATTGCCGAACCTGAAGATTATGTTGAACATTCGCTTGAAATACTCAAAGCAGTCAAGGAGAATAGTTTCCTTGAGAAAAAAGGGATTGCACATATCCTTACAGCCCTGGGAGAAGAAGGGGTCGAAGAATGGATCGAGTCTGTCACCCACAGGCATAGTGCAGACTATTTTACACCCTATGCCACCAATACAGCACTCTTTCTTGATGAAGACCCGGGTCTTTTAGAAGAATCAAAAAAAGATGAACCAGGGGTACTTGTCTCTGATATCTATGCCCTGCTTGGGTTTAAAAAAATGGGCTTTTCAGCTGTTGATGCAGGTCGTGCCTTAAAGGCATGTGCAAAATATGGAATTGATCCCTTTGCCGTTGCCGATCTTTGTGGGAAAATTACCCTGGAAGAGATAAAAAACTCTTTTGATACAATAAGCGGTGCGGTTGCCATTCCAGGTAGAGGTCTGTTTACACCCTGGTGCCCAACAGGACCAATTTTTAATGATTTTGGTCTGTCAGGTGAAGATGAGATCATGGCCTGGTGGGAAAGAAGACAGGCAGTATCCATGATTTTTGGAATTCAGCCCATATTTTCCTTAATGTGTCCTGAACTCACCGAAGAAAGCATGCTGGAACTGGCAAGCCAGGGTACGGGTCTTGAATTAACCCGGGAAACCCTGGATGCGGTCATTGATAAGATTTTTGGATAAAAAATGAATCATCCGAAAATAGGGATATATGCAGGGTCAGGTACTTCCCATTCCTGGCTCTGGTTTGTAGATCTGTTTGAAAATGCAGGGTTTTATGACCTTGTTTTTCTGGATGAATTTTTTGTAGAGAACAACGACATAAAAGCCCTTGATGTATTGGTTGTCTCTGGCGGGGATACTTTTGCCGTGGCCCAGAGCCTTGGGAAAAAAGGCGGCCGGAACATAAAGTCATTTGTTGAACAGGGGGGTGTTTATATCGGCTCCTGTGCAGGGGCTTATCTTCCCATGAAGTCTTCCCAAAAGCCCCTTGACTGGTTCAATTTTGTGGATGTTAAGATCACAAATTTAAGTAAACTTTTTCCCAGTGCGGAAGTTCAGACCTGTAAATCCTGTGCAGCTTATGGCTATGACTTTGTGTTTCATCCGGTCAGGGAAGCCGTGTCTTTGAAAACAACTTCTTTTTTTGACAAAGGCAGAAGCAGTGTATTCAAGGCCCCCCTATACGGGGGACCTGGTATGAAAGCCCATGATCCATCCTGGGTGCTTGCTGTGTATGAGGGGTTTACTCCCAAAACCGCTTTTTTTACAACCAGTGAAATTGCCGAGAAAACTCTTTTGGGCAATGGCGCAGTTGTAAGGGTTCCACTAAAGCAGGGGTGTTTTTATCTTTTGGGACCCCATCTTGAGCACCCAAAGTTTAAACAGGCCAACCAGTTTATTATAGATGCTGTGATCCGGGAGAAGGGTATGGCGCAAGATCCTGTTGAATCAAAAAATAATAAGGACAGCTATGCCACAAAAGAAAAGATGAGTGGAAAACAGGCCAAAGAATTGCTTTTATGTATCAAACGTGAATTGAGCAATTCCAGAATCGTGGCAGGCAGTCTGGAGTTTTTACCTGTCCAATGGCTGATCGGGCAAAAAGTGTATTCACCGCAAAAAGTGAGGGTCTATCTTGAGTCCATGTGGAAACGGCTGAGGGCTCTTGAAAAAAACAAGGTATTAATTGTTGAGCCGGGCCTTTACGATAGAATCACAACTGCTGCAATTCAAATAACCATTGAACTTCGCAAAATTAAACAGCAGCTTGATGAGAACCAGGACAGCCTTAAAACAGCAACCCTCATCTTTGATTTGCTGCATGTCCTTTCTATTTCTTTTTTTGACCTGTATTTTGCAACCATGTTTAATAGTTCGGGCCAATATCATGAACATACTAACGCCCATGCCCTGAAGGGCACAACAAATTATGAAAGAGTAATGACAAGTGAGTCCTGAGTAGTGAGAAAAGCTAAGCTGATGGCTTTTTTCTCACTACTCAAAATTTATATTTCAGTGCTTTTATATAAAAAAAACCAGTTATATTTAAATAAAGTATTGGCAGGCAATACGCTAACACTATAATTTTCACAACAGGAGATGAAATTGCAATCCGGAACTATAAAAATAAAAACTAAATTAAAAACCAGATGGATGGTCCCGCTTTTGATGGCAGGATGTGTTCTTCTGGGCCTTTTATGGTTTTCCTATGCCCGGGCCGGGAACGATACAGCATCACTTTCCACCTGGTTTGTGGATATGAATCAATATGCGGCTTCCGCCCACGGCAGTCTTAAGTGCGAAGAATGTCACGGGCTCATGGTAGGCAATGGGCTTGGTAAGGGTCTCGACAGGGGAAAATCCCACCCAGATCCTGATGCAGCTAATTTTCTTAAAACCCAAACCAGAAGAAATTTTGATTACCAGTCCTGCCGGAAATGTCATAAAACAGCCTATTCTCGTTTTTTAAAAGGAGAGCATTCAACGGCGGCTGCCAAGGAAAAAACAACGGGTAATCCTTCAAAAACAGGATACGCGCCTGCATGTGGAGATTGCCATTCAGCCCATTATTCTAAATCCCATCTGTCCCGAGCCCAAACTGGTAAGATTATGACCGAAACCTGCGGAACGTGCCATCAGGAGCAGAAAGAAAGTTTTCTTGCCAATTATCATGGCAAGGCTGCTGTAAACCTGGGATATGAAAAAGCAGCATTTTGTACGGATTGCCATGGAGCCCATACCATGCTCTCTCTCAAGGATAAAGAGGCGGCACTGAATGCCTGCCTGCGCTGCCATTCAGAGGCTCCACCTGAATTTGCAAATATTATCATTCATGACAGCACAAAAAATCTTGACCTGAAAAGTGATGCCAAAAAATCAGGGATCAAATGGGTCCATGCACTGCGGGTATTGGCTTTAATCCTTGTTGTTGCGGTTCTTGCATTTTTCTTTATGCACACAGGACTTTTTATGTTAAGAAAACTCCACGAAAAATTGAGGAGACATAAGTGATGGAAACAAATGTAAAACCTCAGGAAACCTTTCAAAGGTTTCATATCCTGCACAGAATCCTGCATATAGTTATTATTTTTAATTTTACCCTTCTTGCTGTCACAGGATTTCTTCTTCATTTCAGCGGATTTGGATGGGCAAGGTTCCTGGTTTCCCTGATGGGTGGGGCAGGTGCGGCTGGATGGTTACACAGGTTTTGTGCCGTATTTCTCTATATGGGGATATTGGTACACATCTTCTGGCTTTTTTATTATAAATTTGTGTTAAATCAAAAACTATCAGGACCCGATTCCATTTTGCCCGGGAAAAAAGATATCCGGGACCTGTATCAGAATTTAAGATATTTATTTAATAAGGGCAATCCTCCCTTATTCGATCGGTTCAGCTATCTTCAAAAGTATGATTACTGGGCTGAGCTGCTTGGCATGCAAAGTATGGGTATAACGGGTCTTATGCTTTGGTTTCCCGAGTTTTTTGCAGGCATATTCCCTGGATTTTTTATTAATATTGCCGGTTATTTTCACTTTTATGAAGCCGTATTGGCCGTTTTATATATTGGTGTGGTTCATATGTCTGATACCCACCTTGTCCCGGATATTTTTCCCATGGAAAAATCCATTTTTACAGGAAAGATTGAAAAAGCAAGATTTATGGAAGATCACCCGGAAGAATGGAAACGACAACAGATTAACCCGTCTTAATAAATAAAATTGAGCAATAAGTAGTGATGAATAAAATTAAATTTTCAATGGGAATTGGCTTATGAATTTAAAAACAATAGGATCTATTATAGTAGGTTGTGGGCTCATGGTTTTTATGGCAGCTTTAAATTTTCCACCGGCTTTTGCAACAAATCTTCCTGATTTAAAAGCTGCAAAGGTCATTGAAGAAGCTACCCAAGAACCTTTGGCCCAAGAACCTTTGGTCTGCCTTGATTGCCACAGAACACCAAATATTCATACCAATGAAGGGGTTATTGCCTCCCAAACCTTTTGCTATGATTGTCACAAAGAAGCAGATATAAAAAAAAGAAATGGGTCCAAAGACATCACCCTGCAGATTACCCCTGATACATTTAATAAGAACCAGCCTGACCATCATTTTATCGCATGCATAAACTGCCATACGGATGTTGCCCGCTCACCTCATAAGACTGAAACCTCTGCCACATGTCGCCAATGCCATACACCCCATTCTGAAAGCCCGGCCAATGAACCCCATTTGAGGGTTTCCTGCCAGGCATGCCATTTTCAATCAAAATTTGTCAGACTTGACCCAAAAGACCATCGGGTGAAACTTGCCCGCATTGATTATGATGGTATTCCCATAAGCCTTTCCCATCATACCCTGGCAGATGCAGAAGATGAAGAAACATGTAAAAAATGTCATTTTAAAAATAATCCTGTTGGGGCTCCGGCAGCGGTTCTCCCTTCCAAAAGTGCTTTATGCATTATGTGTCATAATTCCCCCCTGGCCATGGGACACCCGGTTTTCGGCCTTGCAGGCCTTGTCTTTCTGGCCGGTATTTTTTTCATGATAGCATTCTGGTTTAAGGGAAGTGTAAAGGGAGAAGAAAAATCCCTTCACCGGAAGATCAGCTTAAGTTCGGAATCAATCTGGAATACGATTTTTTCAAAGCACTTTTTTGTTCTTATTAAAATATTTATTCTGGATATATTTTTTCAAAGGAGAATTCTTAAGGAGAGCGTTTCCCGATGGTCCATGCATTCCCTTATTTTTACTGCCATCCTGCTGCGTCTGGGTTTAAGTCTTTTTACTGCAATTGGATATTATTTTAATTCTGAAGGGAACTTACTGACAGCTTTGATAGATAAAAATCATTGGTTTACAGCCTTTAGCAATGACCTTTTAGGTCTTTTTATCCTCTTTGGTATTGTCTGGGCCGTTGTTAAACGCTTTATTGTTAAACCAGATTATGTGGTCTCGGAATTTCAGGATAATATTACCCTTATACTCATTGGGGGTCTTGTCCTGCTGGGCTTTTTCCTTGAAGGGGCAAGGATTCTTGTAACTGGAATTCCTTGTGAGATGGCAGCCTATTCTTTTGTTGGATATATGGTTTCCAGAGTATTTTCTATTTTCCCCTTTGACTGGGCATCCATTTACCCGTTGATGTGGTACGCCCATGGTTTGGTGGCAGCAGTTTTTATTGCCTATCTACCCTTTGGGAAGATGCGGCATATGTTTAACACTCCTTTGACTTATTTTATAGAAGCTGTGGACGGTGTTAAAAATAAGAAGCGGGTTTAATTGGAATAAAAATTTATAGGTGTTAAAATGACCGAAGAAGACAACAAAGTATCTGATTCTCCAATTGATGAAACAAAGGTCGATGAAATAAAGAATGAAAAAGACGAGACCACATCTTTGGAATCGGAACCAGCTCCAGAAGAGACAGTCCGAAAGATACCCATACATAAGCTGGAGATGAAGCGTTTAATAGAGCTTGATGCCTGCACCCGTTGCGGGGAGTGTCTTTCCTGGTGCCCTGTTTATGACCAGGATTCCAAAGAAACCCTGATACCGCGCCGGAAAATAATAGATTTTTTGAAAATTGCCAGATCACAGAACGGATTTCTATCCGGAATTATGAAAAGTGAGAGGGTCGGGGAATCACTGAAAAAGGTCATTGGCAGATTATGCGGTTACAAGGAAGTCACCAGAGAACAGGTGGAGGAATTTGTATTTAGCCTGTATGAATGTTCTACCTGTGGTCAGTGTGAGGTGGTTTGTCCGGCCCATATCGATACTGTCGGCCTCTGGGAGGAACTCAGGCGCATGATTGTGCGGGCTGGCTATGGCCCTTTGGAGCCCCAGAAAGCATTGAGAAAAAGTGTGATGACCTTTGACAATCCATGGCAGCAGCCAAGGGCAGGCAGAACCAAATGGTCACGCCGGGCAAAAAAAGACAACTTGATTGCCGAAGAGCCCAGGCAAATCAAAAAATCAAAGGGCAAGGTTCTTCTTTTTCTGGGGTGTACTGCTTCCTATGATGCCAATGTCAAGCGAGTGGTCATTAATACAGTTAATATACTTGATGCCCTGGGAGTTGATTACGGCGTACTTGGAAAGGATGAAAAATGCTGCGGCAGTGTATTGCTCAGGATGGGAGATCCTGAATATGAACGATTGTTCCGAGAAAATATTGACCAATTCAACAGTCTTGGCATTGACACATTGATCAGTTCCTGTTCAGGATGTTTTAAAACCATTATGCAGGATTATCCCAAAATCGGCCAATTAAATTTTGAAGTTCTGCATACAGTGGAATATCTGGCCCGATTGGTAAAAACCGGTGACCTGGCCTTTACCCATCCCGTTAACAGGACAATTACCTTTCATGATCCCTGCCACCTTGGCAGGGCCACTGGCGGGTTTGATGCGCCAAGGATGATCATGGAAGCCATCCCCGGACTGAACCTTGTCGAGATGCCGAGAAACAGAGAGTATTCAAGGTGTTGTGGTGCAGGCGGCGGATTAAAGGCAGGTTTTCCCGAAATTCAGGGCCGCATGGCCCAAAAAAGGATCAAAGAAGCAGAACAGACCGGCGCGCAGGAACTGGTGTCATGCTGCCCTTTTTGTTACCAGGGACTTCAGGTGGGAATTAATGCGTTGGAATCTGATATTGTTATGAAAGATCTTTCAGAATTTATTGCAGAATCTATTTTGGGCTATGACGTGTTTGAAAAGGCAGCCAAAGAAGCGGAAGAGAAAAGACAGGCAAAAGAAGAGGCCAAGGCAAAGAAAAGACTGGAAGAAGAAAAAAAAGAAAATGAAAAGAAGAAGGCTCAAGAGCAGGAAAAAGTAGCAGAAAAGAAAAATTCAGATGAGAAAGAACTGGCAGATGAAAAAGAACAAGTTGACACAGCAAAATGAAAACAAAAGTTTTTATCGTAACAGGATTTTTAGGGTCTGGTAAAACAACCCTGATAAAACGAATTTTAAAATTTTCTGAAGATTTATCCAAGACCATTGTGCTGGTGAATGAATTCGGTAGAATCGGAATAGATGGTTCTCTTATAAAAAAAACGGCTGCAGCACAGATTGTTGAACTCACCAGTGGCTGCATCTGCTGTTCTTTGAAAATTGATCTGATCCAAACCCTTCAGATTTTAAGACATGAATATTCTCCCGAACGACTTGTGATTGAAGCCACAGGGGTGGCCGATCCCCTTGCCATTAGCGAGGCCCTGAATGACAGGATGCTTTTGCCCCATTTTCGGTTGGAGAAAATCATAACCGTTGTGGACAGTGATTTCTGGGAAGCAAGAGAAGCATTTGGAACTGTTTTTGAAAGCCAGATTAAGCAGGCAGATATTATTCTTTTAAACAAGATTGATACCCTTGAGAAACAGGATATTACTGTGATGTTAAAGGAAATACAGGCAGAATCTGCAAAGGCTTTGGTTATCCCCAGCCTTCATTGCAATATTGATCCTGACATTTTCTGGTCCCCCTGGGAACAAGAGAAGTTGGATGAGGTGAAAAGATCTCTTTTTAAGGCCTATGATCCTGAAACTGATTTTTATTCTCCTTTGAACGGGGAGGGTTCAATGTCTGCAAAAGAGGCTGGTTTCATCTCCTTTTCGTTTGAAACAACCAAGCCGCTGGATCAAGAATTGTTCATGGCATTTCTCAGTAGGGTTCCCCTGGAATTGTTCCGTATCAAGGGGCCGGTGAAATTTGTTGACAGAACACAAATGCTCAATTTTGTGGGGGGAAAAAGCCAGTGGCAAAAATGGTCTGACATTGCCACGACCCGCCTTGCTTTTATCGGGTGGGATGTGATAGAGGAGCGGATACTGGAAAAAGTGAACCAGTGTATAGTCAGAACTTGAAGTTTTTAAATTTTGGAATTAAGTGATAATGGAAGATTCAACACCCAACAGAACATTTTCAGAAATTCAGGAAAAAATAGACCGTGGAGAAGTGGTTATCTTAACGGCCCAGGAAATTTGTGACCGGGTCCGGGATGGTGAAACCTTTGAACTGGGTGATATAGATGTGGTTACCACTGCCACAAGTGCCCTGATGAGCGGTACTTATGCTGTACTTTCTTTTAAGGTGGCCAAACCAGATACATTTACAAAAGCTGCAAAGGTATGGATAAATAATGTCCCGGCGCAGGTGGGGCCCTGTCCAAATGAAAGAATAGGCATCCTTGATCTGATCGTTCTGGGGACTGAAGCGAGCATAATTGATCCCGGGTATGGTGCAGGTGACCTTTTCAGGGAGCTTGTTCTGGGAAAACAGGTTTTAGTGGAGATCGAGACGGATGAAGGGGAAAAATTAAGTTCTTTCACCACGCTTAAACAAATTCCCCATGCCATGCTTCATGCATCAAGAAATGCTTTTAAAAATTATCTGGCCTTTGTCAATCCCGGGAAAACTGCTGTTTCCACAATATTTCATTCAGACAAGATGAACGGCAATTATGAAGAAATGAGTTTTTGCGGCTGTGGTGAATTAAACCCCCTTGAGAATGATCCTGAACTCAAAACCATAGGTATTGGCACAAAGGTTTTGATCAATGGTGCCCAGGGTTTTGTCACAGGGCCTGGCACCCGCAGCAGTAAGGATAAACCCAATCTGGCCGGGGTTGCTGATATGCACAATATGGACCCGCAATTTCTGGGAGGATTCAAAACCGGGCATGGACCTGATATTATTACAACCTGGGCTGTGGCAATTCCTGTGCTGGACAAGGAGATGCTAACCCATATTTTGAAAACCGATGCACAGATTCCTTTGAAGGTGGTTGATGTACGAAACCGTCAACCAATATTTGAGATTACCTACGGGGATGTCTGGGATAAAACAAGTCATGAGGTTAAATTTAAACGGGAATTATGCCTGAAATGTGATCTTTCCCATGTTGAGAATCTTTGTCCTGTTGAGAGTATTTGCCCTGTGAAAGCTGTTAAATGGGATACTGAAAAAGGTCTGCAATTTGACAGGTCAAGATGCTTCAATTGTGGTCTTTGTGTCTCCAGGTGCAAAGGAAAAACTTTTTTTGGAAGCTTTGGCAGCATAGAACTTGAGGGTGTAAACCATAAAGTGCCGGTTACTTTAAGGCAGTCTGACCGAGTGACTGCACTCAAGGCAGCCCGGGACCTTAAACATCAGATCCAAAATGGGCAATTTAAAATGACTCAGCCCGTAGGGAAAATTTATTTTCCAGACAAGCACTAAATTGGTTTATCACATTTGAATATCAATGATTCCAAGGTGAATGGCATATTGGATTAATTTTGAGATATTTTCCATTTTAAGTTTTTCCATAATATTGGAACGATGAGATTTGATAGTACTGGGGCTCAGGCAGAGCATCTCTGAAATTTTTTTGGTGGAGTATCCTTCAACCATCATTTGGAAGACTTCTCGTTCTCTGTTGGTCAGATTGTTGTACAATTCGTCCTGGGATGTTTTCTGATTCATTCCAACATAATCTTCAATTACCCGGCTGGAAATTGATGGACTAAGAAAGGTTTCTCCTTTGACAGCAGTTTTAATAGCCTGGATAATATCATCGCTTACGGCATTCTTCAGAAGGTAGCCTGAAACACCAATGCTTAAAAGTTCTCTGATATACCTTGTATGGTCATGCATGGAAAGGATAATCACCTTGGTTTTCAATGTGGATTGCTTGATTTGTCGGGCAGCTTCAATGCCGTTCAGTATAGGCATGGCAATATCCATAATGACAACATCCGGTTTTAACTCTTGGACTTTCTGGACAGCTTCCCGGCCATTCATGGCTTCCCCTGTGATTTTCAGGTAATCTTCTTCCTCCAAAAGTTTTCTTAACCCCTGGCGGACAATGGTATGGTCATCGACAATAACAATTTCAATGGGTTTAAGTTTCATAAATCTCCTGCAGAAAATTCGTACCGGCCATTAAAACCGGCAATCCGTCGTTTTTGATGGGAATTTCAATTCTGATGCGGGTACCTTTGCCTTTTTCAGTTCGAAGGAAAAATTTCCCGCCTCGTATGGCCGTTCTCTCCCTCATGGATAGCAATCCCAGTGAAGGTCTTTCATGATTGTTTTCATCGGGATCAAATCCAATGCCGTTATCTTCTGCGATAAAAATAATTGAAGGGTATCCCTTGATGATGGATAGCTTAAAGAAAGTGGCTTTGGCATATTTTATGGTATTGGACAGGGCTTCCTGGGAAAACCGGTAGAGTACCGTTTCAATGTCCGGGTTAATTCGCCCGGTGAATCCGACCATTTTAAAATCAATATTCAGGGAACTTTGTCCGGCTATCTGGTTCAGATAGGAATCAAGAGCTGGTTCAAGCCCCAGGTCTGTCAACAGTGCAGGGTGCAAAAGGTGGGAAATACGCCGCATCTCCTGGTATGTGTGATTGATCTGCTGCTTAATATTTTTGATGATATTATTCATAACGGGATCATCAGATGGTATGATTTTTTCAACAGCTTCCAAATTGAAATTTATACCGATCAGAGCAGAGCCTGTTTCATCATGGAGTTCCCGGGCGATTCTTTTACACTCAATTTCCTGGGATTGAAAAAGTCGGGCAGTAAGATGTTTGAGTTCTTCCCGGTGTTTTTGAACAGTTTTTATCAGCTTGATATTATCTATGGAACCGCCCAGAAAATTCCCCAAAGACCCAAGAAGATTAAAATCTTCCAGAGAAAGGTCCTGGGTTTCTGATAGAGGAAAGGCCATAAATCCCGAGGGACGTCCTTTTTCCGTAATCAAAAAACAGGAAAGTATTATTGATTGGTTTTTTTTATGATTTTCCAGGGTTATTTTAAAAGATGGAAAAATAGATTTGGGTGTCAGAAGGTTATCTTTTCCCAGGAAAAATTCCATGAGTTGGGTATCATGGAAAATTGGTTTTATCAGAGTTTTATTAATCTGTTCCGACAGCCCTTTCCAGGCTTGAAGTTCAAATTGGGCCTGGTTATGGTTGATAAGAAAAATTGTGCCAATGCTGAAGTTCAATAGCTTCATAGCCTCATTCAAGGCTGTGTTCAGAACCTGTGTAAGGTTTTGGGAGCTATTCATGGTAAGTGACACAGTGTTCAGCAAAACAAGTTCCTGATGATGTTTGTAAAGCCTTCGAAAGGAATCCATTCTGGCTGTAATATCTTTGGCAATACCTTCGTACCCAACGATATCTCCATTATCATCCAAAAAGATATTGGCACTCAGACTGCCGTGGAGCCGTGTACCATCCTTTTTCTTGAAACCAACCTCAAAATCCTGAACAAAGCCGTTAAGATCAATGTGTTTTTTACACACATGCCAATGGATTGGATCAATAAAAATATATTCAATATTGCCCAATAAATACAACTCATCTTTTTCTTTGTAATCAAGCAGGTCAACAGTGGCCTGGTTGACCTCTATAATCACTCCTTCCCTGGATATGATAAAAATCATATCCTTGGTACTTTCAAAAAGGCGGCGGTATTTGAATTCAGAATATATTAAATTGTCTTCAAGACATTTTATCTGTGAACTCTTTTTAAAGATTTCAGCCACACCAAACATAAGCCCGTCAGAATCAATAAGAATATTACGGGTGCATTCAACAGGGATTTTTGTGCCATTTTTCCGGGTAATCTCAAGCTCACGTTTATAATTGGTTTTTTGGGTGATGTCCCTGTTGTTAATCAGGCAGTCTGTATCACAGGAGATTGTTTTAAAGATATCTTGGCATTTCATTTCCTTTGCTTCAAAGCTTGCATATCCTGTAATCCGGGCTGCAACATTATTGAAGTAATTGATCCTGCCATTGGCATCCATTATCATGAAAGCATCTGAAAGGTTGTTTAAAATTGCGGCAATACTTTTATTGTTCATTTCCATTTTTAAAATCAATCCAGATGGCAGTGGTGACAGGTTTTAGTTTTCCTATCCATAGTTGAATTTTTCATTAACACGGCCAGGGAACAGGACAACCTGTTTTTTATTTCTCCCTTTTAAATTATGGTCTACCCTAATGCTTAATAAGACCAAATGTCAAGAAAATCAGTCATAGTACAAGTTAGTAATAAAAACTGTTTTATTGTTTGCAGCTTATTCTTTTTTCTTGATTGTTGCTTTTTTGCCGCCTATAAAATACAGATGCATGTAAAATAAAGGCTTCTTACTATTGGATCCTTATTCTGGCAGGAAAATAAAAAAGGAGTGAACAAAAGTGGATAGGCTTATGAAAGGATATATTCATATCTATACGGGGAATGGCAAAGGCAAAACGACAGCTGCTCTGGGACTTGCCTTGCGGACTGTGGGAGCTGGAGGAAAAGTTTTTATAGGGCAGTTTTTAAAATCCGGCGACTATTCTGAAATAAAGGCGTTAAAAAAATTTGCCGATCAGATCACTGTCGAACATTATGGGTTAGGACATTTTGTCAAGGGTAATCCTACCCCGGAAGACATTGAAGCCGGGATGGAAGGCTATAAAAGGGTGACACAGATTATTGAAGCGGGTGAACATGATCTTGTCATTCTTGATGAAGGAAACATTGCTGTTAAATACAATATATTTTCTGAACAGGATCTGCTGGATCTTTTGGAGAAAAAACCAGATCACATGGAAATCGTTGTTACAGGCAGAGGTGCGACCCTGGCTATTATGGGAAAAGCTGATCTGGTCACAGAAATGAAAGCTATAAAGCATTATTTTCAAAAGGGGGTGGAAGCCAGAGTCGGAATTGAAAAGTAAAAACTAAACTTTTGGCCTTAAGTCCTTGCGGACGGGGTCATGCGGACGGGGTCAGGCTTGTTTTATTGTGTTTTATCAAAAAATTGACAAAAAAATGTAATAATGCAAGCCTGGCCCCTTTCAATTTAATTGCCTGGTAAAAATGTCTGCGGTTCTTTGCGCAGGGCACAATTTTCATGGAGCAATTTTGCCTTACCTTTTATCGGGCTGTTTTTCATTATTCTGGCTTGCAGGGGACATGCTTTAATACAGGCACAGCAATAAATGCAGTGTTCATCAAGGGTCGCATAGTTGTTTGCCTCATCAATCGCATTTTTAGGGCATGCTGTGATACAGATACCGCAACTGTCACAGTCATCTATAACATCAATGAAGGACAAAGGGCCCAACGACATACCTTCTTTGTAGGGGAAATTGCCCGGGACATCTACTGGGGTAAGATCTGTTGGATTTTCAACATGATCCAGTAAACCTTTAATCTGTTCTCCAAATGAAAATGCTTTTTCAAGGTCTTTTTTGTCCGGTCTGTTCAAGGCGATTGGAAATTCATTATTAGAAAAAGAATGTTCTCCTACAAAAGCTCCAGCCGCCAATGGAATAAATCCGCAATCCATAGCAATGTTCTTTAATTCTAGAAGGGCGTCTTCAAACTCCCGGTTGCCATATACTACTGCCAGAACTGCCAGGGAACCTGATGCTTTAATGGTTTTGAAATAATCGGCAGCATCTTTTGGCAGCCGTCCGCCATAAACAGGAGCACCAATGAGTACCAGATCATTAAGAAATTCAGGGGCAGGCTGGTTTCGAACCCCAGGTTTTGTAATATCAAGAACAGTGGCAATATTTTTGCCAAGCCCTTTTGCAATCTCTTTGAGAATAGTCTGGGTTGTGGAAGTGGGGCTGAAATAAACCAGGGTTGTATTTTTAAAATTCATTATTGGTTTCCTTTAAAAAATATTAAATTATTATGGTTTAAAGTTAAGTGTATCTTAGGACCACAGATTTTTAAAAAACTAATCTATGGATAACGCTGTTGTATTTCTTTTTCACTAATTCCCATCAAATACAACAATCCATCTAATCCTACACTGGATATAGCTTTTTGTGCTTTTTTCTTTACAATGGGTTTGGCATGAAAAGCAATTCCCAGGCCGGCAATACTGAGCATTGGAAGGTCGTTGCTACCATCACCAACGGCGATTGTCTGTTCCAGATTTATATTTTCAACTATGGCAATGGTTTTAAGAATTTCAGCCTTTTTAGGGCCATCAATAATATCACCTGTAACATCCCCGGTAATTTTTCCATCTTTGATTTCAAGGCCATTGGTAAAAACATAGTCAAGCCCTAATTTGTTTTGCAGATATTTACCAAAATAGTCAAACCCGCCGGATATGATTCCCAGTTTATAACCAAGCTTTTTCAGAGTATTTACGACAAGTTGGGCACCTTCAGTTAGTTCAAGAGTTTTGATGACTTCGGCCAGAAATTTTTCATCAAGGCCTTTGAGTAGAGCCAGTCGCCGAGTGAAGCTTTCTTTGAAATCCATTTCACCATTCATTGCAGCCCCGGTAATTTGGGCGACCTGCTCCCCCACGCCGGCATGCTTTGCCAACTCATCGATCACTTCACATTGGATTAAAGTAGAATCCATATCGAAAACTATCAATTTGCGGGCATGGCGATAAATATTGTCCATATGAAAAGATATATCAATTCCGGTTTTTTCTGAAATCTCAAGTAATTTTTGACGTAATTGGCCGGGGTTATTTAGTTTGCCGGATACAGTAAGCTGTATGCAGGCTTTGGGGTTTAATTCGGAATTATCCAGAGAAACAGACCCGGAAAGATTGGTAATGATATCAATATTCAGCTGGTTAGCTGCTATTGCAGCCGTAACTTCAGACAATTGTTCAGCCGTAAGGGTGCGACCGAGAAGAGTTATAATCAAACGTTCGTGGCCATTCTTGGTGACCCATCCTATATAGTTTTCTGCATTAATGGCAGAAAACCTAATTTGAATGTCAAGTTTATGGGCTTTAAACAAAAGGTCTTTGAGAATCGATGACGATGAATGGCTTGATGGTATTTCGATAAGCATACCCAGGGAAAGATAATCATGAATAACAGCCTGCCCGATATCTAAAACTATGACTTCATACTGCGCAAGAATATTTGTTAAACTGGATGTCAGTCCGGGTTTGTCTTTACCCGTAATGTTAATTAAAATAATTTCTCTCATTGTAAATCTCCACGTAATAAAATCCAAATCAAAAAAATAGAATGATATTTAAGATATGTCCTTTTAAAAAGCATCTTCAGCACTCATTTTTTCAATTGAATCGATTTTATCTCTGTTTTGAGTTTTTCGCAACCTGAACTATCTCCATGGCCAGGACCTGGGCTGCATCAATGGTGTGTATAGGAAGCGAGCTATCAAGTGCACTGAGTTCTGTGCAGGCAATAATGGCCGTTTTAGCTCCTTTTTTTGAAAGGTGCTCACAGACTTTTTCATACGCATC
>Ga0208648_1001488_pt1 | contig 18837 bp, 20 predicted proteins | sample AntAceMetag02UKL_FD_184772 | JGI IMG/M metagenome (GOLD analysis project Ga0208648, IMG submission 184772) | Saline lake microbial communities from Ace Lake, Antarctica - Antarctic Ace Lake Metagenome 02UKL (SPAdes) (version 2) | ecosystem: Environmental > Aquatic > Non-marine Saline and...
CAGTATATCCCTTCTTTTGGATTTCCGTATTTAATGATATCAGGAATTATCTCGATAATTCTATAATTATGACCGGCCGGCAGTTCTGTAAGCCCCTGCTTATTAAGTAACTCCGTAATCCCCATCTTTTCCAAAGCTTCATTAAACGGCTCGGGATCCTTTCTTCGATTATAAACATTCGCATTTCCCCAGACCTGCACACCCTTAAATGACCAGTAATCTTCCAAAGCATTATAGGGTTCGGCAATTGAGAAAGCGACCTTTGTGTTCTTATTCAGTTTAGCAAATTTTCCGCCTCCCTCGGACAGCACATAAAATATCAGGTCTTTAACCCTGAATTCAACAGCTGTTGATCTTGGCGTATTATTAGAACAGGTGCTCAAATGGAGAACATGATTATTTTCAAGAAATTTTTTCAGCTCTTTTTCAAAAGAAGCCGGTGTTTCAAAAATCTTTAATTTGATCCCTTTTTGCTTAAACGCATTTAGTGCCGCTTTTGAAAGCTTTTGGTGTGCAATTCTTGGCATGTTCGTTCCCCTTGTTATCTGTACGGGCAATACAATTAATTTCAATACAGCAGCTATTTATAATTACTAGATGAATCACCCCGCAGAAGAGTTGCGGGGGATTCTTTTGAATAACTTTGCATACGGATTTATTTGGCCTGAACCAGAATAGAATCAATTGACTGGTAAAGGGCATTAATTACGTAATGCTGGTATTTACCAATCGGCACACCATTATAAATCACCTTGGTTTTTCCTTGGGTCAAAATCTGGGTATAGGGGACATCCCAGTCCGGATAATCGAACTCTTCATACACATCATACTCATCAAATCCATGGTAATTTTTCAACGCATGGTGAAAAAAGCTGTATCGTGGCATCCGGCAGACAATATTTTTAATGGTGTTTTTCATAGCAGTCATTCGCCGTCGGCCGCACAAGCATCTCACCTCAGCCGGCACAGCGCCGGAAGAGATTTTCGGGGCGCTTGATTCCTTTGACCGCGGTGAGATATTGCATCAATTCAGGCACAAATATGTTGTTATGCTCCAGGTATTCGATAATTTCGTTGTAGTGCGCTTCCTGGCTCAGCACTGCACAGCTGTCGTTTTGAGCGTCGGGCATTGGGGCTCCTTTGTATCACGAACAATCAAATTAAAAGGTTTTTACAGGGTATTATGTCGTCATCCTGTATTATCCTTATTGCATAATACCTATAATGTAGCATGCAGCCTCCCGGAGCGCAAGATTTTTTTTACCGGCGCCGACGAGACAGCGGAAACAGTAGCTACTCATTGAAATTTCTTAAAAAAAAGACTAGGCCGGGCACAGCCCACCCTGTTTCCTGGCTACATCCCCCCTGAATCTCTTGTCCAAGGGGGGGGGATTATCCCTTTGGGGGGCCCTCATGAACAGGCGATGTGGAAAATTTGTTTTGCAGCTTACTGTTCAGCCGGGTAAGAATTGTAAGGACAAATGGTTTTAAGTTCGAAGAGGGGTCATATATTAATAAAAGTAACAAGCTTTAAAAAGCTGAAAAAGTGACTAATATATATTAAATTTAACATTAAGGATTTGAAGGATATTATCAAGCCGGAAAGGTTTCTTCCATTAAGGTTCGGGGCGGAGATAAAAAAAGCCCGCTGAACCACAAGGTTTGGTTTAGCGGGCTCGTCTGCTTTTTAATTGGGTTACTTTACGATCACTTGGCCTTTAAACTCTTTTATTTTCTCACGTCTGGGCATACCGCCCCCGCTTCCGCCCCAGGCTTTCCTGGCAACATAGTTGAATTCGCCTTTTTCCAGAAAACAAAGACTGGCCACCGATCCCTGGGGGATACGGTTTGAAATAAAAGAGCCCTTTTCGTCCACCACAAAATGCACCGGGCTTTTACAGGCCGTGGTGACCTGTTTGCCTTCAAAATGAATTTCGAGGGTAGCCCGGGCGTTGTTTACCCAGACAACAGTGGTTCCGGGGGCGATCGTCACCTCGCTGGGGGAGAGGGAGCCGATATAATGCATCCGTATAATCTGGGTGGCCGGCGCCTTGAGTGCCTCCTCCTCTTTCTTTTCCGAAGCAAAAGCAACCTGGATAGAACAGAAAACAAACAAGCCACAGATAATTGTTGCAAGATAACTTTTCAAGGTCTTCATATACATCCTCCTCACTGTAGGTTTATTCAATTTTAGCCACATTGGTTTTTAGAAACAATTGCCATTGATAGGAAATTGCTTTGTGATGGGCAGACTATAAAACATGGGCGATTGTGTGTCAAGCGTAACGACGGCGCAAGATGTGTGACGGTGATCACCGCGGCCATAATTACCGGGCTGCAATTGTAGAGTCCAGAGCTGAAATTCTTTCCAGCAGGGAGGATATTCTTTATTGTTTGAAAATTATATATGTTAAGCTCGGGCGTTCTCTTGAGGGTATTGATAAAAGGGCGGATATGTTTGCTGTAGGTGAAGGATCTTTGCGTCTGTACCGGCTGCCTTTGACTAATCTGGGGGGCGTTAGCTTCGGATACAGGTAAATTTTATTTTTCTGTTTAAAATTAATTGATAGATGCAGATGACCAGTTAAAATAAATCTCAAGAAAGGTGAAGTGATATGTCAGAAATTAAACAGGATCCTATACCTATAAATGTAGCGGCGGTTTTTAAGAAATCGGGGTTAAAATTAAAAAATTACCGGTCGGCAAGCTCCTTTGAAAAAGATCTTATAAAGTTTATTAAAAGGAACGAGGTGCTGCACCTGTGCACGACGAAAAATGATGCTCCGCGTTCAACTCCTGTTGGATATAAATCGCAAGGATTAATTTTTTATGTTCTTTCTGAGGGTGGAGGCAAGTTTATTAATCTTAAAAAAAACAAACAAGTATCTTTGTCAATTGCTGAACCATATAAGGTCACCGAAGGTTTCTGGGGCTACAAGGGACTGCAGGCGTGGGGGAAAGCTGTAATTTACAGCAGAAAAGAGCAGCCCGAACAGTTTGAGAAAGCTTTTAAAGCAATGAACATGGTTATTGCGGGAAGAAAATTGCAAATTAAAAACTTTGCCCCTGAGTTTAACCATAAAATCATAGTCATAGAACCGAACCGGATTCGATATACAAATCCCACGGAAGGGATATTCCGCGTTTCCTGGACACGTTAGAAAAAAGGGGTAAATCAAAGAAAGTTTGTGAAATTTTCATTAATTTCAGAGAGGGTATTTTTAGTACCGTCCAGATGACCATGCCGGTATTTCTATTAAGGGGGGCTGCTGAATTTGTTATTGATTAAGCAGTAATGAAAGAGTTGTTTGATTTTGACAGGGATTATCTTTTTTAAGCAGGTCCCTCTGATCCGCTTTATAACGCGGAACAATGCAGTCCCCTCAACGATTGTTCATCATTATTTTGGTGGTCATAATCAGAAAATTCCGGATTTTTTTAGATTGCAGGAAGGCCTTCAGGTTAACTTTTGGGTCTTTACTTGTCTACAAGATGTTTTTTTAATGAAGTGATCAGGGGAGATAGGGTCGCAATGCTTTTGGCCAGCAGTTTTTGTCCCTGAGGTGTGATGGTATAGTATTTCCGATGTGCTCCTTTAGCGGAAGGTTCAAGGTGACTGTCCAGAACATCGTCTTTTTCAAGAGATCTCAGCTTTTTATAGAGATTATTACGGTCAATGTCAAAACCGCCTTTTGACAGTTTTAAGATATCGGCCTTTATTTCATATGTGTATTTTGGTCCCTTGTTAAGCAATATCAGGGTTATAGATTGCAGGAAGGCCCGTTTCAGGTCAAATACGATCTGATCATGATGGCGTTTGATTATTTCTTTTTCTAACAATTTATTTTTTTTGATTTTCATCGCTTTCAATCTTATTATTTTATTTTTGCATGAAGATATACCTGATTTAGAACAGTAATTCAAGAGATATTTATGTTTAGACCTTTTTATGATTTGTTATTGAACGGTTAGTATTCAAAGCAGCATTTGTGATTAGATATTTAGATAATGTTGTCATGCGGGCCGGGATTTTTCTTGCACTTAATCTTTATTTAATTTAAGTTTTAGCTTAAGTTTAAGCTGAAAAAATTAATTTAATGGCTTGACTTTTAATGTTGTCAGAATTAGTGTGTGTAAATGTATCTTAATAAACTATATCTCTAATCTTTACTCAAGGCTGATAAAATGGTGAAATTACACATCAACGAGCAGCAGATAATGAGTAAGCATCTTGGACAGCTTCAGTTTGATATTAAACGCGGATTTCTTCAATTTATAGTACTGTCTCTTATTAGCAGGGGCCCAAAATACGCTTATGAAATAAAGGATGAAATATATAAAGCTACTGAAGGCTCTTTTGACATTGACCGTAATAATCTTTACAAAAAATTAAGGACTTTGGAGGCAGAGGGCATTCTTAAAAGTGTAAAAGAACCTTCTGCCCAGGGTGCAAATAGAAAATATTATTCACTGACCACGTTCGGGAGATCATTCCTTAAGGAAATATCAGCATTAATGATACCGGTAATTGATTCATTTTACAAAAATATTGCTTCACTGAAATAGGCGATAATAACTCCCTGAATTCTTGATGTTGCTTCACCTTGCTCAGTAGAGAAAAACCGCTTATAAAAGTATTCATTAGTTAAAAATATAGATAGAAGATTTTTTTACTTGACATTGTGAGAGCTGTTTATTATACCTATAAGTAGTGCAAGAGAATACATCTAAAATACTATATGTAAACAGATATATCCTATTAAATTACAACTAAACTATTATTATTATTTAAAATGAATATTAAAGATAAAAAATCGGGGAAACATCTATGGCTCAAAAATATGATGTAATCGTTGTCGGAGGTGGAACATCCGGACTTGAAGCAGCAAAAACCGCTGCTCAGAACGGACTAAAAGTGGCTTTGATCGAACGCAAAACAGATCCTGCGAAGATTCAGCGTTCATGTGCTCAGATGTTCCTGATGAATATGGATTCATTCTACAATGAGAACATGTACTTTTCCCGCGAGCATAAACGCTGGGTGTTTCCGGTAAATAACTTTTCGGTAAACTACGCCGGTGACTACCGCGAGTTTTATGCGCTTCACTTTATAGCACCGAACGGAAAAGACCGTATTGAGATCGGTGACTATGAAAAGAATGCCTCGGGTGAGGGTGTACCTGCGGTTGTTTTTGATAAAGGAGCTCTTCTTGGCGGGATTTACGAAGAGGGAATCCAGGCGGGTGTTGATTTTTATCTGGGCCGTAATGTGATTTCTGCCAGAAATACCCCGGAAGGTGTACATGTTAAAACGGCTGAAGGGGATTCATTTACAGGTTCTTTCTGTATTGCCGCAGATGGTGTGAATTCCAGGATCGCAAGAATTTCAGGGCTGAACCGTGACCGGGTCTTTATTAATACCGGCCGCGCTAACAGCTACTATATTACCGGGGTCAATTTTGACCGTTCTGAGATGATCGCCCTGGGGCTGTGTCACGGTCCGAAAGAACTTGGGCCCATCATGTTTTCCATGCTGCCCAGTGTATACCGGGAAGATGAATACTGGATATATATTCAGGGTAAGGAAAAGCTTGAATATCTGACTCAGCAAAGTAATTACAAGCATTGGTTTAATAATGTAGAGATCACCCATGAACGCTGTGCAGTTATAAGCAACTGGAGTCCTGCCAAAGAACCATTCAAGGATAATATTATATTTGTGGGAGACAGCTGCTGGTTTGCTGAAGCGGAAAACACCGGTGCGCTGCTGTCCGGGCATAAGGCGGCAAATGCTGTGTGTAAGGCCCTGCATACCGGTCAGGTAAACCGCGAAGGGGTGAAAGATTATATCGACTGGTGGCAGAAAAACTGGGCCGAGACCCATGACTATAAAGAGATGGTTATGTATCCGGTATTTAACCGCCTGTTTAATGAGGATGAGCATAATTATCTTCACCAGATCGTAGATACCAAGCTGCCCTGGACTATGAATCCATTTCTGATGTACCGGGGGCTCAGTGAAGGGCTTAAACCTCATCTGGAAACCATCCGGAAAGAGCGTCCGATAATTGCTAAAAAAATTGAGATGTTTACCCCGGAAAGAGCAGCTTTGTTAATGGCAAAGGCAAGTCGGATGGGATATCCCTGCTATTAATTCCTGTTTTAAGGGTTGTGAATAATTAGGACTTATAAAAGCAGTTAAATCCAAAGCACTTAAACTAAATAATTAAGTAGATAAAATGAAAAAACAAGACATTCAAACATTTGGATCCGTAATAACGATCACTGAAGATTTTAAAACAAATAATGACTGGCGTTTTGAAAGGCCTGTATGGGATACGGAAAAATGTGTGCGCTGCGGTGTATGTTATTTGTCCTGTCCCGACGGAGCAATTATTCAAAATGAAGACGGATTTTATGAAGCGGATTTAACCTATTGTAAAGGCTGCGGTCTTTGCATACAGCAGTGCGTCACCGGTTGTATATCACTGGAAATTGTCGAAGAGCGCGCTCCTTGGCTGGTTAAATGAACTATCCCACACGTCAAACCGTGGAGTAACTATCCTTAATATTAGGTATTACCGGAAAAACAAAAACATAAAAATTCTTCTGTGGGTATAAGTTCCTTAATATGAAAAAAACCGCGAATAATCAATCTTTGCCAAAAGGCGGGTATTTAGCCACAGAAGGAGACAATAGATATGTTCAGGAGGCAACTTATTAATGGATAGGTTTTCAGTATTTGTTCCAAAAATTTTACCCCGACAGGAACGCTTTCTTAGCGGAAGACGCTCCTGCAAGGGATGCGCCAAGTCCCTGGCCGCACGTCTTGTTTCAAAAGTATCTGATTCTGCTGATCCTGCCCTGGGGGGAATAAACGGCCAAAACGATGGGCTGAGCGCAAACACTTTTGCGTATGACCGTGTGAATACCGCAGACACGCTTGAAAAGCTAATTTCTGTAATTGACAGCTATAATGCAAAATCTGCTAAACAGTCACAGACTGCGCATATGCCAGTTAAGAAGCCGGTAATTGCAATCGACCGGAAAGTTCTGGATACAGATTATGTGGCGCTGCAGCGTATTTTAAAGAATCAAAATGCCCTGTTTGTCTGTTTTGATAATGAACCGTCTCTAGATGTGCTGATCAGCAAGGCTATTCCCCGACCATTTGTTCAAAATGAGAGGATGCAACCGGTTACTGAACATGATGTCAGAGCTGCTGTGCGGCAAAAGAATATTCCGACAGTTATGGCCAAAGAAGATTTTGCCTATATGGCAACAGCCTGTCCAAGCTATCCGTTTGATTTACTTGAAAAAGTCCGCAAAGGACTGGACAGTTCCGGTAATGCATTTATTTTAGTTATGACACCCTGTCCCACCGGATGGATTTTTGCTTCGAACAAAACACTTGATATTGGCCGCCGGGCGGTCTCAACCGGATACTTTCCGCTGTATGAGGTTATTAATGGCAAAATCCGACTTACAGTGAAACCGAAAAACCGTAAACCGGTTCAGGAATATCTGGCTTTACAAAAGCGCTTTTTAACTTTTCCATCAAGCCTGATGCCTGTATTTCAGACGGCTGTTGATGAATTTTATGAGGACATTCAAAAAACAGGAACAATCCATGAAATTGCCAAGAAAAAATAAGGTTACACAAATAGTACAAACGCACAAAGATGAAAAGGGAACAGTCATCACGCTGTTGCAGGACATACAGTCCGAATTCGGTTATTTACCGAAGGAGGTTCTGTTGCATTCGGCAAAGATACTGGAAATTCCCCTCAGTAAAATTTTTGCTGTTGCTTCCTTTTATCATTCATTCAGCCTGGAGCCCCAGGGGAAAAACACGATCAGTGTTTGTACGGGTACCGCATGTCATGTTAAAAATGCGGATAAGCTCTCACAGAGTGTTTCCCGTGAGCTTGGGATTGAAGCCAATGAAGGAACCAGCGCTGATGGTGAGTTTACCTTGAAAAAAGTCCGCTGTCTCGGATGCTGCAGCATGGCACCGGTGGTTAAGGTTAATGATGATATCCACGGCGGAATGACTCAGGTTAAAACCGGAAATTTACTTCAACAATATAGAAAAGATAATAAATGATGAAGGGCAAACCTTTTATGCATTTAGAAAAACTGAAAAAATCCGGACAGGCCTCTCTAATGTCCGATCGAATTAAGATTACGGTCGGATTTGCATCCTGCGGTCTTGCTGCAGGGGCTCAGGCTGTTTACAGCGCTTTTACCACAGGTATAAAAAAGCGCAAAATGAATGTTCAGATACAAAAGGCCGGATGTAACGGCATGTGTCATCAGGAACCCTTGGTTGATATCTGGATTCCCGGAAAGGTTCGGCTAACCTATGGAAAGGTTAGCCCGGAGAGTGTCCGTGCAATACTTGAAGCGATTAAACTGGATGCGATTCCCGAAGGAGCGCTGATGCAAACCTCGTTAGACCCATCTGCTGACGAGCCGTACTGCGAGAACGTTCCAGACATCAAAGACCATTCTTTTTACTGCAAACAGCAGCGGGTTGTGTTACGCAACTGCGGTATTATTGATCCGGAAAACATTGAGGAATATGTCGCCCTTGGCGGTTATGAAGGCCTGGCAACTGCGCTGAGTGAAAAAACGTCCATGCAGGTTATTAATGAAGTTGAAAAAGCCGGTTTGCGCGGACGCGGCGGTGGAGGATTTTCAACCGGGTTGAAATGGAAGACCTGTCGGAAAGCCCCTGGAAAACAAAAATATATTATATGTAATGCGGATGAAGGAGATCCGGGCGCATACATGGATAGAAGTATCCTTGAAGGTGATCCCCATGCAGTAATAGAGGGCATACTCATTGCCGGCTATGCAGTTGGTGCTTCCCAGGGCGTAATCTATGTGAGAGATGAATATCCGCTGGCAATTCAGCGATTGGAGATTGCAATTGAAAAGGCCCGTGAAAACGGAATTATCGGTGATTCAGTCTTAACCTCTGATTTTAGTTTTGAGATTCGTATCAACCGGGGCGCCGGTGCCTTTGTATGCGGTGAAGAAACAGCTTTGATTCAGTCTATTGAAGGTGAATGCGGTGAACCGCAGCAAAAACCGCCATACCCGGCAGTTCAGGGGTTGTATGGATGTCCGACTATTATTAACAATGTAGAAACTCTGGCAAATGTATCCGCCCTGGTTAAGTTCGGCGCTAAAGTTTTTTCTGCGGTGGGAACTGAAACCAGTAAGGGGACTAAAGTTTTTTCTTTGGTGGGTAAAGTGAACAATGTGGGGCTCGTTGAAGTTCCCATGGGAATTACTCTTCGGGAGATCATCTTTGATATTGGTGGTGGCATTCCCGGAGATAAAGCATTTAAGGCTGTTCAGACCGGCGGCCCGTCCGGCGGCTGTATTCCTGAAAGTCTGATCGATTTGCCGGTGGATTATGATGAACTGGCAAAAACAGGATCTATTATGGGTTCCGGCGGTTTGATCGTCATGGACGAAAAGACCTGTATGGTTGATGTGGCCCTTTATTTTCTCAGGTTTCTGGAAGATGAATCCTGCGGAAAATGTACTCCCTGTCGTGTGGGTGTGAGAAGAATGAGAGAAATCCTTGAAGACATATGTGAAGGCCGAGGAACAATAGAAGACCTTGCCTTACTCGAAAAACTGGCGGGAACGATTAAGGATTCGTCTTTGTGCGGACTCGGACGTACAGCGCCGAATCCAGTTCTTTCTACTTTGAAATATTTCAAAAAAGAGTATCTGGCGCATATTAAGGATAAGAAATGTCCAGCGGGTGTGTGCCGGGAACTTGTTAAATATTCAATTGATAAAAAATTATGTATTGGCTGCGGTGCATGTCTTAAGGCCTGTCCCGTTGATGCCGTAAGCGGTGAAAAGAAAAAAGCGCATAAAATTAATTTAAAAAAATGTATTAAGTGCGGTGCCTGTTCAGAAATTTGTCCGGTTGGCGCTGTATTGACGTAACAGGGTAAATGACAATTTTATAATACAGGAAGAGCTTCCAGTTAATAACGGCTTCCTTATCTACCCAAGGAGTTACCATGGTAACACTAAAAATTGATGAAATCCCGGTTCAGGTTCCAAAAGGGACAACCCTCCTGCAGGCAGCTCAAAAGATCGGTATTTGGATCCCGACATTATGTCATCATGAATCTCTTACCCCGACCGGTGGCTGCAGACTGTGTGTGGTGGAAATAAACACCGGCAATGCGTCTCAGGTGGTCAGCTCTTGTGTATATAAGGTAGAAGAGGGGCTTGTGGTACAGACAGCCACAGAGAAGATCCGGGATATTCGAGCCTCAATTCTTGAACTGTTACTGGCTGAAGCACCTGGTGCAAAAGTACTTCAGGACTTGGCCCGTGATCTGGGGGTTAAACCTGTCAAACGTTTTGCTCCAAGAGATGAGCTTTGTATTGCCTGCGGCAGATGTGTCCGGGCATGTGAAGAGCTGGTCGGTGTGAGCGCCATTAGTCTTGCCAACCGCGGTTATGAAAAACTGGCTGTATCTCCATTCTATGAAAGAGCAGAAGACTGTATCGGCTGCGGAACATGTGCTGAGATCTGTCCGACCGGCGCTATAAAGCTTATTGATATTGAGGAAGGTGAAACAGCTGCTGCTCATGACGGTACCAAAGTACAGGGGCCTGCGCGAATTATTGAGAACTGGAAAGTTGATCTCAAGCTCAAAACCTGTAAAGAATGCGGGGAAACTTTTGCACCTGAAGGTCAGCTGGCTTATTTTTCTAAACAAGCCGGATTGTCAAAAGATTTTTATGATATTTGCCGTCATTGCCGTACATGATTGGTAATCGATATTAACTATAATTGGATGTGGATAGGTTATGAAAGTAGATCGTGAAATATGCGTAGGCTGCGGAGCCTGTGTTAATCTCTGTCCGAGGCTGGCCATACGATTTGTCGAGGACAAGTCTTTTATTGATCAGGTTTCCTGTATAGAGTGTGGTACCTGCAGGGCTGCCTGCGGCGTGGATGCAATTTTCTGCGACTGTCGCTTTCCGGAAATAGTGTTGCTTAATCTCACCAGCGATACATATGGAAAAGGGGAGCGTTCATGAAAAAAATATATGATTTTATTGTAATAGGCGCAGGGCCTGCAGGGTTGATGATCGCTAAGGAGCTATCAGCTGCCAGACAGGATGTTCTGCTGATTGACATCAAAAAGGAAATATCAAAGGTTCATCGTTCCTGCTGCACCATGCTGATCAATGAACCCAATACCCATGGTGAAACGGTTCGTTTTGTTGATAATGATCTGTATTTTGAAAAAACTGGTATCACCGTAAAATACGGGCATCCTCATGTCAAGCTGGTTAAAAGCTCCAGGATGTCCACCGGCGGTAACAAGCTAACCATTGTCAATCGTGAAAACGGGGTAGCTCTGCCGTATACCAAAGAGATCATCCTGCGAAATCTTTTGGAAGAGTCTCTGGCCAATGGCGTTGATATCCTCACCGAAACAGCGGGTATCCGGGCAGAAAATATTGACGGGAAGGTAAAGGTCACGATTCGCGACAATCATACGCGAACGCAGAAAGAAGTCTGGTGCCGAAGCTGCTTTGCGGCAGACGGCTGTAACTCACAGATCGTCACCGGTCTTGACCTGTTCAAGACCCGAAAATATTTTGGTTCGTATCGTGTGGCTTCCTATTTTCTGGATGAGGTGGATTATCCGAACTGGGATTCCTGGGTGACCTGTGTGGGTAAGGGACATACCCCTTGGGGTAAAGGCCAGATCTACATGGTGCCCAAGTATTTGGCGGATGCAAAGGAAGGGGACAAACCCATTCTGGATGTGTTTTGCGGGACCCCCTGCGGTATGCCGGCTAAAATGGGCCTGGACTGGTTTCTGACAGAAGGGCCTTTTAAAGAATGGTTCCATAATGCCAAGATCGTACATAAGGCAGCATGTATGCTTAATTTTTATACCTGTATTATGAACCCGGTAGAGGGAAATATCGTTGTGGTGGGGGATGCTGCCGCGTTTATTGAAACCTACTGTCAGTCTGCATTAATGTACGGCTATCTGGCTGCACAGGCCGCGCTTAAAGTCTTAAGTACCGGGAAAGGGTATGATGACTACACTAATTTCTGGCGGGAAAGTTTTGAATACTGCAGACCCGGTGAAATTGAAAAGGCTTTGCAGGCATTCGGCCTCGGACAGCTCCAGGATGAACAGCTGAATTATATTTTCAGCCTGACTAATAATGAAGAGTATGCCGGATACGTCAGTGAAAACACGGCAGGCTATGTGATGGAAAAGGGTATCATGAGCCATATTGACCAGATTCGAAGAGAACGTCCCGAAATTGCAACTGTCATTGAAAAGCACTGGAAAACATCTGCTGACGATATTGTAAGCGGTTGATCTAACTCTTTAAAAACCAATGGTAAGAGCCAGCAGTTAATTTAAAAATATGGCGTAACGTTCTATTTAAAGAAAAATGATTAAAGGAGAGTTAGTAATATGATCAGAATTGACAGACAGAAATGTGTCGGCTGCGGAGGATGTGTTGATCTATGTCCTCGAGCTGCAATTGGTTTATATGAAGATTTTGCCTTAATTAATTCAGCTCTATGTCTGGAGTGCAAAACCTGTGTTAAGGTCTGCCCGATGAAGGCTCCTCAGGAAATCTGATTAAGGAGTGAGTGAAAGTGTTTTATTGTAACTATTAAGATACATGTGAGGAAGAACTATGACAAATGCTTATGATCTAATTATTGTAGGAGCAGGGCCCGCAGGTCTGATGGCGGCAAAAACCGCCGGAGAACACGGGCTGAAGGTTGCGCTTCTTGAAAGAAAAAAGAATATTACCGATATTAACCGTGCCTGCAGCATGATGATCGTTACCCTGACCGGCTGTTATCTTAGCGATCGCGTGTCAATAAATTCCCGAGATCAGCGGCTCTGTTTTCCGGCTTATGGATTTACGATTCCCTATGAAGGTGAACACCAAAATTTTTATTCCTGGTCAATATACTCTTATAAAGGAAATAAAATACAGCTGGGTGATTACGAGAAAAACGAGGCTATGGGGGATAAAGGACGGATCAGTGCGACCTATGATAAAGGCGCCCTGCTTAAAAGTCTGATGAAGGAATGTCTGAAATATGGTGTGGATGTTTTTCCCGGACATAACGTAATCGGCACGCAAACCAATAATGGTCAGGTAACTGTTTATACCCGCGAAGGAACAAAATTTAAAGGGACCTTTGTAATAGGTGCGGACGGCAGAGCATCGCGCCTGGCAAAAACTCTGGGCAAAAACAAAGACCGCATTTATTACGGCACCAGTACCAGTTATGGTTTTGAGATGAAGGGTGTAGAGCCCTCTGAAAAATATGCGCTGTTCCAGATCTTTCTGGGTGAAAAGACCCCTATGCGCATCTGGATGACGCCACGGGCTGACGGCGAAACTTATTTTCCGTTCATAAGCTGTACCCATCCGGGGGCTGATGTGAAGGGAGCTTTTGAACGTTTTACACAGCAGGGACATTTCGCTTCCTGGTTTAAAAACGCTGAAACAATCCGGCCCTTGTGTATCGAAGGTAATATGTATTCTCATATTATTGATCCATATAAAGATCAGGTCCTTCTTGTTTCTGATGCGGTATGGTGCCAGGAAGCAGAGATGACCGGAGCGATTATCAGCGGCTGGAAAGCTGCTAATGCTGTAAAATATGCGCTAACCGAAGGAAATATTTCACGCGAGGGCGTGTTTGTATACCTTGACTGGTGGAAAAAGGAGATCATTGATAAACTTGACCACCGGGACATGATCCGTAATGCGGTGATGCCTTACTGTTTGACGGTTGATGATATTGACTATCTGCTCAGTAAAGTCACAAAAACTCTGCGCAGTATTCTTGATCCCTATGAAACGCCTAAAATTGTTGCTGGTGCCATGGCTGAAATTATGCCAATCGTATCTAAAGAACGTCCAGATGTTTTTGAGAAGCTTAAGAGAATGAAAACAGATCCTTTGGAAGAGATCTTTAAGGGATGTAAGCGCTCCGGTTTTCCGAATAATATGCGCTCTAGTTAAAGAACAGATACTGCTAATTTTTTAAATAAAGCATTAAAAATTCAATAACTAAACAAATGTGAGGGAATGGTTATGAGTGAACAGCAGAAAGTATCAAAATTTGCCGGAATCGAAATTGCGCCTGACCTGAACAAAGGTAATTTTTCCTTTCTTTATTTAAATACTCTGATCATGGGAATGCTAATGGTGATGCCGGCTGTTGTCCAGCCCGCTTTTCTACAGGATGTTGTTCAGGTCTCACCTAAGTATTTTGGTTTTATTAATGGTTTTCTGCAGAATATGAGCCAGATCGCAACTTTGGTCTTTGTCGGGATTATTGGCGCTTTGTCGGACAAGACCGGACGAAAAATACTGGCAATTGTCGGTTTTATTGTAATCGGAGTTCTGTATTACACGTTCGGTCAATCTGTAGCAATTGCTGAAGCATTGAATGTCTCTCCGGAATTTGCCGCAAAGGTCTGCGCGATCCTTAGTTTTGCTCCCTCCAAATCCGCTGAATTTGTTTCTTTTGCTCCCGGATTACTTGTGGCCTATATTTTGCGGCTTATGCTGGGTATCGGAATGATCCTTGTTTATCCGCAGTTTATTACCATGTGTGCTGATTATACCGGTAAAAAAGATCGCGGTAAGGCCATGGCTTTGAACGGCATGATGATGGGCCTGGCCAGTATAATTATTTTCGCGGCAGTTGCTCCCCTGGGCGCAAAAATAGGGATTGGCGGGCTGTTTATTTTTGCTGCTATTCTGGCGGCTTTTGGAGCTGTCAGCACATTAGTTTTTCTCAAAGAGCGGATGCCTGAGATTAAGCAGGAAGAGAAGAAGAGCTTTAAAGAGGTCTGCGGTACGGTCATGGGAAGCTCGACGATCAAAGCCAGTTGTCTTTGCTCTTTGATCAGCCGTGCGGACATTGGTGTGATGGCTACATTCGTTATTGCCTGGGCAGTCCTTCAGGCTGATGTACTTGGTATTTCTTCTGTAGAAGCGACCAAAAAAGGGGCTATTCCCATGATCATTATGAGTGTGGGAACATTTGTGGCTTTCCCGCTAGTCGGAATACTGCTTGATAAATGGGGACGGCTTCCGACCATGATCCTGACCCTGTTATGCGGCGGAGTCGGTTTTATGATGATCGCGTTCAGCTCCAGCCCGTTTTCAGGGATCGTTTATGTTGCTGTGATCCTGCTCGCGTTTGGCATATCAGGCTCCATTGCCGGTGCCAATACTCTTGCTACGGATGTTTCGCCTAAAGCTATGGTAGGTGCTGTACTCGGCTGGCTTAATACTGCACAGCCGATAGGAATGCTCTTTTTTCTTACGCTCGGCGGATACCTCTTTGATGTTATGGGCCCGGGCTGGGCTTTCGGACTTAAGGGCGGTGCGGATATTCTTCTAGCTCTCTGGCTGATCATTGTAAGTAAGAAGATCAATGCAGAACTGGATTCTGTTAAAAAGACGGATGCTGAAAATTAAGGTTTTTTGAAAACAGGATTAGATAAAACAGGGGTATGCACTATAGTTTTCCCTGACCAGCCGCCCCTTTGTAATGAGGTTCTTTTAACCGGCAGACGTAAGAGGTTGACCGGGTAAAATATAAGCAATTTTAATTAGTTAGGACCTGACATTTTTAATGTATGTGTACGAATCTTTTTTTCTTGACTTGCCGACAGACAACAAATATAATTGTTAGCAAATACATCTGTCGGACTACATTCAACAAATCAATTGATGGAAGAACCAAATTATGGCTGAAAAAAAAGATGATCTGATAAAAATAGTCGGTGCGGAGAATGTAACAGATGATCCGTCTGTACTGGAAGATTACTCCAAAGACCAGAGTTTCATTCCTCAGATGATGCCGTTGCTGGTTGTTAAGCCCAAAAATGCGGATGAAGTTCAGGGTATTGTTAAGTGGGCGAATCAGACAAAGACGCCGCTGGTTCCTGTAAGCTCAGGCCAGCCGCACTTCCGCGGTGACAGTGTTCCCAGTTCAGAAGGGGCGGTTATTGTGGATCTCAGCGGGATGAAGCGTATCATCATGATGGACCGAAGAAACCGTGTGGCGATAATTGAGCCCGGGGTAACTTACAGTCAACTCCAGCCGGAACTTGCAAAAGAAGGAATGAGACTTTCCATGCCCTTAATGCCGCGGGCCTCTAAATCTGTTCTGGGCGCTCTCCTTGAAAGAGAGCCGATAACAAATCCGCGGTATGCCTGGTCGTTAAATGAGCCTTTACGATGTATCGAATCGGTAATGGGGAACGGAGAGATGTTCCGGACCGGTGAGTTGGCTGGTGGCGGTGTCAGCACATCCGCCAGAGAAGAGGCGAAGCTTGTACCGATAGAAGAATTAATGGAAAAACGAAAACTAACCCAGGAAACTGCGCTGTATCAATATGGGCCTGGGCAATTCAACTACCACAAGCTGGTTTCAGCTGCCCAGGGAACCATGGGGATTGTCACCTGGGCGTCTCTCAGGTGTGAAGTGCTTCCTAAAGTTCAAAAGTTTTTCCTGGTTCCATCAGAAAAGCTTGGTGACCTTATCGGTTTAGCATACAAATTGTTAAGGATAAGATTCCATGATGAATTAATGCTTTTTAACAGCTCCACTTTGGCGTCAATTCTTGGACAAGGATCTGAGCAGATCAAGAGTCTGGAAAAAGAACTTCCTCCCTGGACGCTCGTATTAGGACTGACCGGGCGTGACATATTGGCGGAGGAAAGAGTCGAATTCCTGGAAAAGGACATTGCCGATATAGCTCAGCAATTTAACTTGCGTCTGGAATCGGAAATTCCCGGGGCAACGGGTGAACAGGTAGGCGAAGCAGTGCTTAATCCCGCAAAAGAACCTTATTGGAAACTTCAAAGTAAAGGTGGATGCCAGGACATTTTCTTTTTAACTACATTAAATAAAGTTCCTGAATTTATAAAGACAATGAACTCTTTGGCAGAATCATCTAACTATACGCTATCAGATTTAGGCATTTATATTCAGCCGACGCATCTGGGGACGAGCTGCCATTTGGAATTTAGTTTGCCATATGATCCGGGCGACGAAAAAGAGGCTGCAAAGGTAAAAGATCTTTTTATCCGGGCCAGTAAAGAACTGTCAGAGCAGGGTGCGTTCTATACCCGACCCTACGGGATCTGGGCAGACATGGCATATAGCAGAAATGCCGGGCATACGAGCCTATCAAAGAAGCTAAAAGGGATATTTGATCCTAATAATGTATTGAACCCAGGCAAGCTTTGCTTTTAGGTAGAAACTAAACAAAGGAGGAAGTATAAAGTGGCATTGGAAGACCTTAAGGCTACCGTAAGTAGATGCAGTAAATGCTCATATTGTAAATGGATACCGCTTGCTCATGTGAAGAGCTGGCGCTTTGCAAAAGGCTGTCCCAGCATAGAATATAATAAGTTTCAGAGTTACTCGGCAAGCGGAAGATTAAGTACTTCCCTGTCTCTGCTTGAGGGCAGGAGCAGTTACTTTGATGAAGGGCTGGTGGACATTGTTTTTAAATGTATGCTGGATGGGTGCTGTGATGTTGCCTGCAAGGTTAACCGGTATGATCTGGAACCTGTGGAGATCATGCGTCAATTACGGTTTAAAATGATAGACAACGGCTGTTTCCCAGCTATGGATGTCCCTTATATAGATCATCTCCGCAAAGAGGACAACATGATGCTTGAGCCCAAGGCGGATCGCGGCAAATGGGCGGATGGTCTGGACGTTAAAGATTTAACTCAGGAGAAGGCCGATGTTGCCTTTCACGTCGGCTGTAAATTGAGTTTTGATAAGGAGCTGTGGAAAATCCCTCAAACAGTGGTGAGTATCCTCAAGAGTGCCGGAATTGATTTCGGTATCATGGGTAAAGATGAGAACTGCTGCGGCGGTCGCCTTTGTGATATGGGCTACCGCGGGGAATTTCTTAAATATGCCGAGAATAATATTGATGCCTGGAAGAATGCTGGGGTGAAGACAATTATTACCACCTGTTCTGACGGCTACCATGCGTTTAAGCGTCTCTATCCCGAAGAATTTGAATTCAACTTTGAGGTCCTTCACATTACCCAATATCTTGAACGGCTTATCACAGAAGGAAAGTTAAAATTTACAAAAACTGTTCCCATGAAAATCACCTATCATGATCCCTGCCATTTGGGAAGACGAGGGGAACCCTATGTGCCGTGGGAAGGTGAACAGAAGAAAATTCGCGGTCAGGTTCTTGTCTATGAGCCGCGTAAACCAAGATATAATGGCGCCCTGGGTATATATGACTCACCGAGGAATATACTGAAAAGTATTCCCGGTATAGAGCTGGTTGAGATGGAAAGAAACAGGGAGTATGCGTGGTGCTGTGGTGCCGGTGGTGGTGTCAGAGAAAGGTATCCTGAGTTTTCCGCATGGACAGCTGGTGAGAGGATTGAAGAGGCAAAAGCCACGGGTGCTGAAGCGATTGTGAGTGCCTGTGGCTGGTGTGCGAGGAACTTTATTGATGCTGTTAATGAGAAGAATGAAAGCATGAAAGTATATGACATTTTAGACCTTGTTGCAGAAGCAATCTAACATGAAGGAATAAAAAATGGCACTATTGAGCGAAGTATATGAAGCATTGGAAAACATTGTCGGACCGGAGAATATTACGGAAGAGCCGGCGACGCTGGATTCATATGCTTATCAATGGATGGCTGAGCTGGTAACTGATGTGACCGGCGGAAGCAAGTTCTTTGACAGGCCTGAGGCAGTTCTTGTCCCGGGTAGCG
>Ga0208648_1001489_pt1 | contig 18835 bp, 13 predicted proteins | sample AntAceMetag02UKL_FD_184772 | JGI IMG/M metagenome (GOLD analysis project Ga0208648, IMG submission 184772) | Saline lake microbial communities from Ace Lake, Antarctica - Antarctic Ace Lake Metagenome 02UKL (SPAdes) (version 2) | ecosystem: Environmental > Aquatic > Non-marine Saline and...
CCTTCCTCATGAAAATCTGCCGTAGATATTCCCCACGCCGGTCTGTTTCTTGTCCCTTCGCAATACGCAACCAGAACCCTGTCCCATACGTTTCCCGGCTCTGTAACGGTTATATTATCCCCGTAAAGAGAGGCAAATCCCGTATAACCCTCAGATTCTTCCAACACTTCAGGATAAGGGGGCGTATTAACCTGAATCGGCCCCAACTTTCTAATTCCCGATTTAGTTTCTGGATAGTTCCAGAAAGTCAAGCCGCCTCTCGAATCCACATAATCTGTCAAAAGACGGTAAGGTGCCATCCCCTGGTCACCATGATACTGATCAAAGGGTGAATTCCTGAAGGGATTGCTGTTTATAATGCATAAAACGCTCAAAACGGCAATAATTATACCAGCGATCCTGTAAAACCCTCTCCATTTAATCAACGGAAGAGCCAAAGCAAGGCTGATTAAAGCGATTATTATTCCCGGAACGGCAGTGCCAATGTATATATTAGAAAACCCATTGTGGACAATGGGAAGGTTTTCATAATCTCCGGGCTTTGCCATTCCTATGGTCAGAATACGTTTTTCATGGTCATGAGCGGTGAGATTCTTTTTTAAATATGAGCCGGTCCAGTAATAAAAAGCGGCTGTCTCCGAGCCTGGAATGATGATCATATCCGGATACTTTTTCTGCACCTCTCTGATTGAATCAAGATAGGCCTTTGCGCCATTTGTGTTTATGGAGGGCAGCTCAACCCTTCTTCTGAGTACATTTCTGAAAGGGGGCACACCGTATTCCATGACCAACCTGTCGTGGTCATTGATAATAACAATCCCAAATCCCCTTTTCTTTGCCATTTCTACAAGGGATTCTATACTATTAGCACCGTCACTGAACGTGCTGCGGAGGTCAATCAGACCGGGGACCTGCTGATAGTCAGAGCAAAAAGATTCTGTCGCGCAAACGGCAAAAAACACCACCGCAAAGATTAGGATCAGTGCCATTTTTTTAAGTAAGTCCCGCCTTTGCAAAATTGTTTTTTCAGTCACTGCGAACTCTCCTCTCTGTCATTTCACCCGCTCACTCCGTCATTTCGAACGAATGTGAGAAATCCTGTTTATCAGCCTGTTACATCGTGAAAATTTCTCATCGTTTCACTCTTCGGAATGGCAACGCGAAACCACCAGCTTCCGGTAAACCCGATCAATCTTTTCTACCATTGCATTCGCACTGTAATCAATGGCTATCTTTTTCCCGCATTCGCCCATCTCTTCCCTTTTTTCGGGATCATCGAGAAGCTTTCTTATCCTTGCGGCCAGGGACTCGACGTCACCGACAGGGACCAGGTACCCGTTTTCACCGTCAACTACAAGGTCAGGGATTCCGCCAATATTACTCGCCACAATCGGCCTACCCAAAGCCATGGCTTCAACGAGCACTCTCCCCATCCCCTCATTGAGTGATGGAAGTGCGAATATATCAAAGGTGGACATAACCTCAGCCACATCCGACCGCCATCCCAGAAACATTATATTCTCTTCTATGTCAGACCTGGTGGCCATATTTTTAAGTTCGTCTAAAAGCTCACCATCACCCAAAAAGACAAAAATTATATCCGGCCTGACATCCAAAATTTTTCTTGCCGCTTCAATCAGGTATCTGTGCCCTTTTATCGATGTGAGCCGCCCTACAGTTCCGACTATCAGATTATCTTCAGGTACCCCCAGCCTTCTTTTCATTGACGCTGGATCAACTGACGTATTGGAAAATTCATCCAGATTGATTCCACTGTGTACCACTGAAAATTTATTCTCGGGGGCAATATGAAAATGAAGGTGATCGTTTTTTTCCTGTTCCGTGAGCATGATAAGTCTGTCTGTAACAAGGGCGGAAATCTTCTCTAAGAGGATAAAGATCCTCGTTTTCAATTTGCCAAAGTATCCCCAGAACACGTGGCCGTGCGATGTGTGGATAATGACAGGAACTCGAGAAAAAAAAGCCGCCCATCTTCCCAGAATGCCAGCTTTGGAAGTATGGGTATGGACGATATGGGGCTTTTCCCTCAGAAAGATTTTAACCAAAGAAATAAAAGCTTTCAAGTCATACAGAGGATGAATTGTTCTAACCAGCTCGGATATGGTTAATATCCTGATCCCGCACCTTTCAACCTCGGCAAGGTTATGTTCCACGGCCCGGGTTTCCCGCACCCCCATTTCGGATTCAAGAGAAAGCCCTTTGATTAGAATGATATCATATCTTTCTTTATCAAGCCCCCTCACAGTCAAAAGAGTTTCTTCGGCAGAACCGCCTTTATCTAGCCGTGTGATAATATGGATTATCTTGACTTTCTTCAATACCGTTATCCTTCCATATAATTGAAATACCAGACTTAATAAGCTTGTAAAAAGTGAATGTTAAATTTTTTATGAACCATCAGCCTTATTTATCCACTTAAGACAAAATCCTGTTTATCTTGTTATCCTGTCAAATTAATCCGATTTAAGGCTTCCGATATTCTATGGGCCACCCTGTCAACTTTATATTTGCGAAGGTATTTCCAGGAACGTTTATCTTTAAAAAAGAGATATATTTTAGAAATTTTGGTAAGAAATATATTGTGGTCATCGTCATCAATCTGGATTCGGCCAATGCCGGACAGACTGGGCCGCCTATTTGTGGGACACTGCGTGAAAACTGCTTGAAATCCATGGCCCTTTAAAAAGTCCCACAGAGGTTTTTCAGGCACTCCCTCCTTGAACGCACAGAATCGGATATCCCCACTATAGTTTTCAGTCATTATTTTTAATGAATTTGAGATGCTTTGTTTTATAGATTCTTCATCATACCGCGCCTTAATTTTTTTGCCTTCATAGGCAAGCAAGCCTATTTCAATGCCGCTCTTTGCTATTTCATTTACCTCATTCCAGCTTAAGCACGCTATAGAATTCCCCTTAATCGTCCTCTCGCCACCGATACATTCCGGAATGATAAAAAATGTTGCATGAAATTTATGATTTTTTAAAACGGGAAGTACATTTGTGTAGACGTCTCGATAGCCACCATCAACAGTAATCGCGAGGGATTTTGGGGGCAGCTTGTCATGACCGGCGAAATGATTCAGCGCCTGGTCCAGCGTTACGATATTATAGCCGTTTTCTGAGAAAAACCTCATCTGCTCTCTAAAAGTTTCCGGTTGAATACCATCTTCCATTGCATCCACCGGGTAATGGCCTATATTTTGATAGAGCAAAACAGGTATTTCTTTCATGATTTTTATCATATCATTACTCACTTCAATAAATTTTCCAGCGACATGACATTTACTTCCCAGGAATAATTCTCCTCCACAAATAACCTGCACCGAGATGAAACACCTTGCCAGCACTCCGGATTATTCCTGAACTCCTGACAGGTTTTAATAATCAATTCTGCCATGGATTCCGGCTTGGTATCCCGCAGGAGCAAACTCCATGATAACCTTCTTCAATTCATAAACTATATAGATTCATGGACATTTAATAGCTCAATACATTTTTCATAAACTTCCTCAATAGTTATCAAATCAAGGCTACTCGGCTGGCCACACTTCTTTTTATTGCATGGCCGGCAACTGGCATCTTTATAGACCACTCTATATGTATCCGGAGATGAGTATGGTCCCATAAGAACCGGGTCTTCCGGACCAAAGAGAGCTACAAGACGTGTTCCTACGGCAGCCCCTATATGCATTGGTCCACTATCGTTAGTTATCAGAAGATCGAATCGGCTTATTATATAAGTCAGATCATCCAGCGTTAATTTACCCGCAAGATTAACAATATCGTTCTTCATCCTGCTCTCAATATACCCGGCAATATCTTCCTCTCCCGGTCCTCCTAAAAAAATGACTTTAGCTGTAAAGTTACTAATAAGCCGATCAGCCAAATAAGCATAACGATCTGGATCCCATCTCCTGTTTAGCCTGTCACCTCCGGGATTAATACCTATTACTAATTCTTCCGAAAGACCCATTTTATTTACAAACAGATGTTCCCATTTCCCCTCACAGTTTTTATTCCAAAATATTTCGACACCTTCATTGTCCGGCACTCCTCCCGCAAAGAGCGCAATGTCCAGCATTGCATCTGTAAAATGTCGGTCTTGAAAGGTACATGAGGACACCTTTTTATTAATAAATAAACCAAACCCCTTACTGTCATGCCCTATTCTTTCTTTTGCCCCGAGCAAGAGGAATAAGAATCCCATCTTAAGGGCTCCCAACCAGGAGCTTACGTTATAAAGATTTACTGCAAAATCGAACTTTATTTTTCTTAGTTTTAAGAGAAGCTTCACAATATTTAAGAGATGTCGTTTGTCTTTTCGCATTTCTCTGATTGGAAACGACCAGACATAATCTATGTATCTATAATTTTGGGCGATTGGAGCAGCTTCAGAGTTCGTTAAAAGGTGAATATCGGCATCTGGATAGCCATTTCTGATGGCTCGGATACTTTTAGAGCCAAGAACAAGATCCCCTATTCCGGCAATTAATACAATCAGGATAAACTTATTTGTTTTATCCATTTTACTCCTTTAAGCCCCGTTACCATCAACAGTTCGATCAAACTCTTTCTGATAATACCAATTCAAATGGAATGTCCAACCAGATAAGACTGACCGATTACAGGGACAATATTTTAAGATCAGGAAAATAGGATTTATAGAAACCCCTATCTCGAGTGAGGAAGCGTTCTGCCTTGACCATAGCGTGTGCACCTATGAGAAAATCCGTAATAATTCTTTTTCTTTCCCCACCCGACTCTCTATATTTCCCCCATCTTTCCCCGGCAATAAATGCAACATCTTTATCCACAGATGAAGAAGACACATTTATAGTGGCCAATGCGCTGTCCAGTACAAGTCTTTTCTCAAATTGTGGCACAAGTTCAGCATAAACTATATCGCAAATGACCAACGCCCCCTCGTCGTATGCCAGTTTCAGCAGTTTTGAAGAATCTGAAGCAAATTTTTTATCCGGAAGGAAAACATCCAGGAGGATATTGGTATCAACAGCAGTGATCATCTTCCCCTGACCTCTTCAATATATGTATCAGTATCAGATGGCTGTCCGAGAATCCCGTACACCGAATCAACTGGATGTTTACTGCGACTGCGTTTTTGAATTAAAATACCCTCTTTTGTCGAAATAATTTCAACCTCAACATTCTTATACAAACCAAATCGATCGCGAAGCGGCTTGGGGACAGTAATTTGCCCTCGTTCGGATATTTTCATATTTTATACCTCCATCTTTCTGAATAAGTAATTCATACCAATATAGAAATACTTTGTCAAATTATAATGAAAGCCTTTGAAATCAAGGCTTTTTTTGATAGCACTTTAAATTTGCCATGGCAAATTTAAAGTGCTATCAAATATGATGGACTCGTAAAAAGTCGAAAAGTACCCTTTTTCGTCATTCCGGCGAAAGCCGGAATCCAGTAAATTCAATATGTTCTGGATGCCGGATCAAGTCCGGCATGACGGTTTTGGGACTTTTTACGAAACCATCAAATATTGTCCGTTAAAATAAAGGGACTCGCTTTGAAAACCTTGTGACCAGCCATCTGTTAAAACTAAAGCATACTCTTAAAAATAATGAGAGTTAAGGGCCGCGATATCCTCGATCACAGGATCAGAGCCATGCCAGCCAGCCGTTCTTTAAGGGTGCATTGCATGATTTCCCTACTTTTTCCTTGCAATTACCTCCAGTGAGGAACCCCTGAGAACTCTTCCACCAGAAATTAAACTGCCATGTGGTAATCCGTGCCTGCCCCGTACCTCCGGCAGAGGGGTACCGGGGTAATTTGCGAAATTTGCGGCTTAAAATAGAAATCCCCGGGGGCTTTGCAGTATGGACAACCTTTCATTTTAAGACAAGGTTAGGGATATCTCCTCTCCCTAAAGGTTAAAAATATAAAGAAAATCATGACAACGATCCATCTAACACGAAACTGGTTTTCCAGTGAGATTTTACCATAGCATGTACAGGTTTTGACAATTCCCAAAAAATTGTAGCGCTTCCGACTTCAATTGATTTTGATTTTATGCAATTTTCAATAAGAAATTGCTGGAAATTATCTTTTAATCGCTGTTCGCCACCAGCAAAAATAAACGCCGGAGACAATGAACTACGGACCTGTTTAGTAAAATTTGGTCTGCGATCGGAAAGTATTTCATTGTATGGCAACAAATAAGGAGAGCCTACTAATTCGCCATTTGAAGAAAACATAATTGGATATGTTGTCCAGTAAGAACCATAGAATTCTTTTATTCCTTTTTCTTTCATCACATCCACCACTGGCGTTGGATCAAAATCTATGTGTTGCATTTTTGTACTCCAGCCAATAGCCTGAAGTCCACAAATCAAACACATTGCCCCAATAGCAACTTTTTTTGACAAAAAAGGATGCTTTGTTAGGGTAAATAATGCGACTGGAATAATCGCAAGCAATGGTAACATATGACGTGCTCGGTTAAGGTTAGCAACCCACTGAAAAAGGATTAGAACAATAAAGAAGGCGGAAAATTGTCGAAGGTAATAAGTCTTTTCTTTCAAGGTATCGGTATTAAAAAAAACTGAACCAGCAAACCAAACCATCACAAATATTAAAAATGATCCGGCAACTACCAAAATCCACTTCCCAAACAGATCCGGCAAAATGTATTGTCCAAACATTTCAGGTGCTGACATCAACCAGGTCTTCAGGTAATTAATTTTGTCTAATATAATTTGATTAAGCAATTCCACTATCGGAGAGTTGATAGAATCCCGCCCCACGGATAAACTTCTACCTGCTGCACGTAAAAAGGTGCCGCCACTATTTATAAAGTTGTATACAATTAGGGGCAAAACACCAATCATACTTCCTAGAGAAAATGATAGGATGGTCTTATTCCGGTGCTTTTCTGATCGTAATATTGAAGGAAGGGCAAATGCAATAATTGCTGGAAATATAAGGAAAAGTATGTAAAAAAAGAGGCCGCAAATAAATCCCAACAGAAATACCAAATGTAAGACATGGGTTTGAACTTTATCTTCTCGCATCCTCCAGCTCAACAAAATGATGAGAGCAGTGCCGAAATAGATTTCACCATAACCGCCATAGGCTGCCATTGTATGGTGCAATACAAGAAAAGGACAAAAAACCAAGAAAAGGGCGCCAGCCAATGCCTCAGCAGGTTCAAACATTTTGCGGTAAATAAAATAAAACAAAATAGGAGTAAATAAGGCAGCAGGCAACATTGCCAAACGCAACTGCACAAATCCGGGACCGAAAAAATGAAAGATCAATGCTGCTACATAAGCGACAGGGGCGCCAGCATAATGTGCTTCCCAACAATAAATCGGGAACTCCTTAAGAGACTCAATTCCCTGAGCCATCATACCGAAGACTGCTTCATCAGCATCGCCTATTCGACCTGCAGGAGAACAAAGATAAAGAATACGCGTTACAAGTGTGATAATAACAATCAGTAAAACATGGGCTCTTGTGTTATGACGAAGTAACATCATGGAATGGCCTTAAAAACAGCGTCTATATATAAATTGAAATAAAAATAGTTTGTGATTAGCTCATTTTCTTTCATCAGCAAAGAATGGTCTCAATTACTTCCATCACCATATCAGCAGTAATTAACCGCATGCAATCGTGTGTCTTTATCTTGCAATAGCCCTTGTTACAACCAATACACGGCAAGTTGTCAATTCTTAAAACGGTATGAATATTTCCGATAGGCATCCATCTTTCTTTTATTGTCGGACCCATGAACGATATTGTTGGCGTTCCTAAAGCCACCGCCATATGGAGCGGCCCTGAATTATTACAAACAAAAATATTACAAGATGAAATTAAGGCTGCTAATTTTCTAAGATCATGTGCAATATATGTCGTTACTTCACCATGTAATATCGAACATATTCTGTCAACTAAATGCTCATCAGCAGGACCACCGAAAATAATTGGAACCAATTTTTTATCCTTTTGCAGGAATTCGATTAATTCTGCAAACCTCTCCGGAGGCCATCTTTGAGTTTCATAGTATGCCCCCGGATGTATCCCGATGACAGGATTGGAACCCAGATCCTTTTTATTTAGCCAATCCATTGCCCATTTTTTTTCATCTCCAGTTAAATAAATTTCCGGAGTTTTATCTTTCATTACTATATCGAGAGGTTTCAAAACATCCAATGTCAAATCAATAAAATGTCCATTGCTTCTTATTTCTGGTGCGGAAAGGTTAAAAAAGACCTCCCGGCCATACGAAGCATATCCTAATCTTCTCTTTGCTCCGCTGAAAAAGGCAATCAAAGCTGTTTCGAGTTCATAATCAGCGTAGGGATCGATAGCGAGATCAAAACCACTCTCCCTTAATTTCTGTATTACCCTGATTCTGTCGATAAAACTGCCGCGACGATCATAAACCACGATATGATCGATATTGGGGTTGTTAAATATAAGAGGACTATTTGAAGGGCTGGCAAGGACAGTCAGCTCAGAATGAGGGAAAGCCTGTTTGATGGCTTTTAAGGCGGGAGTGGATAAAACAATATCGCCGATTCTATCAATTCGTATAATGAGGATTTTTTCGATGTGTTGTCCCGATAAGTCCAAAGATTGATTACTATGAATAAAAACAGATAACATCTTTAATACATATTTTCTAAAATTAAGGTAGATTTTCTTCAGAATTCTCTTCATTACAGCATCTATTCTCTTCTCAAAACAGAAAAAATTTCTATAGAATTATTACCACTGTCTCAATAAAGTTTTATATAGTTCCTCGACTATGGGCACCTGTTTTTTTATATCAAACATTTCTTTAGCTCTCGCTCTCCCATTTTGACCAATGATTATTCTCTTCTCCCTACTATTAATAAGGTTTTTCAAATGAGAAGTCAGGGCGTTCACGTCATGTAGCGGAAAGAGATAACCTGTTACCCCATCAATGACTAACTCCCGGTTGCCGGCAATATTACTTGCTACAACAGGCTTTCCCGACGACATGGCCTCTATTATTATTCTCGGCAGGCCTTCAAGTGAAGAAGGCAATACAATAATGTCCAATAATGACATAATTTGGGGAATGTCCTCTCGATGCCCCAGAAAATAAATTTTTTCGTTCAAATTGAGATCATTAGCCAATTTAACTAGACATTCGTAGTATTTCTGATTGTCCTTACTACCAATAAAGAAAAGTTTTACATTGGTGTTTTCTTCACAGACCATCTTAAGTGATTGGATAACGTCTTTCTGCTCCTTTCTCGGATCAACTTCACCAATTTCCCCAATCAAAATATCCCTATCAAAACTCATATCGCCAAGATCAATCACTGCAGGCTCAATATCTGGACTGAACTTTTCTAAATCCACAGCGTTATAAATCGTAACTATTTCTTTCTCATTTCTATATGGAAACCGATTTCTTCCTTCTACAGATACAGTAACGATCATATTGACCAATGCTGAGAGAAACTGGTCTATCAAAAAATTCCCCTCATTGATTCGAATATGCCAAATCAAGGGAATCCTTTTAAACTTGCAAACAATACCTGCGTAAAACGTATTTCTTACATTATCTGAATGAACCAGAGAAATTCTTTCCCTGGAAATGATTTTGAAAAATTTTATTAACTGAGAAATGACAGTTAGTGGATTCGATTTCACGATAGGGGGAAATTCTTGAATAATCGTTAATATACCTTCCTTTGCTAATTTCTCTACAAACTCACCTTCTTCAGGCACCAATACAATTGGCATAAATTTCCTTCTATCAAGTCGTTTCACCAGTTCAAAAAGGCTATTCTGCCCCCCTCTTTCCAGAGTACCAAAACTTGAAAGATACAGTATATTGTGGGGCTTATGTGGCATTTTCTACCCAACCCGTCTTTTTATAAGTTCATTGTATAACGACTCAATGTTTTCAATCATTTTCGTATCTGTGAATTTTTTCTCATATATTTTTCTTCCCACCTGGCCCATTTTTGCTCTTACTTTGTTATCGTTAATCAGCTTTTCTATAGCGGCAGCCAATTCTTCAGGATTGCCCGGCGTGGCCAAAAAACCATTTACATTATCTTCTACTGCCTCTGGAATACCGCCAAGTCGTGACGCAACTACCGGAAGACCGACGGCCATAGCTTCAATAATTGCAAGGGGTAGTCCCTCCCTCTCTTTTGAAGAAAGAACGAACACGTTTGTCAGTCTCAACAATGAATTTACATCTTTTCTCTGACCTGTAAAAATTATCCTGGAGGAAAGTTGTAACTCATCCACATACTCCTCAAGTTTACATCTCAACGGTCCGTCTCCAACGATCATTAATCGTAAGTTCTCATATTTATAGGATAACATTTTCATTGCATCTATCAATACATCATGCCCCTTATTGGTGGTAAGGGATGCAACTGTTATTATTACAACATCGTTCTCCGAAAAACCGAATGATTCTCTGCCAGCCCGGCAATCTACTTCAAACATACGAGATGCCTGAACACCGTTATACAGCAAACAGGTCTTTTTGCTGGCAATGCCCTCAACTTCCACAACAAACTCTTTAACCGCCTCAGACACACAGATGATTTTGTCGGTAATGTATGACAAGAATTTCTCAATAAAAATATTTCTTTTTTTATAACCGCAATAGGTGCTGTGAACGTGAGCAATAATGACAGGGACTCTCGCAAGAATGGCTGCAAGTCTGCCAAATGTACTCCCAAAATAACCGTGCGTATGAAGAATCTTAATCTTCTCCTTCTTTATGAGTCGCGAAAGAGCTATGATCTTTAATGGATTGTAATAGCTCTTCATCCCCAGGATTTTAACGATTATTCCTTTTTCGATTAGATCCTCTGCAATTTCTCCCCCATGAGCCAGGCACCACACCTCTGCATCATATCTATCCTTATCAAGACCAGTGACAATTGATTCAATAACTCTCTCAAGGCCACCAATTTTAAGATCTTCTACCAAATGCAGGACTTTAATTCTTTTCATTAACTCACTCGGTGCTATTTCGTTTTTTCAACAACTGAAAGGAGTTTTTTGATTCGATGTTCGTAAGTATGGTTTTTAAGGACTTCTTCTCTTCCTTGCAGGGCTATTCTTTCTCGTTCCTCAGAGTGACCAATATAATATTTTATCTTTTCGATAAGTTCGCCGGGATTATCAAAACGGATGAGATGTTCACCATCTTTAAAAAGCGAGAATACGTCTCTCTGGTTATCCGAAATGACAAATGCTCCGCAGGCCATTGCTTCAAAGACTTTCGGGCTTGCCTGATACACAGGGAATCTCTCCTCCGGATCCTGATAATGTGTAACCAGAACGATCTTGCTCGCGCTGTATATTTTTAACCATTCAGATGGCGGAGTATGGGAACTTTTGATACACTTTCGAAGTTTCGATTTCGCTTCGAGTTTTTCCCATCCGGGCCCCCAGATGCCGAAATCAAAATCAGACAGATTCTCAAACAACTCCGCCCGATTGGGATAATATGATCCAACAAACACAACATCATTACCATAATGTTCCTTTTCTTCCGCAGATAATTTCACAGGCCTGTGTTCGCTCGGGTCACATGCCATAGGAAGCCAATTAGCACCTTTGATACCCGCACGGTCAAGAAGTTCTACCGCCTCAGTCCCCTGACACACAATATGATCATAATAAGGAGCCACATCAAGAATCGGTTGAAAATCAAGGGGCGCATCAATCGTCCAGAGAACAGTTTTTATTCCGTTTTTCTTCAATGTTACGACCGTTGGCGCGGTTATTCTGTGCCCTCCGGCTATAATTGCAATGTCAGGTTTCTTTTCTGCAGCAAGGAAAATAAATTTATTATTGATATGATTCAGATCGAATTTGTTGAGCCATTCTATTCGCGCCCTTATTCTTCCAGGCATAATATGCTGTCTATCGTCAAAAACAAACAAATCATGTCCCAAGCCTTTGATGGCATTTTCCATATATTCAGTAATGGTAAGAAAATTAGGATTATGATATCCAGAGAAGAGAATTTTCATATTTTGTAGGTTTTCTTTTCCAAACGTTGTTTTTCTAAAATCAAGCGACAAATATCGGCGATACCTTTCGCATTATGCTCCCAGGTATATTTTTCTAAAATCAATTTTCGTGCGCTTCTTCCTATTTTTTCCCTGAGGGATGCGTCATTTATTAATGTTAATAAACCTTCTGCAATAGAATCAGGAGATTCTGGTTTTACTAAAATTGCTGTTTCCCTGTCTATCAATATTTCTGCAGGCTGCCCAACTTTTGGGATAACAACCGGCTTCTTCATCGACATGTACTCAAAAAGCTTAACAGGAGAACCAAACTCTATGTTTTTCTTAAAATATGGCGCCACAGCAATATCAATAAGACTCATAAATTCAGGAACACGTAAATGATCTACAAAGCCTGTAAAGACGACTGAATCTGTTATTCCAATCTTTTCTATCTCCTCCAGAAGATACTCTTCATCCATCTTCCCAACCATGAGCATCTTAAAAGGCACTTGGCTTTTCATTTTGCAAATCTTGAATGCCTCCAACATACCCAAGACATCCCTTCCTTCGTGTGCCCCTTTTTCAAATCCCCCCACATAACCTATTACAACATTATTTGTTAAACCATACTTCGCACAAAGCTCATCCGATTTAGGTTGTGGCGAAAACTTGACAGGGTCAACCCCATTCGGAACGATAAAAATCCTATCAGGCTTACCACATATTTCTTTGAGGGCTTCAGCATGAGCTCTACAAACAGCAAACATGGCATCTGACCGATGAATAATATCGCTTTCCAGCCGGGTAGTTCTTAACGGCATTTTAATATACTGCAATCTCAAATCATTGGCAACTAAGGCATTAACTTCCAGCACTAGAGGCTGTTTCAACTTTGTAAAATTATATATAACATCAAAATTTAGTGCATTATGACGCGCTATAATCAAGTCAGGATTTACCTGTTTTAAATAGGTGCTAATCTTCACAAGCTGTTTTTTGTTCGATAAAGATTGAATGATTCTTTTCACAAATGGTTGGTTTATGTTATCAACAAATTGTCTTATGAACTTTCGAAATATTTTTTCCTTCTTTTCATAAATACTTTCATCTTTTGGGCGTGACAACTGAGGATAAATATACAATTGAATACCTGGTTGTTTTTTAAAGGCTTCTATGAAATTTACAGCATGTACTTTCTGTACTTGCCAAGTACCTGCTATCCAATCGTTAAAATATAAAACTTTTATGTTCTGCTCTACTTTCATAAAGAGAATCCGCCTCACATGTTTTTTGTCTCAAATTTTTCAAAAACTTTTACTAATCTCCTTTTTACTGCATCCCAGCCATATTCTCTTTTACATTTTTCTCTCGCCTTCAAGCCGTTTTTTGATACTCTGGCAGGTTAATCGAAAACGTATTTAATTGTTTCTGCAAATTGTCCCGGTTTTTCAGGTTCTACAATCCAGTCACAACCCAGTAAAATCCTTGGTTTTTTTGTTGATATTCCTTATTTTAAAAATCAAGGAGTTCCTTCTCTACTTCTGGATAAATCTCATCTATCTTTTTTTGAATCTTTAGGGTTTTACTCAAGGCGGTAACGATGCGGCAATAGTGTGGCGCATCGTCCATGTTTCTGCCTTTTCGATCTTTCAGATATTTGTTTAAAACCTGGTATCCGCCGATGTGATAATTCCAGACATCCGGCGCAATGCCTTCAAAATATTTATCTTTATTGATGTAAATGCGCTGCTCATCTTCTTTATAGGTAATCTTTTCAACCCGATCGTTATCGCTGCTGCCCTGGTATCTGGCAACCGGCGGAGAGAGCGCCTGGCTTTTGAGCAGATGCAGGTCAGCCAGTTCCCTGCCAAGTTTGCCCAATTTCTTGAACAGGTCGTAATCGGCTGTAAAAGGCACACGCGGAAAATCAATCTTTAAAAATTCGGCATAGGTCTCGCGGTAAATGTTGCTGTAAAATATGCCGTAGATGTAACAGAGAATATCTTCCGGTGTGGGTTTCTGCCCATAGCGGGATGATAATTTTTCAAACAGTGCTGGCGGAATATTCGGTTCTTTTTCGATTTGATGCTGGTTGAAAAGGTCTCTTTTGTTTTTATCTGGATAAATATAAAGGGGAAATAGTGATGTTGAATCTCTTGCATTGTCTAAAATGTGAACATCGGTCAACCAACTTGTAATAAAAAAGTAGCCTAAACTTGCTTGTCTATTTATTCTTGTTGTTGTTAATCCTACGTTTTCTTCAAGCATGTGCCGCATGAGTTCTCTTCTGGGCCTATCAATCAAATTATCAGAATAATAAATTCTTCTAACATCAAAGGGACGGTAAGTAATATCTTCAAAGCACTTATCCCAATTATCATCTGAAGATATTTTCTCTCTTGCTTCTTTAATATTCCAGCTGGAAGTATTCTTCAAATTAAAAGCTTCTAATAAAATTTCGTCGGTTACGGATAAATTTCTAAATTGCAAAATTTTACTTTTTAACACGTTCTCATCAAAATTGATGACAAAGTTATCACGATGTGTCTTAACACCAGCACTGTTTACGGGAAATACTTCGGTTATACTCTTCCATTCAAGATAGTACTTAATTTTTTCCGTATGCCGGGGAATAAAAAAATGCCAGGGTGAATCGGGTTGTATCTCATGATATTTTTTTTCATTAAACTCGTTCTTATCCAGCCATTCGTATTTTTCTTCTCTTAATCCGTATTTATCCAGATGAAATACCTTCGGTTCTTTGGCTTTTTTATTTTTGATAAACAGAGCGATGGCCACACCTTGACGAATGTCAAATACATTTTCATCCTTACCGCCTTCGGGCGTGGTTTCTTTTTTCAGGCTGTTGCCGTGCAGATCAAGAATATAAATCTCGTCAAAGGTTTTCATCAGGCTTTGGCGCATCCCGCGAAAGGTGGGGTTATCCAGATAACTGTGATTGGTAATCATGCCCACAATGCCGTAACCGGATGTCTGAATTTTCCACTGGGCAAAACGCAGAAATTTGACATAATCATCCTGAAGCATTTTGGGATTTCTCTCGCCGAGCGGTTGGCCGTCCATTTTGTAATAACTTTGCGTGCCGTCAATATCTTCTTTGAGTAATCGTTCTGTCCATTCATTAATATTGGCGGAAATGCCGCTGTAAGGCGGATTGCCCAAAATCACCAGCACCGGCTGTTCCTTTTTTACTTTTCCTGCAAGATAACTTTCTTCGCTTAATGAACTCAACCCAGGAATGGCAATCTGTTTGATTTCTTCCATTTCCAGCGTATTGGTCAGGTAAAGTTTAAAGCGTTCATCATCAGCCATCTTGTAACCGAGTTCATCAAAAATAAATCCCATCTTCAAATGGCCGATGGCATAAGGCGCCATCATCAGTTCAAAGGCGTAAAAGTTGGCAAGAATATGTTTTTTGATCCAGCGGTGCAGGCCACCTTCGCCGTATTTTCCTTTAAATTCATCGGCTGCGAGGCGAATGGCTTCGGCGGAAAATGTCAATGTGCCGCCTGCCGGATCGAGCAATTTTACATCTTCGCAGGCAAGACCATCCGCCAGAGCAAAATGGGATTTTAAGATGGAATGAATTGAGCGGACAATATAACCGACCACGGCTTCCGGGGTGTAATAAACTCCGCGGTGTTGACGGATTTCGGGATCATATGTTGTTAGAAAAGTCTCATAAAAATGAACGATTGGGTCTCTGCCTTTTCCTGTTCGGTGATATTCATGCAGTATTTTATTGACGTCGGTGACGTGTAATATTTCAGCAATATCTTCCACAATAATTTGTAGTGACTTGGGCGGTTCTTCGAGAGATATAAAACGGAACACATCACGCAGGATGCCGATAGTATGCGGGATATAATCAAAAGCCAGTCTGCGGTTAAATTCGTCGCGTTCTGTCGGAACCCTGGTTCTGGCGGCAAACAGTCCATAGGTAATGGTTTGCGCGTAAAGATCGGCGAATTGTTTTTCGGTTAATGTTCCAATGAGATATTTTTTAAAGGCTTCATAAAAACCGACGATCTGTTTATGGCCTTTGCTGTCGGTTTCTTCCATTTCCACGGAAATTACTTCATCTCGCAGGAAGCGGGTGCGTTTAGCCAGTTCAATCGCCAGCGAACGTGCCGTTTGAACTCTCGGCAGAGAGAAAGAAAAGAACAGGTCGAGCAGTTCTTTGAATTTATCGACATTTTCGACTGGCGGTGTGATTTGTAATTTTTGGGCAATAATGGGTCGTCCGATCATTGCCTGGGCGACACTCTGGCCGTCGCGATACAATCGAAATTCATAAAAATTAGTAAGAATCACATTCGGGAAGGTTGACAAATAGCGTTCTAATTGCTCCGTGCCTTCAATGTAATCAAGATTTGTAATGGAAGGGGCTTTGGCTTCGATGTAACCGGTGATATGGTTTTTACCGTCCCAGATACGAAAGTCGGGATTACCTGCTTCGGTCTTTTTGGGAAGGATGGTTACATCGATATTTTTTATCTTTTGATTTTCTGCATACTGTTTAATTAACTCATCGAGATGCTTGTAATAACTCTCTTCCCGTGCATCGCCGCGACGGGTAGTATCAGTGAGTTTTTTTAAATATTGTTCTAATAATTTTTTCACTGATCATATTCCTTCACGTCCGTTTGTCTTGCATTTGCTTCAATAGGATGTTCATAAGCATATTTAATTGTTTTTGCAAGTTGTTGTGGATTTTCAGGCTCTACAATCCAACCGCAACCTATTACAATTTATTACTATTCAGGTTGCTCATAGAATAGGTGTGCCCTCTTTTTAAGGAGCTCTATTCTCACCGCAGGACTATCACATACCTGGGGCATATGTCATACTCCCCTAAATTTGTCACTCCAAATATTTTTAATATTCACCCATTCGTGGCTGACTACTGTTTTAGAATTATCACATACCTGGATATGACTCCAAGTATTCTTTTTTTCTGCATTGCGGAGACGACTACTGCGCTGAAGCGTTGCGCGGACATGGGGGCCTGGATAAAGTGGGTGTGCCACCAGCCGGTCTTGTTTAATATGTTGAGGTAGGCGTCTATCAGGATTGCCCCTTTGCGGGATTCTTCCGACGCCGGTTTGTTCTGAAAATCTCGCCAGTCGGCGTTGATGAAGGCAAGCCTTGTTGTCTTTTTTGCGTTTTGTTTCAGGAGGGCGAAGAAGGCCTCAAGGAATTGAAGATATTCTTTCTTCGGCAGTCCGGATATGCTGTTTTTGTCATAGTCGCTTGCCTTTTTGTCAAAGTATGGCGGATCAAAGATGATGAGGTCGGGCTTTTCTTTTGAGCCGGTTAGCTTATCAGTTGATGTGCTATTGAGCTGATTGGCTGCTGTTATAGTCCAGGTATGGGGTTCGATTTCGGGGCGCTCATCCGGCCGGTCTATCATATCAAAGGCCCAGCATCTGCGGTTCATGGCAAGGCAGGTGTCGGGGATTACGCCTCCGCCGGCCATGGGGTCGACGATCAGGTCGTTCTGTTTTGAGAAATAAAAGAGGATGTGGGCGATCAATTGCGCGGGGATGCGACCCGGCCAGTCGTCTCCGAATCTTTTGTCGCAATCGTTCCATTCCCACTGGTCCCATGTCCTCAGTCCCCAGTTAAGTTCCTTGAATCGTTCAATGTCTTCTTTATCTTCCAGGGCCAGCGACCAGACCATCGGCTCTGTCCAGTTGTGCTTTTCTGCTACCTGAGAGACGGTGAAGCCTCTCGACAGGTCGCTATTCAGCGGATTTGGCAGCGTTGCCATTTTCGCTAAATGGCCGGATAAAGTTCTCTGCGGAATATTTAATCGCCGAGCGATCCGGTCCTGGGGGATGCCAAGGCGGTTCATGCGGAAGATCTTGAGGTCGATGTCTAATTGTGTCACGGCCTTGAGGTCGGCTATGTATGTGTCCACTGTTCGTCTCGCGCGGCCGATGGCCTTTCCGATATCTGCGGAGCTGAGGCTGGTGTTTTTACTGTATGCGCGCCTTGCAGTCTCTCTTGCCTCGTCTTCTGTCAACTGTCTGGGGCCGATGGCTTTTCGTGCGGCGTAGAGCAGTGGGTCTCTCCCATCAAGGTTTGTTATGATTGCTTCTATTTCTGTGACCCCCGCTGACTTGTAGGCGCTCCACCGGTGGGCGCCGTCGAGCAGGCGGTATTTGCCGGGTTTTCCGGGAACTTGTTCCACTTCGATAGGATCGAAGGTGAAGCCGTCCCTGATGTGTTCGGCGAACATGCCGACACGCCGGTGATCGATCCCCTTCCTCGGATAGATACTTTCATCGAGGATGATTGAAGCGATGGGAATTTTGGTTGCTGATTTCGTCATAATAAAAAAATATGGATTTGTTCCTGCAAATTGTTCCGGTTTTTCAGGTTCTATAATCCGCCACATTCATTAAAAAATCCGTGGTATATTAGATACATTTGTCGCATTTATCGGTTTCGCCATTGCCATAGCATCGAAGATTTTTGCTGTCCCATAGCACCGTTATCTCAATTTATTTAAGACCATTGTGTAGCCAGTTCGGGCATATTTACCAAACCCCCTATTGCTGAGGAATTGAGTCAATAACATCGATAAAGTGTTAAAGATGCCAGCTCTCGGGAGAAAAAAAGTGTCCAGTGGAATTTTTGTATATCGCCATTTAAGTTCTTCTATCTCATAAATACAGTTTATAGTATTTTTTGTTGTTTGAATATTTTGTCTACCATAATAGTGCATGATAGCTTCGGGATAGTAAGGTTTTATATGGGTAAAATCCTCAAAAAAAC